>Ga0181612_147156_pt1 | contig 13511 bp, 8 predicted proteins | sample HoacroProtozoa21_FD_119630 | JGI IMG/M metagenome (GOLD analysis project Ga0181612, IMG submission 119630) | Hoatzin crop microbial communities from Cojedes, Venezuel. Combined Assembly of Gp0051906, Gp0051904, Gp0051908 | reverse complement strand
TCACATGTGATAGGTAAACTTCAGCGTATCAGCCAAGAGCATCATCTTGTTTTGTGGAATGAATGTTATATTTGAGCTTGATTTCTGGCTTTGTTTCCACATGGTTGTTTTAAAACTGGGGCACAGATGCACCTTCGGCATATAATGCATGTGCATAATCAAAAGCACTGGTTTGCAGTAAATAATTCATGTCAGCTGGGACACTTGGTTCCGATAATGAGATCTCAGGGGCTTGGCTCTTTCCAGATGATATATGAAATATTCTTTGCTGTTAGTCATTCACACTGACAAGTACTTAGTTAGCAGCTAATAGGATTTGTGTATTCAGGGGAAGGAAATTCCTTAAGTTTTCTAGTTGCTTCTATCTTTCTCGGTGTCTGTTTTCTGTGTCTGCCTCAGCTTTGAGCAGTGCTGGCTGGTAAGACTTGGAAGGACAAATGATGACCACCCTGGGCTAAAATCTTTAGGAACTGACATAGGTAGGATCTAGATCTAAGTTATGCGTTTATTGACAACCTGCTCCTTCTAATATCCATGTGGAAATCCTCTTTGAAGAGGAGGAAAGTTGGTATGTGTTGGAGAGGTGTTGATCTTTCTGTACTTTTAGGGGGTCATGAAAATGTTGATGGAAAAAACTTACATCTATTTACATACCCATTCAACTTTTTAGGAATATGGAGCTTTGGTTAGCTGTTGTCCTCCTCCCTTTAGGCAGACTTTGGCAGGACAAAGTGAAGTAATTTGTGTCATGTTCTACAACTGATAGCATGCTGAGGTAAGAAATTGTGAAGTAAGCTTTTGTTTCCACCTGTTGGCATGTTTTTTCTTACCAGCTTGGTGCAAGAGAAGCAATGAGTAACATTTTGCTCAAAATCTGTTCATACTTCTGAGCTTTGAAGTCAGCACTCCAAAACTCTCATGAAGGAGGCTGATACAAGGAAGGATTTTTTGGGAGCAGGTCATGGTAAGTGTTCTGCCCTAAACGGGTAAGGGCTGGGTTTAGCGCTTGTGCTGATGCCTTGCATGTCTTTCTCCAACTATGAATGTCAGCTGCTATGTGTATAATAGCAAACATCAACACTGTAGGTTGCCCACCCTAATGTTTTGGTCACTAAAAAATTAATATTTTTATCAAAAGCTGGTAATAGTAAAAAATCTTCTTTAATGGATGTCTTTAACTGGCACCCTTCTTTAGTGTGTAGTACTGCAGTAGTCCTGACAGCTCCTGTAATTAGTAGCAAATTAGCATATGACTGTGGTTTCTGCTGAACCTTACCCCATCTGCTGCTCATGACACTTGGCTTGTCAGTCTTGTGTGCACGGATCTGCGGAGGGTATTAAAGATGAGGTCCATGTTTATACCTTCCAGGGTCTTTAAAATGTACACCACAAGTGGACAAGAAAGATTTCTTTTTTGAACTTTTATTAAATAATTGTCACCTGCTTTGTGCAGTTAGGTGTGCTTCCTCGATAACAGAAAGGTGAAAAGTGGTCTGCTAAGAACTCCTGTGATTCTGTGCTTCTCCTCTGCCGTTAATCACGTTCATGTCTGTCAGCTTTTTGTTTAATCCTGTCATGTACAAAATCGTTTTGGAACAGTGAACTTGAGTATGGAAGTGCAGTGCACAATAACCCTTCCTTACAGGTTGTTACAGTGCTTGCAGTGAGTTTATTTTTTTTGTTGTTCTTTTCTCTCCTGTCCCTTCCCTTGCTCTAGGTTCTCCTTACAAGTCTAACTTATGGCAATATGCTCCCAGGACAGTAGTGTTTGTCAGTACATAGTGCAGTATATTGGAAGATGTGTAGAAGAGGAGGTGGACCCAGGGAAGGTGGTATGGTCGATGTTTTAGATCCAGGTGGGGAGTTTTTGATCAGTTGTCTGTAACTGTTGAGGCTTCAAGTCAGCTGAGGTCAGTGTGGGGAAACCAGCTCTGCTGTTTGACCTTGGAAGGCAGGGTAAGGCTCTGAAGTCTGCTAAGATGGACTGAAGAAAAATAGGTTTGTTGTAAATGCAAGGTATTTGAGGGGTTTCTTCTCAACATCTGGAACTTGAAACAGAAAAACTGAATATATGCTTAATATGTGATTCACCTGTGCTATGAAAAATATAATGTTTTTCTTGAATGTGGAAATACCCTATGAGCTAATATGCTGCTTGCATGCAGATAGCTTCTTGGCTTTGCTATTGTAGTAGGAAAAAAATGTGCTAGAGGATGGGTTGGTTTAAGAATAAAGACAAAACTGAATGTGAAAGGATAGCTCAATATATGTAAATGACTCGCCTTTGTTCTTATAATTCTGTTATCCTGATGAGGTTCTATAATCTCAGAAGCAGTTGTCAGTATTCCATATGTATGCTGATGGTTATTCACCATAAGTGTTGCCTTTGCAGCAAAGTAACCCTGGTGGGAATGATACAGACACCGCTGTTACGGGGAGGATTATACCTATGATTCTTGCTTGAAAGAGAATTGTGATGTTTATTTTTTTCTTCCTTCCAAGATTGTCCAGTAAGACTTGAAGTATGATACTTTTTGTCTGAAAAGAATAATATTTATTTTAAAATAACTTTTGTGAGCATATATGGCAACTGAAGAGAATTAGAACCCCTTAGGTTCAGCTGTTTTCTGCAGAGAATGAATTAACAGAGTAGGAATGCATTTTGTTTTCATGTGAGCTTAACATGGAGTGGTCATATGGGTTTCTGCAGAAGTGGGTCAAAGCTATTTTTCCTCTTTGCCTCCAGTCATTAAGGGAAAAATTGGACACCTGGCTTTCTAATATGTCAGGCTTTTTATGTCTATTTTAATGTGTCTTCACCACAAAAAAGATAAAAACCGTTTCAGCTCATGCGGTCATTCTTAGAAGAACTGTGACTTTAAAAATTGATGGACAGATTTTAAGTAGCTGGTTTCTGGTTCAGTTAATGATGAAAATAAATTTCACTCCTAAGAGATAAGCGATAATTGAATAAATTGGTATTTTAGCGGAGGCAAAAAAAAAACATTCTAGGGACTTGGAAGTGGTCTTCAAATTGAACATACAGCTGTGCTTATAGAGCAGGCGCCCTATGGAATATACACATGACCTTGGAGCGGAACTAGGAGAACTTAAGCAAAATAATTTAAAAACTGTGATAGAAGCTGGATTGAATCGTGTTGAAGTAACTTAAAATACAGCACAAGACGCTTGACTTCTGGCCATTCAAATTAATTGAAACCGAACTCATTACCCATGTGGGCAGCTGTTGTTTGGAAAGGGGCTGAGGGATAACAGCATTTCAGAGGGAAATTAAGGTACCAAGTCTTAAAAGCATCTACCAGATTCTTGCTTTATTCTGTTTCCCTCTGCTTTTGGGATGATCTGAAAGCTTTGCATGGTTATGTAGTACACGTGCTGCAGTAGTATGGTGAGTAAAGGGTGAAATGGTACCTTAAACATGTTGGTTTTGAGTAAATACAGTGCCTCTGTTCATCTGTGGTTTGCTGCTCTGTTTTCAGTAAGGCGAGGTGCTTGACTGAGCTTTAAAATTATTTTCAGTACGAACTGCAGCACCCCAGGCCCTTTTGCTCATGTTCCCCGCTTCCTTGTCCCTTGCCTCAGACAGCGAGTACTCTGTGAGCACTAGTGAGAGCACAAGAGGCTTGTGATGTTAATAAAGCAGAAGAATTCATGTTTATTTTTAAAACCATGCATAATGGAGAAGCAGGACCTGTTGTTTTCTTGGGGAAATGTGTTAACAGCAGCGTATTATGCTTGAGGTAAGTTTTATTAGAAAGTAATGAGATGTTAATTTTTGTAGTAATTCCAGCCTGTTGGATGAAGTGACATAACTGCTGCTGTATGATCCCTGCTTTGTCCCTTCTTGAACCTCCCCTGCTTTGTAGATGCTTCTGCCATCACTTGGGCTGACTTATTTGAAGTATAGTATTTGCCTCCTGAATTGCTCTGATTCGATTGCTCTGGGGCAAGCGAATCAGAGTCCCCCTTTCTGCTGCCCACTTGCTCTTGTCAACAAGGCTGGAGAAGTATGAGCTGAGGACTGGGATGGCTCCTGCATGCCCTGGATGGATCTATAGGCAGCAGTGCCTCATGTTTGTTGCTTCCCTATCCAGAACTCCAGCGTGGATTTCCTCTTATTAAAGCAGTTGGGGCCAAGTTGCCAGGTTTAGTCTTGGTGAAATACGTGGAAAATACACTGTCTGAGTAGGTTTTTTTGGAGTGAGTGCTCCTTTTCTAATGTTACGGGTTGTTTAGATAGGTTTGTTTTCAGAAAACATAAATACATGGAGACTAGAAGTAATGTGGGAGGCATATATAAACAGTACGGGTGTATTATTCTCAACTTGTGAAATTCGTGCGGAATACTTGTGTAATTTTCAGAGGTTTTAGTACTACTTTTGGTCTGAAAGAAGCATTAAGATGTAACTGTGATAAAAGCACTTGTATTATCTTCAAAAGGTGTCCACTTTAGCAGGTCTGAATAGAAATAAAAATAAAACTGGTCTGAACTAACTGGTTTAAAATCCAAGCTATGCTGTGTTCCTTGCTGCCTCCAAATGTACGTTCTCCAAGATACTATGGTAAGTTTTATTTTGCAAGTTGTTTCTTCCTGAGATTATTTTTTTTAAGCTTCTTTCAGTAAGATGTTTGCTTTTGTCTGTAGAAGACAAACTGGATTTGGAATGTTTGCACTCAATTTTGAGACTTCAGGTGTCATGGAAGTTCTCAACTGAATCAGACTTCATCAAAACATATGAAAACAAAATGATTACTGCCTGTCCTCCGAATTGGCTTATGGGTGGGTAGTCTGTAAGATTATGGCTAGCTGATGTATTCCTAATACTGGCCCCCACTTCTTGTTGTGCGGTTGTGAAAAGCAGTGTTGTAGACAACAGGTCCTTCCTAAAGGTAAATTTTCTTCTGCTTTCATCTGGTATCTAGGACCCTTGTAGCAGTGACTCAGAGTTAACAAGCCCATGGCTCTGACAAATCGTAGAATTTAAATATCTGAGCAATTTTCTTAAATTCTGTTCATAGCAGGGGTTATGGAGCTCCCTAGACTGCAAGTTTTACTTAACACAGAAGCTTTGTTTGACTGACAGCCCTACCGAAGTCTTCCTTCTTAACGAATGAGGACATCTGCTCACAAAGATTGCTGTCTTCCCCATTCTACAGTTCCTCTTCAAGCTGTGTGCCATACCTTATTTATTTGTTCTCTTGGAGGATGGATGGTGCCGTGCTCCATTATCTGTACACAAGTGCTGAGCGTCATGGGTACGTAATACAGTTGCTACTCTGCCTCTTAATGCATTTCCTCATTCTTTTTTCAGGGACCCTGTCAAATCTACTTTGAGAGGGGATGGCTACTGTTACAGGTCCGAATAGTCACAGAACTGCATTTTATGAAGGGAAGCAAAGGGAAAGAGGCCTTCAGACTAATTTTCTAGTGGTACTAGAAAAGGACATGCTTGATTTTGGGTATTTTCTCATTGAAGTTCAGGGTGCTGTCAGTGCTGTCGCTGGCTGTGATAGCACGGTGTAGTTTCTACCTCTTGACATTCAGCATGTCGGTTTCTGTAATTTGCTTTGTGTGCAGCTTAGGGGCTCAGGGCTGATGAAGGAAAAGAGTGTAAATACGCAGCATGATTTGAATGCGCGCACTGATGTTGTGCATAACTACTCTGCTCTTGTTTGGCCAAGTCCTGCCTTCCCCAGGAAGGTATTGGTGTTTAAAGCCTTTTTCACTAGGTTAGTAAGGACTTCCTAAGCTGTGGTTGTGGTCCATGTTCCTTACTAAGTTGACAGACCCAGTCAGTGTGTGTAGGGCGTTGCTTTTGACTTCAATCACAAGCCAGCATGTGAAGTTGGTGCTCTTAAATGAATTTTTCTATGTAAGCTGAAGCTGTCAGTATTATTGAACACTGCTGCTTCAGTCCTCAAAGGCTTGTGTGGCCATGCAACAACATGATACTGCCACAAAACTCAACAGAAGAGTTGCTGTGAGACAGTCTCTCTTCATCAGAAAAGTGTTGGTATTCCAAGAAACTTCTGTCTCCTGTTGGATTTACATAGCAATGGTGTCTTTTTGGGAAACCCGAGTAAACTGGTGAAGAGCTCTGTTACTTTAAGCTAGAGGATCCACCTCAGAACTTCCTTAGATCATCTGTAGGATTATAAGTAGTACTGGTCAACCCCTTTCTTTCAGACGTAGAAAAGAAATGCCACTTTTGCTCCATGGACAGCCTCTCTGGGCAATTTGCCTTCCTGAGCATGTTCTGGCAGCACCTGGTGGGGTGTGGTGTCTCCCAAGCTTAAAGAAGATAGGGATATGGCTAAGGAAATGGTTGGCTTGATAAGAAGCTGTTCCAGTCTTTGCTTTATCTACTGATGCAATTGACGGGAGTCATCACAGTCTTCCTCCTGACCTGCCTCTTCAGGATTCATGTAGGAGGCATACATTATTCCGTTGTGACTTCATGCTGGGTGGATGTTGGTGTCAGAACACGGCCTTTCTGATGACATGCATCCTGTCAGTGGATGTTCTACTCTACCTCCATAGTAAAAGGGCCTGGATTTTCCAAGTCTGGTGTTTCAGTTGATCTTAAGCTCCCTTGAAAGCCTTCCTTTTGATAAGGTTGTACACAATTGTAATGGGGAAAAACCCCACCACATTTTGTGGTGATTCAAGTCTCATGTTTTGTTTCTGAGGTACTTGTTTGCCTCGCTGACCTTCTGAACCACGAGGTAGCTCTTAATCTCTCTTCTATGGCAAGTAGTAAGAGCTGTAGCTAACAGATTTGGAGTTCTTGGCACTGAGAGTAAGCTTTTGGCCTTTGCGGTGATTTTTATTCAGCTGAACGGATAGGACTGGAATCTTATAGGGACACTAAAGTCTCACTGTTTTGCAGTTGGTTATAGACAACTGCTTGGACCAAGGCAAGAAAAGTTGCTAAATATTCAGATGCCTTGGCGTGCCTGTAGGAAGGTGTACAAGTAAAATAAACATGTTGGTACTACCTATACAGTTCTAATTCTACATTCTGTATCGCTGTATGAAGTAATAAGAGATTTTGGTTTTTACTGTGTTTTGTTGAGTGACTCTATCGTGTGTTGTTTTCTGCATGACTGTAGAGGTTGTTTTACACTTAAAATCATTTCAGGAAGGAATTGGTCTGAAGTCCATTTCCTTTGTTCGTAGCAGGTACTAATTCATCCATCATACCACAGCGGGAAATGCTTAAGTAGTATTAGGATAGGGGGAACATCATGTTTAAATCCCATCTGGTGCCTAGCCGAGGGTGGTAAGGAAGGTCATTTTAGGTGAACCAATGTACTCGTCCTGTTCAGGATAAATGGTGCTGGTGACATGTTTTTTCCTTGTTGATGGTACTGTATCCTGGAAAGATGATACTAGTTTTTAGCTGGGAAGTGAAAGCATGTATATGACTGAGGTCCAAAGGCCGTTACAGCTGCAGAAGCATTTTAGTTTGCCAGCTGGATGAAATATTAGGCAGTCATGTTTCTTTTCTGAGTTGGCCTCAATTTGTTGGTTTAGAGAACATACCTGCTCAAAGTGTGCTCTGGTGTGAAGACCAGGGAGGGAAGAGTTGGACTCCAAGTAAAGCTGCGCGTTGCATGTCTGGCTTTCATGATTTATTTTTTTAGCTCTTCAGGGTATGATGATTGTCTGTAAACAATGATTTGCCATAATGCCATGAGAAAATTGAGAGCAGTGTGTTGTGGTGAAGGCTTGGTCTTTCAAATGCAGTTATTGAGGTCCCAGAAGAGCTGGTGCAGATCAGCTGAAGGTAATGGGGAGCTGGCAAAATATCTGGGCTGCTGCGAAACACAAATTTGGAAGTAATTGGTTTTTTTCTTGTCTAGAAAACAGGGAAAAGTAGTCAAATACAACCTTTTCATGAGACCAAATGTATGCTTTCCAAAGCACCTGGGTCCAAATTCTGGTGGAACACCCCTAGATGTTTTGTGTAACACGCTTTTGACAGTTATACCTCTTAAGTAACGTTTTGCCTAAATATTACATTAACTGCTCTTATGTTAGTGCAGTGGGGTTTTAAGGTGTCTTCTTGAAGTCAGTATATGTTACTTGAGAGTGACTTCTGAAATGCAACATTCTGTTTCCTATCTTTAAGAGTATGTTATTAGTTTGACCATAATGCCCACTATGTCAATGCTAGATGTGTTTATAACGTGTTGTTTGGGGATTGTAAATAATTTTGCAGCAGCAGGAGTGACCTACTTCTTAGAAGCATTTGCCTTCTGGCTGTTTTGCGGGTTCTGTGGATTCCTAAATCCCTTACATGTAAAAGCAATCTTCTTTCAGTTTCGATGCTATAGAAAAGTAAAAATAAGTATAATTTGAAATACTATGCAGCTAAAATACTGCATGTTTGTACAGTTATTATGTACTTCCTAAAATGCGTTTAGCACAGAAGCAAGTGTGGCATGAGTAAGAACTGCATGAACTGTGTGAATTGCTTTCCTCAGTACAGGGAATAATTACAAGCAAAATCTTTGTATATTAAGATTTTCTTTACTGCTGTTTTAGGTCACTACCACCTTTATGTGAGAATAGTGAGCTTCTGTTTCTTGCTTATTTGATGATAATTTTACCAACACTAGATTTCATGGCGCAGACTTATGACTTACAAAGGTTAGGTTATCGCAAAAATACAGAATTTTGGCTGGAGATAACATGTGATTCCCAGTTCTGCCCTAACGCTGCTCCTCTCCCCGCACTAGTTCTCCCTTGCTTATCAGTGACATTTCTTCCTGAGTCCGTGCTATCATTTCTAGGGATATTTTGCTATTTCATATTTTTATTTGAATTTAAGTGCGCTGTTCCAAGTGGATTTAAGGGCATAGTAAGTTCCTGGGGACCCACCCTTCCCTTCCACCACACTGTCTGACACTGGATATTTGCTGAGTTTGAGAAGCTTGTATTTTAAACAAGGACAACATTTTTTTCAAAGAATGTCATTTACCAAGTTAAACTAGTGTAAGGTATGGAATGAGGCAAAATGAAGTGTATAGTCTAATGCAAAACAATGGGGATGAGCTAAAAACTTGTAGCATACTAGAGGTCTAATTATATAGTAAGGAAATGGAAGATGTTCAGTACACCTTGGAGTACTGAGGTACATGAATGATACTTAAGTTAACCTAAGCAGGTCTTAAAAAGATAATTATTTTTGCCTATGGATTACCAAAAATGTCTTAACTAAACCTCAGACAATAAACTTAAAGCAGAAGATAAGGTAGACACACCTGGCTTTGTTAGCAAAACTGCTGAATTGGGAGCAAGTCTTTTGACTTTTTGAATGAGTTGCTCTGTTTTCTGGGACCACTGGTATTGCTGTTTTGCACAGACCCTGTGCTGTGCTCCTGCTCGGGGAGCTTGTACGCTGGTGAGAATGGGACGGGCTCTTTTCCAAGGAGAAGCAGTAGCAGCTCTCCTCATTGAAGAGTTGGATCCTTTATGAGGTCCTCCAGAAAGATGAAATGCTTTGAGACAGGGAAGCTCACTGGATTATCGTGATGCTTTTTGATTTTTGAAATCATATGTTCCTGTACTTTTTGATATCTTAAATGGGTTTCAGAAGATGAAGTGGGTCTATTCACTGCTCACTTGAATTGCTTCTGAGAAATAAATCCAAATCGTACCTTGTTACATCGCCAGTGAAGCCTTGGAAGACGCCGTCTGACTTAGCAGTAGGTAGAGGAACGAGAACATTAATTTACATTCCTTTTGGGAGCAGAGTTTAAGGCCAGTTTTATAGTGTAGGCTCTGGACTGAACCTCAGCACTTGCTTTCTCTCCATAGATGTTCAGTATTGCTTTGAAAGATGTTCTTTATTAGGCTGAAAGCTGGAGTCGCTTCAGATTCTTGGGTGCAGGAGTCCGATCTTATCAGTGGCCTGTTCTGCTTTCTTCCCTTCTCGGCCCTGCCTCCGCCGGCCGCCTCTCCAGCACGGGCTGACGCCGGGTCTTCCAGCAGGCAGGGCTCCTGCTTGCTCGTCCAGACTCTAATTCCATGTTTGAGGCAGAGCTGTACATTGCTCTGGTTTGCAATTGCTCCAGGTGTCTTCCTCTTCTTACTCCTCAGCAGGGTGGTATTTTCTCTACAGTCAACAGTAAGAAAATCGATTTTTCAAGTTTTTAGTTGAACAGTGCTGCCTGTGCATGCTGGCTACAGCAACTGTACTCTGACTTTATTGTGCTTGTGTTTTGTCACTTAATGTTGACACTTAAATGGCCTTTGCTATGCAGAACATCTCAGATCCTGGTGTCTGACTTGTACCCAAGAATTTGTTGTCTTAAACTGATGTGGGAATATCTGAGACTCTGATCCATTGTTCAGCACCTGATCTTGGCATCTGTGTGTGTCCGTGGGCACATGTTAATATTTATTTTGACTGACATATCTTCAGATTTGCCTTCCAGCAAGCGCATGGCTCTCTGAAAGCTTTTTATTGCTGCTCAGTGTTGATCAACATACATCAAGTTCAATTGTCTTTCCTGTAGACAGTGGGAGAGTGTCACTTTTGTCCCTTGTGGCTGGAAAAAGAACCTTTGTTTGGGGAACTGCAGCATATTTTTTTAAAAAAGTCTTTTTCTGTTTTTTCCACTTGAATATTTTTGAGGACTTTGTATCTTTAAGAAAGAATGGTGGAAAAGGATACTCTTCCTGTAGTTTGTTTTCTTCCTCTGCAAATACTTTAGAAAGCTTTGTGCAGTGGGGTTGGAGGTCATGAAAAAAGTTGTTGTGCTGGGTGACCATTTATCTTCTGTCTGGGTATTATGAACAAAATGGGAAGCTGTTCCATTAAGCTTCACTAGGAGAAATAAAATAATTTAGTTATGAGGAGGGGAACCTACAGATGTTCCATGCACAAATTCATTGCAGAAGAAGAGGCTTTTGAAGGGCTGGCAGGAAGGACAGAAAAAGAATAGTGTCAGTTAACGTAGCTGAAAATGGTTTAAATATCTTCAAATGAAATGAATGCTCCTGTACTTCAATGTGGATAAGCAATTGTAGAATCAGTTTCTGTTTGAATGATGGACATGCAGCTAAGAAAGTAATTTTACGTAGCTGATATAGTTGTCTGAACTTCATAGCTGTGGATACTCAGATGTGGAATGCCATTACAAAATACACATACAAAATATCATTTGATGGGAAGGTCATATTGCTCTTTCGTATTCTAGCAGGCACATCAGTGTATCTTTCCTGTCCCTCGTGCTCGCTGTAGCAACGTTGGAATGGAAGGAGAATCTCAATTACCTGCAGTGTTCTGGTATTGCAAAAGCCTTCCTTGAAGGGCTGGTTGTACAAAATTAAATACAAATCACTTTTACTGCCTTGCTTGAAAAAAATAACATAAGACTGGAATTATTCCATTGCACGTGTGATCAAGTGTGTGCATTTGAAAAAAGTCCTTAGGGTGGTAGGTAATGCTGCAAATGAAATGAAGGTCAGGTGATAATACACGGCTGGAACAGACTTGGAGAAGATGGCTTAATGGGTATTACCATGATGAGCACAGGAAAATACATGTATGGGTTTTGCCCTGATGAGGTAATTTGAGTTTGGGAAACAGACTTTTACAGCTTTAAATGGTCAGATCTGTCTTACAGTTTGGCTGGAAAAGGGAACAAGCAGTCATTGTATCGGTGATATCAATTGCTAACAGTGATAGCAATCTTTTTGCTATTACAGAGTTTCTGATACTTAATATGAAAATGAGGATTTTCTGTCTTGGTAGGTATGCTACCAGTTTGAAGAAAATGGAGCAGCTACCTGCCAAGAAGGTTTTTTTGTGTGTATCAGGCGTTGAAAGCCATCCCATGATGAAATGGATGGTAGATGTGCATGGTTTGATGTCGCTGGGCTTGTAGTATGGACATGTTATTTACAGTTTGTTTGGAAAGAGCGCAAACTGAAGCTATCTGCAATGTTTGTAGGTATGCAAGTGTCTCTGTGAGTAAAGCTCTGAAAGGGCTATGAGTGTGACACCTTTGTCAGAGAAATGTAAAACATATTCTTGTGCTTTTCCAACCTAAATATTGGTCAGTTCTATTTAACTATGGTTGGAGCATTTCACAAAGGTTATGTTATAAGATTTACACTTTGAATTGTGCTTCAGTTAGTATGTTTTGCTGTCCTAGTTGATCATTTCATTGTTCTTGGCAGCCTTAAGCTACTCATGAGGCTGTTGAAATCTACTTCTCTTCCAGGTGAGTAAGGTCGTCTTTCCTTAGTACAATAATACCGCTTCCTGGCAGCATCTCGATGGAGAGTTTCTCTGGACAAGTCATGTCCTGACACCGATGCCTTTAGATAGCCCGGAACTGCCATGCTAAAAAAAAAAAAAAAGCTAGGAAAGTGAAAGTGCGACTGAAGATTTTAGGTGGGTTGTTCCTGACAATGATCAGGCAGTTAACAGTCTTGTTCCAAGCCGGTGTAAGGCTGGTGGTGTTTGTCTCCAGAATGCAGTGCGTTAGCAGAAAAATCCTATCCAATGCTATAGGCTTCCTCTTTTCCCCTAAGAAACATAAAGCTACAGATGTTAGTTAGCCCCAGTAGTAAACGTAATAGAAGTGGTTTACGTTTTCTGTCATACTCTTGCCTAAACACTTATATTCCTCATTATTTAATAACACTACTACTGAGAACTTGAATATGTTAGTCTTTCCAGATCAGGCTGGAATAAAGGTTTTGTTTATGGTGTTTTATGTAGGGTTTTTTGTCAATTATATTAGTGTAATTAAGTTGGCGCAGATCGCGCATTTAATTTTGGGACAACCAAAAAACACCTCAATAGAACAGAGTGAAAGGAAGATTTAACCAAATAAACCTCTAGCAGGAGTAGTCTTGGACCCAGGGTTGTATGTTTTAGCCAATAAAATTATACTTGAAGGAAGTAGTTTTAGGAGATAGTAGCTGTTTTCTGTTGTCTTGATCTATCACTTTTGATGTTTAATACTGTGACCTTAGTTATGATTTCTTGAACAACCGAAATCGTTACCATTTTACCAAATTATATCAGGGGGTTTTATAACATTTTGCTTTCTCTTACTGTGCACAAAGAATGAAAAACCTAAATTTTTTCTCAAGTTAATTTTTTTTGAGAACTAACAGGTTGTCATTCATGTTCATACCACTGAATAATAGGTTTTTGTAGTTTTTCTTATAATTTATTGATCTTGACCCTGAGAAGTGAGCATGATGGCTTAATTTACAAATACTGGTAGGCTGGCCATTGTATCTTAAATCTCTAGCTGTTGATTATTGTTCAGATGCACATACCATAATAGCCTCAGACGACTCACTTTTTCTCTCTGTGTGGAAGAACTGTAAACTGAAGATGAGGAGGGGACTGGAGCATCTCTCCTACGAAGAAAGGCTGAGGGAGCTGGGCTTGTTCAGCCTGAAGAAGAGAAGGCTACGAGGGGACCTAATAAATGCTTACAGATACCTGAAGGGT
>Ga0181612_142774_pt1 | contig 13511 bp, 5 predicted proteins | sample HoacroProtozoa21_FD_119630 | JGI IMG/M metagenome (GOLD analysis project Ga0181612, IMG submission 119630) | Hoatzin crop microbial communities from Cojedes, Venezuel. Combined Assembly of Gp0051906, Gp0051904, Gp0051908 | reverse complement strand
GGAAAGGAACGGAAAGGAAAGGAAAGGAAAGGAAAGGAAAGGAAAGGAAAGGAAAGGAAAGGAAAGGAAAGGAAAGGAAAGGAAAGGAAAGGAAAGGAAAGGAAAGGAAAGGAGAAGACAAGAGAAGACAAGAGAAGAAAAGCAAAGCAAAGCAAAGAAAAAGGATCAGACCCGAAGTAGTCTGATCTGCGTTACGCATGCTCTTGCAGCTGATGGGTAAAAGCACTGTGTTGTGGACGGAAACGGAGACTGGCCTCCAAAAAAGTCAAGGACACCAAGAAAAAAGGACAACAAAACAAGTGGGGCAAAATCTTACAGCTTGAAACAGAAGGAAATGATTCTCAGGGGGCAGACTTTAATTTGAAACCACTTTTTCACCACAGAGGTTGATAATGGAGGGGAGGCAGTGTACCCATAGGGGTGCCAAGAAAGGTTAAATTCTGCAGACAGAGCAGGAGAAGAACAGCGAGGGACAGTCTAAGCTTAGTCTGAAAGGACCTTTTTCCCTCAGCGAGAATGAGTTCAAGCCATAGACGGATCAGAAGCAAGGAATGTGTGGTTATGAAAAACATAAGGTAAAATTCTGTCTCTGTAACAACTTACAGAGACACCAGCAGCATAATATTTGGCTGACTATTCAAGCTGATTAGGGAACTGAAGATTTAAATAGTTTCACTCTACTTGAATTTGGTTGTTTCAGCAGAATCGTGGAGACAGTGTCAAAAGTCTTTGGGGATTATGAGGGAGCTGAGGACAGCTCTACTGGAAACATGACTGTTTTTCTCTGGAGCAATTTCTCACCCTTAATCATTTCCTAATTCTTTACCCCTAGTCCTAGAGCAGATACGAGAGCACAAGTACTGTTACCTTATTTCTATTTCTCATATCTAAGAACAAGGCAATGATGACAGAAATATACCAGCATATACAGTGAAAATAAAAACCTATCTAAGTTTGGTTTGAGCTACTCTGACCCAAAGACAAATAACGATGACAAAAAGGGAAAAGATATATAGAATCATAGAATAGAATCATTAGGATTGCAAAAGACTTCTGAAACCTTCAAGTCCTACCATTAAACTAACACCACCATGCCCACTGAACCATGTCCCGAAGTGCTACATCTGCACTTTTTTTTCACACCTCCAGGGATGGTGGCTCTATCACTTTACTTGGAGGCCTGTTCCAAAGCTTGACCACTCTTTCATTACAATTTTTTCCTAATGTCCAGTCTAATCCAGTGTACTACAAAAAATAACAGTTTCATTGATCTTTTAAAGTAAGTCTTAGTGTTCACTTGTATAACTCTTACAAGGATTCAGAATTTTCTCTTGTCCAAAATAGGTAGTGTTTAGTAATTGTGGTAAGAGTCTGATGAGATTTCATGTTCAAGTGTGTTCTGAGTATGCACAAATGCAAATACATTCATACATATTTTTTCCCCTTAACAATAAATGAGTGTTCCAATGATTGTCAGGTCAATGCACTGAAGCAAAGAATAACAAATATTTCTATGAAGGATGTTGATTAAAATATAAGAGCATTGGTATAAAATTTATGGGATGATTCACATGAAGAAATTTTTTTTTATTTCTATCTTCTTCTTTTTGCTTCTTCAAAATTTCCATGGTAGGAAGGTACAAAATCTAGTCCTTGGGACAGAAAAAAGGGTGAAAAAATCAGAACAAATTAACGAGAAGCCAATTAAATTCAAACCATTCATAAATGCTTTCAAGCAATAACCTTCCCGGTCAATATACCCTGGGACAGTGCACACTATTGAAGTAAACCTCAGTAGTATTTAACAGAATGGTGCAGATATAACAAAGGGAAAAGACAGGAAAATTTTCTTCTTGTTTTGATTTTATTGAAGAAGTGACATTCTTGTTTATGAAAATTATAAAATAATCATCATCTTTTACAGAATTTTCATAATTCTGGAAGCCAGCATGAGAACAGCACAATTTAAAATTTGTGAAGAGCTGTTTTCCTACAAAGAGTTATTTTCAACAATCACCACTATAATAAATAAAGCTTGTTGGTCAATGCTATATAATGAACTTATTAGCATAAAACCAAGCTGAAATGTGCATAGAGATAAAAAAGGAATGTTTAGCTGAGAAAAGAAATGTGATTCAGAGGCTTGTGGGCTGTGCATATGTTTTAATTATCTACCCACATACAAAGCTGGTGCCTTGATAGAAAGAGAATGAAAGGAAAATGCTGAAAGGATTTTTATTTTCTTAGCATACAGAAGTTAGAGTGAAGCAAGAACAGATGAAGTATTGACTTGTAGATTCTTCTTTCCTAGTGTAATTCAAACAAAGATTAAAAATTCAAAATTAACGTCAAGACAAGGAAGAACAGTGACTACACCTGTGTACTATATGCTTCATGTCAGAAACTAAAAAACAAATGCAGAATCTTCTATTGCTAATCAAAGTCATGGATAAAGGACCTGCCACTGAACAGAACAATGATCAGTACTTTCTCTTACAGTGAAAGCTTTGTTCCTCTTAGATTTCAGTACTGAGTATAAAAAAACCAAAAAGTTTCCATAGCTTTCTTTTTAAAAGAGATTTAGAGATATTATTTTTTAAAACTTTGGTCCGAAATGAAATAGGATTTGAAGAGCTGAGCCCCAGAGTCCTGAAAAAGTTAATTAATGTAACCAAACTCTCAACAATAGGAGCATCTTGGTTGGGGTGGCAATACCTAGATTGCATTATTCAAGAGTACAGCAAGATAGCAATTCAACTTCTTGAGAAGAGACCCAGATATAAAAAATACCTCTTCACATGCACGGAATTCTGTGGGAAGGAAATCATAGAAGCAGACCAAAAGGGATGGTACAACCCCTTTGATCAGGTGCGATATGAATATTTGGAAAATGAAGATCTCTGGAGACACTTGCCAATGGAAAGGCAGTGTCAGTGCAGTCTGTGTTTACCAGCTGTTTCCATATTTCAAAAATGCTTATGATTAGACTACTTGTGGCTGAATGACTTCAACTCATGGTTTCCACTAGAACATATCACTCCCATTAAAATGTTTGCAGTTTGATGAAATAGATTTTAGAGGATTTTGCAGAGATTTACAGACACTTAAAGAGATGAGCTTAGAGTGATCTTGAAATAGCATATAACGACGTTATTCTATTGCAATGGAAACCTGTCATATAGGGAGTGCTATACTATCCTTACAAAAGAGCATAACATGGAATACAGACAGAAATTAAATATTATATGGCAAGAACAAAGACAGAATCTCATGTGAATAGAGTTACCTAGCAGTGAAGGTGCTTACATTCACTCAGTATTTATTTTAGATTCTACCACTCTTTAAAAGGCAGAGTATTGGCTCTGGAGAAGTTAAGTTCCTGCTTACCTTGCTTTGCAGTCCAAAGACATGGTGAGAGAGCTATCTAAAATCCATTCAGATCGCTAGCAATCATGCTTTAGCAGAAGTTTTGAACTTAGAAATTTGTGTTTTGTTGTTATTGTCACTTATATAAAATTTACCCCAGATCTTGGCCACTTTAAGAAACACGTTGCACTCAATCAGATTTCAAATAGGAACAATTTTAATAGGAACATTTATACAGTCTTCAGCTTAAAACTATTTTAAGAAATTTCATTGCATTCAGTTTTTCTCTAGTAAAACTCAATTAGATTGTTAAAATTTATTGCTGTTTTCCCCTATTACTTTAAATGACCTAAAAAGAACATATAAAACACTAAATGGAGACCAGAGGCATTCTAACAAATTATCTTATTACCTCTTTTTTTTCCTAACTCTCCAAACCTTCTGGGTTACTGATTTTTGCTTTTGTGTATTTTTGTGTATCTTTTGAGGCTATGCATTGTTGGACAACCAGATGCAACTTGACACTATACATGAAGGGTGTAAGATCTCACAGTTCTGTTTTGGCTGTACATATATAAGTAGCTTCTAAACTACCTGACTATGTTAAAACACCCACAAACTTAGCCTGTGGTCCAAACAAATCCTGCTAGAGTTCCTATGTTACTACCCATTTAAATTCTGATGTGCCTAGCTCAGCACTTTCCAGGCACACTACATTAGACACTATGCAAATCTTTGAGCACTGCTAAAGAAAGAGGGATAAAATGCCCTCTAATCGAAATTCATGGAAGCTGGTAATCAGCTTCACAGAAGCCCAGATACAGTCCTCAGCCATATTTTATACTATAGGGACAATGGAAGACCTGTAGCAACTTCTGTAAATGTATGAAGTTTCTTGCTAATTACAGCCTTTGATAATGTACTTTATAGTCGTTAGCTGCTGTTTCAGCTCATAAAGCAAAGAAGGGAACATAACAGCCACCGGTAAAAGGGCAATACCAGGAAAACATTGGATGGAAAACAAGAAAGTGAGCAGAGGAAAGAAACCATGAGCACAAAAACTAAATGTGCAAAGGGAAAGGAGAGCATCAAGGCTCAAGACTTCAACCTATACTAGAAAGCAGAAACAGAATGGTACTTCCTCTCTGCTACTTTGACCATCAGCCGTCTAAAACCCATAGTCAGCAAGAAAGACAGATCGGTGGTTTTATTCTAAAAATACCCAAGATCAAACTGGTCAGCTCAGCACAGCTTAAAAAACACTATGCACCACAATGATGGGCTTACTAGGATTCATGTATGGGATAACAGGGTTTGCAATAAGCTTAGCGAAATAGTTCTCTGATCAATGCTCAGCTGTCAAGAAGACAAAAAATGAGGAATATCTAGAAAAGGAACTGAGAACAAAGAAGTCGTCTGTGTCAATGGTCGGACTGTTTTTCATAATCCTTCATTAAATTATGAACTTACTGGAACAGGGCATTTTGAAGATGAAAAAAGATATATTGACTCAAAGACAAATGAATTCACAGAGAGAAAATCCACCCCATGTCAACTGAAAAATATTATTTGCATACTGTCTTCAACTTCTGAAGTTCCCATCGCTGATTCCTGGGCCTGAATGATACAGCAGGAGATGGAACATTCAAAATATTTCAGTCTCCAATCTAAGCATTTATTACTGACAATTTTCAGATAAAGGTTACTGAGAATGTCCAAAGCATACTAAGTTTTATAAAAGAAAGGGAAAAGTTAAAAAAACAGGGGCGAGGGTCGGTAGTCTGAAATGTTTTTCAAGTAACTGATCTTTTCCTGTTATGGATCAACTTAAAAATTACATCTTCCAAACTTACCACATTACTGTTTGTACTAATATTTAGTATTGTTGGTCCTGTTTCCATGGTTGTAAGAAGGACTCTTTCCCAAAGACCTTCTTGTGTGAAAAATCCTACACACTTCGACAGCAGTTTGACAACACATTTGACAACAGAGAGAAAATAGAGAAATATACAGACATCTGTATATGTAGGGGAGAACACTTACGGTTTTTACATATGAGCCATTCAGAAAGCTGTTGTCTATCTTCCAGCATTTCTGGGCAACATCACCTAAAGCTAACCTGTGACTTTTCAGCCTACTCTGGAAATCAGACATCAACAAATCAAGGTGTTTATTGCCATTTCAGTGCCTTTATGTCTGACATCTCTAGGAATTCTCCATGTAGCCTTGGTGATTCTAAACCTTTCTCCCCTAGTATATTAATTTTTGCGAACAATGTTGTTAGTATGCTACTACATAAGACCCTATTTACATTTCACAGACTTGAATAAAAATGGTGGAGAGCTACAGAAAAAAAGAAGATAATAGGGTCTATTTACAAAATAAGTCATATCAAATTTGTGCCGAGATGGGCTGCTTGCCTATTTAAAAGTTCTTTGGATGATTTCTGAGCCGAGAAGCAACAGTTTTAAATGTGATACATCACACATTTATACCTTTAATCCATTTTGACATGACATTAGAGGTACCTATTCCTTTGTCCAACCTTTCATTACACATGATCTTTCTGCTGACATTGCTTACTTAAGTCCATGTCTGACATATTTAGTGAACAGATCTACAGCTTTCTTGCTTGCAAATCTGCCTCTAATTCCCAGCTCACAACAACAGTAATTTAACATTTTATTGCAGCTTTCAACACACTACATGGTAAAGGCAAAGTTTAAAGTGGTGTGAAACGTGAGCAAATCTCTCTCGTGAAAAGTGGATCCTTCTCTTTCTTTTTCTCTTTGTTTTTTATTCCCCAGAATGGACTGAAGCAACACTCAACAATTTAGTCTAAGACCCACCCTAGTTATGACTCTCATGTGGTTCTGAGACTAAAAATGTTTGTTTTCCCTTCCAAGGCAGTTATGTTGCCCTGCTAGACTGTAGGAATGAATCAGAGACTAAACACCATCTATTGTTGGATCACTTTTCATATCTGAAGTATTAATACCAGTGCAGGAAGGATCATTCAAAATATTTCAGTCTCTAATCTGAGCATTTATTACACTAGGTACTAATGCCTTCTTACTCTCCTGCACAGAAGTACAGCCAGCTTCACACAGTATCGCTGTGCTTAAATGGCAAAAAAGGACACTTTAGTCTGCTCTTGGCAAGTCTAACCCATCGCTGAGGATTTTCAGATATGATGGAGGAAGCAAAGCAGTAGATACACTGTCCAAGCTATTGCTGCGATTCCATTGTTTGAGGGCTGTAAAGGACTGGTTCAAGCCAGATTGATTACAGTAAAGACATAAAGTGAAGTTTTCAGCAGCTCTTTCTTTATATAGCCAAAGCTTGAATTGTTCCAGGTGAATCTATGAAAGACGTACAAAATTACACCGCCTTGTCTACTGTTACTGGCCTTTGCTGGAGCTGTGGGGATCTCAGGAGACAAGGAAACTGCAGAAGTGGCACACTGTGTATCACTGATATCTGAGATTTAGCTTATTATGTTGAACTCCGTTACCAGCAACAGTCACAAAAACGTAGCTATTAATCACTTTGAGTCCCCAGCAACACTGAATATCTGAGAAGAAAGGGGAAGGAGTATAGCCAATAACAGCAAGCTGAAATAACATTTCCAGGAGAAAATATGTTGGAAGGATAAGGAAAGACCCAGCCATCCTTACAGAGTGGGATGTAAACATAATGAAATACTTCATTCCTGTGAAGCAGAAAGGTCTGTAGATTTGTTAAAAGACAGAGTCTGGCCCCTTCCTTTCTTCTCTGTGAAGAATTAAATTTACACACATAGAAAATAGAACCAAGACTTGTAATGATTTTTCCTCTTTGAAATATTTGTTAGGGAATACCAGGGATTCCTATCATCCTGTCCACCTGGCAGGTTAATCTGTGTTATAGCCACCTATAAATTATGCAGCTACTGCTTGACCCAGGCGTGTATTCACTTCCTCCTTTGCTGCCCAGAGCTTTACACAGGCAGAAGGACGCTGAGAGAGCAACCTCCCACAGGGATGCTGCTGTGCCACCTCTGCTCAGGACAGATGTCAGGGTACCCCTGTTGCGATATCACAAAAAGCTATCCTGATTAAATTCAAAGAAGTCGTTTTACCACTGTGCTCAAAGGCAATGATTCTGCTTTGGTCCTAGAAGGGTAGCATGCTCCTCGACTCAGGTTAATTAGCTGTGCCAAGAGGCTGATGTTGCAGTGCTGTTTCTAGGTCCCAGACCACCTTTGACTGAGCTTTTCTCTACAAAGCACGTTACAGCACCAGATACGACTTCGCAGTTCCACAGAATTTAAGAGCTCTGGCTGTTATAGTCGTGCATTGTCCTACTTCCATTATCTGAAAAGAAATGAACTTCGTATAACCTGATTTTTAAGAATCCCATGCTTATTGAATAATACTATTTTATTATTATACTGAAGAACTGTTTTGATTTATATTGGGAATGTCTCAGTTTCATGTACTATTCCAAGTTTAGGATACCATACAGAGATAATTTAGGATTTGTCTTTTTTTTGTTATCTATTTCTACAATGGGAAAAATAAATTATAACTTTTTGTCTAAGGAGTACTGCACAGTGATGTGCTTATACCTGACTCTATTGATCTTCACTGTGTTTTAATGAATTGGGTTTATGCATTGTGTCTAGTGTAATGATAGTGAGTAGAAATCATAGAAGTAATCTTTATTATTATATTACTACATCTTGAAGGATCATATAGCATAGGGTTCACTATATCAGCGAACAGTATACTGAATACCTTACACTCTTTCGAATTCAGTACAGAGTTCAGACATCTGACTTTTCAAGTAAGAAAAAAGAACCAGTTATTTTACTGTTCAGAAAAGCTATAAGGAAACAAATGATTTAAGCAAAAAATTGAAAAAGAAGATAACTTGTAACAGTTTACTTCTCTGTTTTTCCTTTGTTTTTTCAGCAAAATTTTGATAAAGGGATCATAAAGTCTTTTTTCAAAAATTAGGAAGTTTTCTTGCAATTCTTCAAGATGTTTTCAGAAATCTGAATATTTTATGAAGAAGATTTCAAGTGATGCACATTTTGTTTGTGAACTCTGTGCTAGGTTGTGGAGCTAAACTAGAACAGAGTAACCTGTAATACAGCCAATAAATTTTTCTGTATGTAGAGATTAATGGATTTAATCCCAGAACAGTAGCTCATGAGCAAGATTGCAAATAGCCAGTCCTCACATCTAGGCCTTGTCTACAAATGTAACAGTGTGGAGGTGGATTTCAGACTGAAATATAGAAAAATAAGTATAAGAAAAAAAAAGAATGCAGATATTTTTTGGAGACAAAACAATGAGAAGGATGTCACACTGCATTTCTTATCCCTATGCCTATAAATACTGTCCTGCTTCAGGCACCTTTGAAGATGGTCTCAGCACTGGATTTGTCCAATCCTAGAAAAGGTAAAAGAACAATGAATAGTGCTGGTGATCCAAAAATACAGTTTGAAGCATACAGAGAAGTATCGCTCTTATGCCTCATAGGTTGCCTGGGGTTTTTGCACCCATTCTAGCAGGATTACAGAAAGTCTGACTTTTACCTAAAATAAGTATCTTACAAATGGCAAGATTGACATCTGAGAAATGTATCTCCTATTAATCATTTTGAAGTAGTAGACTATTTTTAGTACCTCAAAATATGTGTAGTATTTTTGTTTGATAAATCATCTGTTTATAACCGAGTATCTTAACTGATTCACACTTTACAATATGACATTCAAAGCAGCTATATAAATTTTTAACCAACATTAACCAACGTTGGTTAAAGATAATGGAAAGTATAACTATTTGCTGTCTCAATAAAAAAAAAGTCATAGTATAAGGTATCATGATGATGTGACACCACCAGTTCTGAAGAATCTACATCAGAATACAACTAGTTTTGTTATGCTGGCCTGTATTGCCACTGAGATACAAACGTCACCTGAACGGTGGACTAAATTCTGTGTTGGTTACTAAATGAAAGCCAGGAATAAAACTTGACTCTTATCAGGATTTTACAGCATCTCCTAAAACTTCTCTGAAAGTTGGGGATTTTTTTTAAAACTTGGAACTTTCTACTGCACAGTTGTTTCCTATACTAAAATATTTGTCCAGTTTAATAAGTACCTTAATAGAATCTAACCATATCTAGAAATGTACATAAAAATAAAGAAACTGACAAATAATCCATGGCCAATCAAATGAGGTAAACCTTAAAATTATAAGAAACATAGCATAAAATACTTCATACTAAAGGAGAATTGGTCTGTAGCATAGTGATAATTTAAATCCACTAGACCTGTTTTTTATCTCAACCTGGAACACCGAGTCATTCTTATCACTGAACACTTCCTTTGGTTTGTATTAAACTTCTGAATTATTTTCTTTGGCGTGTTAAGAAATGATATAACAACTTCCAGATCTAGTATGTTGGTCGTTTAGGTTAATTTTTCAGGATGTGGAACTTAACATTCCTCAGGGAAATAACTTTAAAAATGTATTCTAACTTTAATGTGTGTGTCTAATCCCAGAAAAAAAAAGCCAGGAATATTTTTGTCTAAAACATGTCAGGATTATCCACAGTTAAAGATTAGTTTCTGAATGGTTTTACTGTGAATTTAAGATGGTCTGTATTTTTTTTTCATTCCTCGAAGGTCTAATTAGGGCATTAAATCATGGTCTGCAAAGGAATTGATAAATACGTTCTGATTCTGCACCATTTACCTTGCTTGTTTCATAAAGAAAAAAACCTCTAATCATAGTACACAAAGCAGGTAAAATTGCATTTTCTTATAATACATCTAATTCATACTACACATACATCTGTAGCATTTTCATTGACCCCCAGAAAACTACTAATGAATAAATATGAGCTACTTCCTACATAGATATGTGAACAAATAGGCAAAAGACTGATAAATCAAGGCAATGTCAACATGAAAGAACAAGACTGTACTCGTAGCTGTGACCACAGGTAATTACTTTTTTTCAGTGTTGCTTTTAAATACTTTCAAAATATTTTCAGTAAATTTTATACACATGAATTGAATTCTTGAAATACTTTACTTGACAGAAGCGTTAACCCTAGAAGAGTGAGGCAAGCTAAAACAGACTAAGGGAAAGTAGATCATTCATTTATTTCTACTTCAAGTATATTGGAATAAGTAAAGAGTTAAAAAAAAAGTAAAAGGATTCTTTTTATGTCTACAGTTTCTTAATATACCTAATTTCTTAGGCCTACCTGCTGTCAGTTAATTACAGTGTGTGCAAACTGCATTTTCAGCATTCAAGGCCTTCTTCCCCTTCACATCTCAACCTCTATAGAAGCAGTATGTCGCCAATGCTGTTGCTGAGAAGCAATCACGGGAATAATCTGAGGATGAATAGGACAGGATCTTTTACTGTGTACATTGCAGCTTGGAGACATCTATGAGTTTTAGAATGTATTTGATATTTAAGTTATTAATTTTGTACACAGCATAAATAAGACAAACTCTGTGCAGGTATATATATGCATATAAAAATACATTTATGTATTCCTAGCTTTTTTACTAATATATGTATTGTATAGAATTTACTTTGACAAACACTATTTGACAGTCTTCAATATCGGTTTCTGTGATAATTATTCTGTGTTGGAGTACCTTAAACAAAAGAAGCAGAACAAAGTGTTCCAGCCAGTTCATGAGCAATTAAATTGACCACAACATTACTGCTTCAACTCCAGAACACCTTCTGATGCTGAATGTAGTTTAAGCAGGCAGTATCATAAGCATAAAATATTGATCTTTTTTTTTTCTTTTACAATAATTCTGCTCTTTGCAACAGATGCCAAAAGGTCTAAAGAGGACAGAAGAACAGATTGGACCAGGGCTGACACCAGCTGCTCCAGAAAAGACAGAATACAACATAGGTCTATATCCTGGAAACAGAAAAGGACTAATTGTGGTCCGGGAAAATAATGAAACCCAGCGAACTTTTAACAAGACTTTGCTTGTGGAGTTCAAGATGTTCTTACTTGTGTGGTGTACAGGAGCCTGTCTGTGCCAATGGCACTTGAAAGTGATATTCTTTGCTTAGCAGCACCAATCTAGTCCCTACTTCTTGGTGAAATATGTGTTCCTGCAGTGCGTGTATAAGTCTCCTGGAATTTTTGCATTCAAGACATTATGTCATATTATGACTCTGTTTCCAGATATCAATTTCCTTTTGCCAGATAAAACTAAGAGATTGAAGAAATTGAACTTCCCCAAAGAAAAAAGAAAAGTCATCCACCCAATATATCATGTATTTCCAGAGCTGGGTGTGTTTTTAGCCAAAACTGTTCTTTCTGCTGAAAATGGAGCTGTGTGGAGAACTATGCTGCGACCAGACACTGAGCTGAAGCACTGCTTTTGTTACTAAACTGGAAGAATCAACCTCTTTTTAGGTTCAATTCAAAACTCTTTTTGTTAAGCTACTATGTAAACACAAGAAATATTCATTGAACTTCTCAAATGGGCTGTACTTTTTCTTGTGTTTACAACTGTCCACTTGTATGCCCTATTTATAGGAGGTGCTTCATGAATTGGTTCAGTTAGCCATACAAGGAATAAATGCAGCCACACCATTTGCAGGACTGTGTGACATGGAGGTGCTCTGTGTCACGTGATATAGCACCAAGATCTGCACAAATAGGTTCATTGGTGTATACCAAGTCAACTTAAGGAAACTATGGCTTTATATACCTGTTGGCCATCGCTAATAGTTTCTTCCTAATATTGTCCCAGGTGGAAGTGACTGAAAAGAACAAATGAAGACTTCTCTTTTACTGCCTTCTTATTACTCTTTTTATCCTTTTACAAGCTGGAGAAGGTTTCATCTGCTCTCATGCAGAATGGATGTACCTGTTTGTTATAATAATTTCCCCAGATCACCTGCAATTTGATGTGGTATTTATTTATAACTTATTCAGCCCTAAAGTGCATACATGTACAACATTTCCAAGCACGTCATCTTGCTGGGTCTCACATCAGGGTATGGACAGGCTCAAAGGACAACTTTTAAAATCTGCAGATCAGAAGGCTCCAGGCCTCAGTCTACAAAGAGGTGGGAAAACACTGGGGGTTAGGTGGATTTCAGTCCTCATCTTGGAAAAATATCTCTACTGCACTACTGGCAACTTGTGCTCTGGAGCCATAGCAGCAAACTCAAGTGCCCTATAGAGATGTCAGACCTGGGCCTCATTCAGCGGGGCTCAGCCATGAGCAACAGTCCAGGTATAGAAGCAGAGAAATTACTTTTCCTTCACATTACATGTGTGACTTAAGCATAGATAAATCCTTGCTCTAAATCTACATTCAAAGCATACCTTACTCTTATCTTAGTTCAGGTAATGTTAACCTCAGGAATTTTATAATTATTCTTAAGAAATGATAATGACAAAAATAACAATACATAGCTCTAACTTTCTAAAAATTTTCTTATTGCTGGCAGTTGCTAGCCCTTCAAGTCTTACTGAGGGTTTCGTTTATAGAAGAAAATGGACTATATACAAGATTTTTATTATTTTTTATCTAATGGGTCTTTTTATTCAAACTATAATTCTTCTAAAGATCTGGAACTTTTTATTTCTCTTTCCATAAAGACTTCGGAAAATTAATTACTTGTCCCAGGTGTCCAAGAAGGCCAATATCATCCTGGCTTGTATTAGAAATAGAGTGTCCATCAGGAACAGGGCAGTGATTGTCCCCCTGTACTCGGCAATGGTGAGGCTACACCTCAAATTCCGTGTGCAGTTTTGGGCCCCTCGCAACAAGACATTGAGTTGACGGAGCACGTCCAGAGAAGGGCAACAAGACTGGTGAGGGCTCTGGAGCACAAGCCCTGTGAGGAGTGGCTGAGGGAACTGGAGAAAAGGAGGCTCAAGGGAGACCCTCTCGCTTTCTGCAACTACCTGAAAGGAGGTTGTCACGAGGTGCGTGTCAGTCTATTCTCTCAAATAACAAAGCAACAGGACAAGAGGAAATGGCTTCAAGTTGCACCAGGAGAGGTTTGGACTGGATATTAGGAAAAATGTTTTCACCAAAGGGGTTGTCAAGCACTGGAACAGGCTGCCCAGGGAAGTGGTGGAGTCACCAT
>Ga0181612_128567_pt1 | contig 13511 bp, 8 predicted proteins | sample HoacroProtozoa21_FD_119630 | JGI IMG/M metagenome (GOLD analysis project Ga0181612, IMG submission 119630) | Hoatzin crop microbial communities from Cojedes, Venezuel. Combined Assembly of Gp0051906, Gp0051904, Gp0051908 | reverse complement strand
TCTCTCTCTCTCGGCGCTTTTTGCCACCTCGCCGCTGCGGTTTTGCCACCGGAGAAAGGGTCCCTCGGCGCGAGGCTCTGCTCCAGAACCCTTCACCTTCATTAGCTTCGCCGAAATGGATCATGCATTCAGAATGACTTAGGATTGAATCCTATAAGATAATTAAATCTTCTTACACATATGCTTTCAGAATTGGACTCTGATGAAAGAGTCAAATTTGGCTTTGAAAAGTATGCTTCGTCTTTGGGATTTAATATTAGAAAATGTACCAGCATTTCTTATTTGCCTTCTTTCAAAAAATAATTGTGTTTTCTAAAAAAATTGTTAAAGAGCCATGAAGGACAATAATTTAAGTAAGTTTTCTAAACATTGGTTAATGGACATTGTCTTAGTTTGGCTGTGACCAGCAACAAAGGACCACGCAGTCGCTGTATCGGCCCTCCCTCCACTGGGGTGGGGAGCAGAATGGAAAGAAAAAAATGTAAAAATTCGTGGGTCAGCATAAGGACAGTTTAACAGAACAGCAAAAGAAGTGAACAGTAATGACAGTAATACTGATAAGAAAAATAGACAAAGCAAGCAGTGAAATGCACGGAGCAACTCTTTCTGCCCTAGGCCCAGCGTGCTCCTGAGCCAAGACCAACTTCCCCCCCGGCCCAGCTCCCCTCCCATGGAACCAAGCATGACGGCACATGGCATCGAACACCCTGTTCCATCTGGCCAGTTTGGGCCAGCCTGCCCGGCTGTGTCTCCTCCTGGCTTCTGGTGAAATTTAACCCTGTCCTGGCCAAACCCAGGACAGACATGCATTATTTTCCTTTGTTTTCAACACATAAAACATAAGAAGGAAAGAAAAGGTAGAAGGCAAAATATCGGTTGCTTTTGTTTGCTGTTTTTTGCTTTTCTCCTCTCAAGATTTCCTCTTCAGTTTCAATTCCAAAAACCTTAGTCATTTTCTGAAACTCATGTTTAAATAAGAGTGGTGTGGATTAAGGAGTAATACATATATAAGTATTTGAGTTGAAATATTCAGGGGAAAATTACAATAATTTACTGATGGAGTCTGAGAAGAAGTGGTCTTTAGATGTTTACTTTTTAAGGACTAATGCGACCTCCATACTTCTTCTTCCCCTTATGAGAACAGCTAAAATGAGTTCATTATCTGTCTCTTAGCACATTTTCTCCCAATTCAAGCATTCTGAATTTCCTTACGAGACTGTTTTAGAAAATGGTGCTGTATGTAAGTAGCTTTCAGAGGAACTACTGGGATTTCTTGCACACAAAAATATACTCTTGTAAAAGGCTTAAAGTAGTGTAAATATATTTTAGTTAGAATGAAGCAGCTCTGCCTTTGAAATAGCCTAAGGCAGTGAAGTGCTTTGTGACTATTTGGGATGCAAGTAACTGCATAGGCTGAGAAGTGGGAACACTTTCTGCCTTCCCCAAGGCATCACTGCAGAAGAATTGACCTTCCCAACTTTAAGTCCTGTTATTGTATAATACACCACAAAGTAGAACAACTATGGCCAAGGTGAGAAGTGTTTTAATTCATATTACCCCCATGAAAAGGGGTTCAGCACATATAATAGCACAAAAGTCACTGCCATTGCCTAATATTGATTCAGAACTAAAAGTCAGAAACAATTTACAGATCTTCTTTCTCTCAGCCTCTCATATCTTTTGCTGTAAAAACCAGAAAGCACAAAAAGTACAACTGTTCTACTCAATGTCAGATACCAGCTTGGAAGGCACTTGCAGACACGTCTCATGCTTTTTTCTGTCTGAACATGTGAATGGTTGAAAGTAGTAATTTCAAAAAACTGCTTCCATAGCCGAAAGGCAACTGAAGTCTCATAAATTTTTCATTCCTGTTTGTTCTCCACAAAAAAGCAATTGCATTAAAAAGTGTGTGTGAATACCTGTGTGTATATGTATAGTATAGGTGTGTGAGTTTATATATACACTTGTGTACTTACACACATAAATGACTACATACTATATTATACCTAATAATCATATCCTCATACTTTTCTTAGATTACAGTGAAGAACATTAAAACGTGAATATTTTCATCTGCCTTCTACAGTTATTTTTCATTCTCATGGTAATGATTAAAACCATTGTAAAATAAACTACATATTTGCAACAGTTAAGAATGAAATCTGGTATCCAGAACTACATGAAAATTGGCTTTTTCACAAAATGCTTCTTTCACACTTAAAGTGTACAAAATTATATAAATTAACCAAACGTGTATTCACATTTATTTGTATGTACAAACAAGTATTTCTATTTCCCTCTTCAGCTTTGCAAGAATCCTTCACAACCAAAGTTCCTGTTACTAATATCAAATACATTTTTCAAAGGTGATCTCAGTTCAACTAATAGTAGGTCTCTCACAGCGAAGTATTGAACAAATTTCCTTTTGTAGCCTCTTGGAAGAGAAGAGTAAAGCCCTAGAGGCTTTTTGGAAAAGTTTCTACAGAGAAAAGGAGGACATGACAGGCATCATCTTTTTTTCTTGAGTGTCAGTGTTTTTATGCCCAAGGAAATGAGGCTGTGCCTGGGCCTTGTCTGGAAAGCTAGTCACATGGTGACATACCTGTCATTTCTGATAGACCAATACTGAGCAGCTTTCCTTTCTGAAATTTCTAAGTGAGACATGTCATGCCAAATCCTATTAATCAAACATGTCACTTGTAGTTGCAAATATATGATACATAACAGAAAAAAGCTTAAATAAATTATAGGAAAGTATTTTATGGTATGCACATATCTTCACTTATGAAACTCTTGAGCAAAGAGGGACAGCTCCAAGTGCCTCTTTAGAAAACAAAATTGTTCTTTATAATATAAAAATGAGTGGAATCGTCACAGTTTTTAGGAAGAAGGCAAAGATGGCTATTCCATATATATGCATCAAAGCAATTGTATAAATACTCATACAAAAAATGTCACGGATTTGGAGGTAAAAGCTCCTTTTTGAGATTTTAACTTTAAAAAAAACTAATCGAATGTAAAGGAGGGTAAAATGCATTCACTTTTCATTAAATAATTTCTGTTGTGTCATAAAATACTCAATGCAATTAGAATCATAATATAAGGCAAAAATACTATTTTTGCTAATATGATGGGTGAATTAATTACTTCATTACCTTTCATATCATGTTACAGAAAAGAAAAAAAATGTAATAAAAATTAAAGTGGAAATAGTGCATGATAAATGTAGAATAAAAGTGTGATGCTGGTTGATTCCATAGAGCCTGCAAGAATATTCAGATGTCTCAAACTGTGATTTCCAAAGTAAAACTTTTTATGTTTGCATGATATGCACACAGTCATGAGTCTTGGAGGAGACTCCTTGAAATATAAACTATTGAAAATAAGAACAAAAATTTTCCTCATGCTAGATAATATTGTAACTTCAAGCTGTGAATTTTCCTGGCTTGCTTCTGATCAGTCATTGCTGGAGTAAGACTCAGATGACTAGTGGACTGAAAATGATATCAGAAATGTTTGTGGATTCAGGAAGACCTCGTGCTTAGACTTCTCATGATACAAAAAGCAAGAAATCTTTAAACTGTACTGATTTACTCAATGTGGTGGTACACTAAGTCACTAGTTCTGAATCAGGTTTTAAGAAGATGGCACTGAATTTATTGCTGCAACTCAACACCATCCTTCAGCAAAGGCTCTATTTCACAACCAGAGTGTATTTCAATAGACAAGAAAGTTTACTTCTTCAGCTAAAGATACTCTGACAGCTGCTCCCAGCTTCTTGAAAAGTCATAGCTATTTCATTTAACCTGTATGTTTGAAATATTTGTTAATCAACATATCTCACAGAGTTTGTATTCTTTTCATTTCACGTTTTACTTTCTCCCTTTGAGGCCGGTTAGATATATGAGTTCATATCTGCATCTGAGATATGGTGGAAGAACTGAAATAATGGACATGTACTAACTGGGTTTCCTGTGGAGCTTCATGGCCTCTATCTACACTGCCACTATACTGCTTAAAGGGGGCTTAAAAATAGAAGAAACGAACAGTCAAAAAATGTTCTACTTCTTCAGATCAGTGGTCTGTCTAGCACAGTGACAGTAGGAGATGCTATTCGGGGAAAGCATGTCAGCCAAGCCATTGTCTTGTTTCATTTCTTAAACTGTACATTCACAGTCACTGGGTTAGAGATGACAGGGGATATATGCCTGCCTGTTCCTTAAGTTTTTGTCTATGAACCTATTGTCTCTAATTTTTTCCAATCACATAACCACACTTCTAGCAATAGACAATGAATAACAGTGGTTTTTTGGAGAAAAAGTCACATATTTTTCCAGATTTTGAGTAAAGCAATCAATAATATTCAAAACTCAGTATTAACACTTGTGGATTTTCACCTTTCTTTGAAAGACAGAATCAAAATCATGCATTGTAACACGTGAACACTTTCTTATAAGTATTTACAGAATATGTCTTGAAAGAAAAAGAGACTGGTTTTCCCTTATTAAATAATTTTTCATAATCACTAACGCTATTTAAAAACACAAAAGGTTTAACATACACCTCTTAAATTAGATGAAGATATTTTGAAGACTGCACAATAAGAACTTATAAAATGTTTTAGATTCTCTCTCCAAACACCAATAATGAGAGGAGTTACAAAGCATCCCTATGTCTGATTTTTTTTTTTTTTTTTGTGATGAACTTCAATATTCTTCCCTGACAGTGTGCTCTCCTCTATCACACAAAATTCTACACAGATGCTGCAAAAAAAAAGATGTTTGGAAAAGAGTTCAGCCACTGAGAGAAGAAAAACTTATATGTCCCTCATATTCATGTATTCAAGTATACTTTGTTTGATAGAGCAGCCACTCTGAAATTCACTTCCCAAAGTACGTGTCTCAGTACTGTCAATGTCTAACAGGTGGACTCACAAGGTCTACGATACGTGATCAGGGAGTGTATAACAACATACTCTTAAAAATTTCTGTAGCATATCACTTCATAAGTGACTATGGCAGTAACTTTCAGATATAGATTCTGGGTTTTTGTGGATGTTTTTCACCATCTATAAATAAAGATTTATCCCTCCTCCAAATTGTTTTACATAATGGTGAGAACCTAAGGCTACAAAAATTACAAAGCTTATGTCTGTCCTACTCCTTTCTGTTAGCATATATGCTGATCAATAGTATTTTGGAGATTTTTAAGAGCGAGCAGGACCATTCCTACCCAGTTATACAATCCTTTTATAAATTTCAGTTGTTCAGAAAGCTGGTAGAAGTAAGGAATGGAGCTATTCCCTTTCCAGTAACAATAAGCATAAATTATTTTCCAGAAGATGAGCAAGGTTTAGTATGTTATCATAATATACTTTGCTGATAAGCAGTTCTCCAATAAATTCTTAATTTAAGTCATGGAAAAAACATAAATCTTGGGGAAAAAATATCAGAGATAGGCAAAGTTCTGTGCCTCTCTATCTCTCCTAGTTTCTAATACGTTATCAGAACACATGTTGCAGTCTATGTGTTTTTATGCTTAAACATATTCCACACTCCGAAAAAGTTTTCTGAGTTTCTTAAATGTTTAGTGATGTCATTAAATTAAATACTCCTTTACATTCAGATGTACAAACGTTCATCATGGAGAAGAACATATAAAACTTACTACTAATATTAAGAGTATCTTTCCCATTATTTACAGGACATCCATGTTGACTGAATAACAGGGAAAATGAATTTTCCAGATCTGTGAATACCCTATACGGTAAGATGCTGTTTGCTTCATCATGTATTTTTTTCTAATTAATCTCATCCACTTAATGTGAAGACTGGCAAAAAAATCTCGGAAAATATAGTGAATAAATCTTACAAAAGTAAGGATTGACAACAGTTTAAAGTAACACACCTGTCTACATGATTATGTCAATAATTTTCAGAGTGCTTATTTACTTAGCTCTTTATTTTCCCTTTAATGTTTTCAAAAGAAAGCTCTGAAGATTTCTTCCCTTTTTTTGAAGAGGAAAAAATATATGGAGAAAGCTAAGTGAAGGACTACTAGTTTCTTCTTTACTGAAACACCACAGTGCTAGCTATTTTTTTAAAATATTCTAATATAAAGTAATTTAATGTTCTGATCATATATCATCATCTCAAGAACATGCAAGGGAGCGAGGAGTATGACTGTCATATGTAGCTACACAAGTGCAAAAAAAAAGATAAAGCAAAGAACAGGAAAAACGAAAGGAGATGGTGAAGAACGAGGAAGAAAATGTGTGCTTTGAAATCAAGAGGACCACTGATATACTGAAAGAGGAGACCCTATATCAATGTCTGCCTTTAAGAAAGATAGCTTGATCAAAACATAGGAGTGGCGAGGGTTAAATGTTACATAAATTCTACCTGAGAATATTCACTGAAATTATATTGAGTGCAAGGTATACATTATAAAAATACGTGTTTGCTGGCACAGACTCTTATGCTGAAGGACTGAAAACCAGCAAAAGTAATGCATAGAAAAATATGCACATTTTTTTTATCTCGGTGAAAACAAATGAAACTCTCAACTTCCCAATTAGTTTCAAATGGTACAGGAACCTACGCATTCCAAAGAAAATATCTATCAGCCAGGAAAAAAAAAAAAGAGAAGAAGAAAAAAAGAAAAGAGAAGAGCTTCATTTTTAGGTATAATAAGGAGTTATGTCTGGAAGCACTATTGTCACTGATATTAATCTTTTCATTAACTTATTTAGCATGAATTCATAATCTGGCTGACATTTTAAGTAAGGTCTCCACTGTGTCTGAAATAATCAGTTTGTTCTGCATGGCAAAACTATTTACTCTTGTTATGTTAAAATGAATCACATTAAGGGAATCTGACTTCAGCTGGCAGTTAATTGAGTTCAGGGATACAACACTGGTAATCGTTTTACAAATGAGTTCCCTGTTTGCATTCAGTTCTGACTTGCAGCTCCTAGCAACGTCAAGTCTTTGTTAATAGATCCTTATCAATGGAATTCTTTAGCATACATCCCTTGATTAAAAATGAAAAGAACATCATTTTCTGCACTTATTAGTGGCCTTATTGTATGAACTGTTTTTGAAACTTAGGATACATACTGTGTAAGATTACATTTGACCTGAGATAAAGCAACAATCTTCTAATACTATTTTAACATCAAAGCAAAAGAATAGCTCGCATTTGGTTTTGCAGCAAGGGATGTTTTGTTGTCAAACTGATTCATAAGACAGCCATTTGTCTCTCTAGAAACAATGTGAGTAAAACATGCCATCATAAATGGCAGCTTTTGGAGCCGTCCATGTAGTTATTCCTGGTAAAAGAGAGCTCTTATATAGCACTTTGTATTTTACAATAAGCTTAGCCACTTTGACCAGTCTGGAAGGAAGACACGCACAACCGATCATACAGTTGGACTAGATGATGCAGTTGGACTAGGTAAGAATTGTAGGTTCCTTCCAAGTGAACTATTCTGTTCTGTTCTATATGTTCTATTATGTGTACATTAATTGTGGATTTCTTGTCTGTAAACTATACAGATCTGCAAGGGAAGAGTTTAACAATAAAAGCCAACATTTTGAGTATTACAGGCTAAGCAGTCATGACAGATCTCATCAGCAATTCAAAATCTTCCTTTATACAGTGTATAATTAAATTTTAAGGACTGTGATATTTGCATGCATAATACACCTTACCTGGATTACAGTGTGATATGTAGGAATAAAAAAAGGAAAGTTTTCGATGTCTAGCCACTGGCTGATGTTTTAAACTTGGTTTCTTTATTTCAGTTTAAAATGTAGAATTACAAAAGTGATTGCTCTTAAAGTAACTCAATTCTTTCTAAAATCATGTCCTTGTATTGAATTAATTCCAGAGGGCTAAGACAGACTCTGAATACTTCTGTCATTAGTTGTACTCTGTTCAGCCCTGTTTCTTGCTGCCTCTTACAATGCGACATTCTTAAAATATTTCACAGAGTATGAAGACTTGCATCCTTTTGCAAAGCACACAAGTGGAATACTTTTGTCTGATTTTACCTCCACTAGTAACTGCTATGTAGGACAGACGTACTTTACCTGTTGCAGCACGACAGATATTTTCTTTAAACTTCCTACATGACTTTATAATCTTTTATTTCACAGAAGTGCAATTAGTAGCATGTTTAGATACATTTCTGTCACCCTGTGGTACCTTACATTTAATCTGTTGTTGTACAGAAATACTATACTCTTCCTCATGTATTTCTTGACCAATATTACATATAAAAATCTATTTTTTGAATAAATCCTTGAATTCTTGACACTTACCTGAATCAAGATTTCTTCAGGTTTTTTTAGTTTACCTTGTCCCTGTTTCAGTATATCATTCATGTCATGAAAGCCTCAGATATAATTCAACAGAAACCATGTAAAAAGCTTTTATGTACTACACCGAAATATTTACTAGAGGACTGCTAATAAAATAAACTGCCGTTTTACCCAACTACTGTTTATTTTCTCTGTGAGTCAGATATGTTTTCCTACCTAAGTAGTGCCACTCGGAATTAGATTTTTCATAAATTAAATTCCTCACTATTTTAATTAAATATCATGAAGATATATTGCATTATATAATTCTAAGCAAAATTATATCACATCATTTTACAATGAGACTCAGAAGACTACTATGCGGTAACACAGTAGTGTACCAACTCTTAGGGAGTCCACTTCCTCTCTGGCTCCCCTTTATTTCAGACCTGGGATCTGTCATCATTTCTGTTTGAAATGTTCTAACAAAGCTTATTGCAGTGGGGAAAAAAGAAGTAAAGTTAAACACAGTTTTGTTTTTGAATTGACAAACATCTGGATACAATTCAGAAATATATTCTAAATACAAGTTTTTCTGCACTGTAGAAAAATTAAAAGGATGTGCTTCAGATTATTATTACAAGCATCTATCCTTTTTTGGAATATACAATTTTCTTTTTGTTGTTGAGATTAAGGTACAAGTACAAGATTTTTTTTCTCCATTTTTGGAGCGTTAAGCATGCTTGATAGTGCCATTTTTCCTCTAAGTACGTACTTACTTATGTAAGTGGGCTGATTTGCAAACGTAACACTGAAGTAAATAAATTCACTAATTTCTGGTTAATTTTCACATGAAAGTAGAGCCTAAAATTAGGAAAGAATTTCCTAGATTTATACAGAAAGGTAATTTTTATCCAGATTAATGTGTAAAGCAGAAAAGAAATAGCAACACCTCAGATATCTGATAATAACTTGATCAGTAGATATTCCTTTTATGAAGGCACAGGAAAAAAAATACATAGCTTGCAGCCTTAACTTCTTTAACATCACCTTAATTCAAGGTGATTTTTTAGATAATATATCTAGGTTGTAGCAGAATAAAGAAGATTGGAAATCAACTCTCTGTTCGTCTCCTCTATTAGTGCCCAAGAATCTCAAGAGTAAGTTGCATGGAAAACTGATACTATTATACAGTCAGGTAAGACAGAGGAAGACATTCGTGTTTTGGTATGGGAGAAGCCAAAAATCATCTCAAACAACTTATTATTATTAAATCAAATTAATATGTTTATACTAACTAAGTCTACTATGTATTTTATATCTCAAAGGATAGAGTAGAATGTGCTGGAGACACAATTACTCCTCCTGTATGATGTAAAAAACCTAAGAAACAAGTCTTTGATGGAACATTTGTCACAAAATTTCTCTGAGATCAAAATGGAGCTTGTTAAAAAGAGAACAGTCCATTCGTATGCATTATAATGGGTACCAACTACTAACATGCTATGTGCTAATTTGTTTGTTTTGCTATGATTTTTTTTGCCACATATCTAACACACTGCTTAGCTAAATGCTTACTGCTTAGCTTATACAATGCTGCTTATACAGTACACTACCTAGTTATACAATACTTAGCTAATATGTTTTAAAGCCAGTCTATTTGTTTTCTGAATTTCCAAGAAATTTTACTCATATATTTGAAAGCCAGCCTATTTGCTTTCTGAATTTCACAATAACTTTAATTTCCTCATATTTTTTACTAAAATTCATAAATAAAGTAATACTTTACTAGAATTTGAGTAGTGAAATTGAAAGTGGAATATTTTCTTTTTGCATCAAATATCTTGATCAGAGTTTCTCTGATTTTACAATTATGTGTGCTGGGGTAGGACTGTAGACAAAATTACTTTATTTTTCACAGCTTAGAACTTCACAGAGGAACCTTATTTTGTCTTGGTCACCTGCTTGCAGAATGTCTTCAGTGTCATTACTGTTCTCGGTACTCAACAGTGTTTGTAGAAAGAATTCAGTCACACATCTCTCATGGACCTTCTGTTTTTTAATCACATGCTCTGAAGCCACATATGACTCCTTTTATTTTTAATCCTGATATTTTATATTACATACACACATATACATAGTTTACAGCTACATAATGGTAGTTATCTCTTGGCTCAATATAATAACAAAGTTTGGATCTGATTCTAGAAAAGGCTGAGTTCTTGCACATTCCTCTGACCAGACAAGAACAGAAAATGCTCAGCAATGGTCCTTCAGTATAAAGGTTGCTTTATGATACTATCACATCTACTAAAAAATCTCCTTCTCCTGCACATCTTTTTCAGATTGTGGAATATACCCATTATTAGAAATCAAATTTTATTTAATAGAAAACATTGTATTTGTTCTGATGAAATACAATAAAGTAAAAAGATATATGTTTATCTTTCTGTTAATAAAATCAGAATAGGAAAGCATTTAATCACTATTTATTTAGAAGATTGTTACTTTTGTGAACCTCAGACCATGACTGTTTCATTAGGTTCACATTAAAGAGAAGAGCAATATAAAAGTGCGCCTCTTTTTCCGTATAAAAGAAAAACATTGAATCATTACATTACCGCAGAAGAAATCACTGTGTATATTATGAAAACAATGTTGAGCCCAAAGGTCTTGTAAGATTCATACATTGTCTCTGTTACGTATTATACAGTATACCTCAGAACCATCTGCAAGTATCTCAGAACTTATTGTAATGCTCTCTTATGAGTGAAGAATAAGATAGCTTTCACTGAAAATCAACAAAATGGAGAAATTTTGCAGTTGAAAGAAAATATAACTCCATGTAGTGCACTAATACTTTTTGAAGACAATGACCCAAGACTGTAGAAAGATTAGAAACATTCAACTAACAACACTTCTGTTGACACAAATAAATATGACTAAGGAAACCAATCATGTTTTTTCAAGTGAATATAATTTCTATCCTTAGCTTTAACCCAGTATACGTTTGAAATCACTGAAATGAAATGTATACAAATAACCTAGAGTAACTGGAGTATAAAGATAATTCAATTTGGTTACTCTTGGAGAGGGTAGACACTGACCAGTATTGACTTCAGTTATGATGAAACATTTCTGAAGATGAGGTTAATGAGGAAAGAAGGTAATTAGAGAACAGATAGTTGAGAGGCGTCCATATTTATGTACCATGAAAATTCTACTAAAAGTATCTAAAAAATACATAATACATGTACCTCTGACAAGATAATGAATTAGTCACAAGAAAAATGTTCTGTCATGGTTTAACACAGCAGCTGGCAACTAAGCACTAGACAGCCACTCGCTCACTTTTTTGCTTCCCTCCCAGCAGGATGGGGACGAGAAAGGACAAAAGGGGAAACATGTGAGTTGAGATAAAGACAGTTTAATAAGACAGCAAAGGAACTACTATTACTACTACAAATACTACTACTAATAATGATAATAATGGATGTACAAAACAAACAACATACAATACAATTTTCTCAATACCCGATGACCAAGTCGCAGCCAGTCCTCCAGCAGCGATCACAGAACCCGGAAAATCATGACTTCCGTGAAACTCCCAAAAAAGCCCAAAGTCTTGAACAACAGAGGATCTGAATTCACAGAAATAAGAAAGAAAAATAGCTCTCTGCCCCCTGGCCAGCCCCCATTCATACACTGAGGATGAAGTCCATGGTATGGAATATTTCCTTTGGCCAGCTTGGCTATCTGTCTGGCCATGCTCCCTCCCAGCTCCTGCACACCTGCTCATTAGCTGAACATGAGAAATTGGAAAAAGTCCTTGATTTCATAGCAACAACTGAAAACGTCAATGTTATCAACATTGTTCTCATACTAAATCAAAAACACAGCAACTACTGAGAGGAAAATTAAATCTATTAAAAAAAAAAACAGGGCAGTTTCTTAAAAAATAACAAAACCCATGCAATTATTTAATCTTCAATATGTTACATATTCCATGATTACTGACCACAATACACAAATAAGTTTTAGGAATGAGCAAGTATATGGTTTCCCTGGAAAAGTGTAAAAATATTTAAATGTTTCTTTTTTTCTGAGATTTGCATTTCATTTGTAATTTCTCATTACTCAGAACAGCAACAGCAGCAATAACAAGTAATCAAAACACTTGATTTTCCACCCTTCAAAACTTCAAAATAATATTTTGGTTAATAATGAAATCATCTCATTGTAAAATAACATGACAAACATGTATTATGTACACAACATAGCTTCATTTGGCTATTAAAATTGATACAGAAAACTTAAGTGTGACATAGCAGAAGAAGTTCCAGCAAGAGGGATCTTAATAGGACATATTTTGGGGGGTGATTCTCTAGTCAACTACATACATGACATATGTAAACAATATTGGAGTCATCTAGCTATTTACTTTACGTATATATATATACACCAGTTTATTTTTCATGAGAAATAATTCTTAAGCAAGACTGGAGGTTTGCACCCAGTTAACACTACTGTAAAATATTTATTGGGTTCAGAAAATGAGAAACGGGCTTCTTCCAGGTCCCACAGGATCAACATCATCCTCCCTTTCTCCCAAAGCATACTACAAGACAATATCTTAATTCCTCTTTATAGTCTACCTGTGATATTTTTCTGTCTGAGAAATAATATGCTTCTTTTGTACAGATCGTGGTGACTAGACAAAGTACACAACACAAGGGAGTCAGGTCCCTGAGTCTGGTAAATGTTCTTTGATCTTATTTCCCTAATTCAATATTATAAATATTATTCTAAATATTTGTACTGATACAAACCAAATAATCACATCTACAGTTTTTGGTTTTCAACAGGACACTTAGAGATAGAAACTGATATTTTAGAGGAAAGTTTTGTAAACCTAATCTCTTTCTAATATCCTTTAAAAAAAAAAAAATCCATCAAGATCAGAGGAACTAAAATTTTCCCATCATGTGTACTGTTACCTCTGTGTCAATAAAGCAGATTTACAGAAGCGCCAGCCTCTCTTTGTAACCTAAATTTGATCCCAAAAGAATTAATTTCAATTCATCTTTGATTTTCAATTTATCCTTGTATCAGAACTTCTATATTCAAAAACCTAAATGTCAAAAATCATTGAACAACAATGTTGGGAGATAGAATCCTGACAATATATTTATATCTTACTTTTAGGTC
>Ga0181612_104295_pt1 | contig 13511 bp, 6 predicted proteins | sample HoacroProtozoa21_FD_119630 | JGI IMG/M metagenome (GOLD analysis project Ga0181612, IMG submission 119630) | Hoatzin crop microbial communities from Cojedes, Venezuel. Combined Assembly of Gp0051906, Gp0051904, Gp0051908 | reverse complement strand
GTTTAAACCTAGTCCTAAATTAAATGGAAATGTTAAAATGCAGAAGGGTGATCAATGATGGCTAACAGAATTCTGCCTTCCACAATACACTTCAGGATATCTCGCTGACTACAGTGCACCTTTCCTTAATTTTTGTTTTGAGAAATGTTTCAGGGCTGTAGTTTGCATTGTCTGTTACTGACATAATTTGAGGAAACTGTTAGACTTTAGTGACTGTAGTGATTGAGTAATCACTGAGACAAATTAAAATACCATTTTAATATAGCCTGTTAACTTTTTTGATATCTAGGAACTAACTTGCTTTTATCAGTGGTTTTTAAAGGATTAAATAATTCATACTAAACTCATCTTTTGTCCTAGTGAAGTTGGATTGCTGATGTTCTACTGGAAAAGAAGAACATGAAATCAAGGGGAAAAAAAAAAGAATACAGTGCATATCATGTGGCTAATCTTTTAGCTCGCCATGTCAATTACAAATGACTAATATTCATAGACTTTTAGTACTTCAGGAATGATCTACAAAGCAAGCGTGTTCACTTAAATATCAGGAATCTGACTCTCAGCTACTTTAAAGCTATTCTGTATCTTCCAAGCTAACTCTCTAGCTCTACAAAATTTTACTGAAACTGGTGCAAATACAGTATCATGGATCTACAAGGCTCTTTTATGCAATTAGTATTGTGTACAGCAACTTGAGGGTGAAGAACTGTTTCTATGGCTCTCCACTAAATTCCTCCACTGAGAGTTGAGTTCTGTTGTCCATTGTATTGATGTAGAAACTGGCCTTAGGTATATTGGGCATCTATGAATTATTTTAAAAAGATAAATTAGAAAAAAAATCAGAGATGATTTATGTTCAAAGAGGGGGCTAAATCCATTCACGAAGTTGTTTGTTGCCAATTAATTACCTACTGCTAATTAGAATAATAAATCTGACTAGTTGTAAGACTTGGCATTGCCTTTCACTGTAGGCTTATCTGGAAACTGTACTAAATGCTATCATTAGGCTTGGTAATAAATCTGTCATAATAGGTGAAAATGGATAAAAAGGCTAAGAAGACTCAAAAACGTAATTTAACTTAGCAGAAGTCTTTACACTTTATAAATACGACTACTCGAATTATTCATGTGAATTAATCAGCTCAGACTTCAACACAAAGTTATAAAACATGAAACTTTTGCACTTGGTGAAACTTGGTGCTAAAATGGAGGTATAACTCTTTCGTTATAACATTTTCAATTTTAAAAAATTGCATGTGCTGCCAGTAAAATTGTGGTAGAGAGCTCCAAGCTGGAAGTTTTAAACAAATGATCTAGTTATTAATTCTTCACTTCTGTATTTATGTACTACTAACTGGAGACAGAGAAATCCTTTAGATGTCGATCCGTATTTTCTGTCCTAAAGATCTTCTGATTCATTAGTTAAAAACCTACTTACTAGACAATAGAAAACAGCAAAAAAAAATCTGGTAACAGAACTCCGAATATGATAGGCTTTTTTTTAGAAATTTAAAATGTTTTTTTTTTTTAATCTTTCTCCAGGATGAAATTTCCCTGCAATGTGATATATAGTGCAGAAATGTCCGTATGAAATAAGGCCTAAGCATCTTTTGAAGCTATATACTTCTAATCTGCTGTTGCTCTAAGATAGTCTCAGCCAGTGACACCAAATGATTTTGTCTAAATAACACAATTTTTAAAAGACTGGTTTTTGGCAAGCATGTTAGATTTCACAGTGTTCAAATTGCTAGTTACCCAAGTTCAGTTGAGTGCTCTTGAAAACTTTGTCAAATATTTTACAACCTCAATTAAAATAGAATGACTTTGAAGAAATGCTGGAGACTTTCTTCTGAATTTTTATTTTGCACTGAATTATTTTTACTGCTATTTTTACATGAAATGCTGCTTTTATGGTGTAGATTCTAGATAAATTGCTTTTTTGTCAATATGCCATAACATACTAAATTCAGAAATTCTAACTGGTGGGGAACTATTATCTATATATGTCAGGAACTCTGCCAGTTACCCAGCTACTGTTGCTCAATTAAACAGAACTGGGGAAAATCACACCAGTAAGGTCCCTTATGCTTGAACTAATCTTGCTTAATGTATTTAACGACCTGAAAAATAGTTATGATATGACAACCACATTTCCTGCTGATGCAAAACTGTTCAGGTTAACTTAATATAATGTGCAAACACAAGAAGTCTCACAACACTGAATCAGTGAAATGTAAAATCCCAGAAGAAATGATATGTTAATGAAGATAAAGTAGTGCATGTGAGGAGGGGAAGGGAACTGAAGAGAAACCTTTCATCATACATACAGAATAGCAAACACTAACTTAGGTACTATCACTCGTTGAAAAGACTCTGAAATCAAAGTAAGTAGATTTTCTGGAAGGTAAAAATGAAACAGATTTATGGAAAACACTTAAGCAACAAAGAAATTTGGGATTTCTTGGAAGATAGGGACAGTGCAGAAAATGTACTTCAAATGTATAAATCCATAATTTAACCTTGGATATTTCATGCTACTCTTGTCATCACATCTTAGGACACAGGAAAACTGGAAGAGGCTTTTTGAAAAGGTGGGGAGAGTAAGTAGACAATCAGAGGAGTGAAGTCACTTCTGTATGGTGACAGACTAGATAGACTGACTTTCTGTACCTTGGAAATGAGATAACCGAGAGAAGATAGGGTAAAGCAAATAAAATAATGAATTACACGAAGAGGGTGAATGTGAAACTATCTTTTCAGTAACTCTTGGCATACAAGAATTAAAGAGTTTGTGTTAATGTCTCCAGGCAGCAAGTCTAAAACAAAAAATAAGAAACTTTTTCATACAAACAATAATTAAACAATCCGAGACACTGCCACTAGATGTTGTAAAGGCCAAAAGTTTAACTGAGTTCAAAAAGGGATTAATGGCTACTTTTGTTTCATGAATTGTAAAATCATCCTGCTTAGACACAACTTCTGCCTTAGGAAGTTCCTAAACCACTAATTGCCAGAAGATGGGAAGGAGGGGTTGTGCAGCTCTTGCCATGCCTCTTATAATCTTTCCTTATGCATCTCCTAATGGCCATGTTGGGAGCAGGATAATGGGCTAGACAGATTTGTTTTGTTTTGGTTTTTTTGTTTGTTTTTTTTTTGTCTGACCCATTATGGCTGTTTTTATTCTGTAGGCGTAGATTTTTTTCTTTTTTTTTTTTTTTCAGTAATGGGGAGACAAAATGGAAAATTGCAACTTGTTTTTGGAGTTCAATAAATGCTATCTGGAATATGATTCTTAACAGCTAATTAGAAATGATCACAGTTTTTTCTTTCTTTATTTTAATATATAAAAAATTAGTCTACAAAATCATGTCCTGACTGGTTAGGAAGATTTTCACTAAATGCAGAGACATGTGGATGAAGGTGAATCTTTTATGTATTTCACTCGAGTAATTATGATATATGTGTATTTTAAAGAATAATGTGTCAGAAAAGCTGACATAGTGAGCAGGGGGAGTTTTCTGTCGTTCGTCTGTCAGAGAGGAGGTGAATAGTATTATTTTTGCCACTGTTGTGAGATGAGAAATATGAAGTTTCAGTGACACAACATCCTAAATTCTACAGTTGTACTTCTGACAATTAGTAGGAATAGAGGCAAACAAGGAGAGTTTCTTTAACATCTGTACCTTATTTGTACAACTCTATCATCCTCTTTTCTCCTCAGACTGAAGATTGACTTTTGGGATTTAAAAAAATGTGAACGATTATTTGTTTTTTCCAACTAACCTTCTATTCTAGGTTTTTTGCATGTGAATTTATAATATAGGAGTTTATTTGTACCTACTAAATAGATTTAATCAATTATTATAGAGCACTTTAGAAACGAAAAATATATTTGTGTCAAATGATTTTATCCTGTACTGCATGCAAACTATACACTTTGTTATAAATCATGTTCTCAAACTTCTAAATTTGTTATTTTTGTTTATTAGGAAACCTTGCTTCAGATCCAAAAGGTCAATAAGGAGACTACATACAGCAAAAAAATCAAGCCACAATCGATCATGAAATGCAATTACACAATATTCAAAGCTGAGTGAAATAAAGACCTTAAATAGCAGTAGCCTGTAAAATTTAAAAATAAAAGTAGTTTTGTTGTATATTGTGAAAAGGGGGATTGGATTAATGAAAATGATCTCTTGTATCTGTTGATTTATATGAAATTATACTTCGGATGATCCTCCTTTTTGTATTGTATGTTAATAAATTTTGGTTACTTGTGGAATATTACTTCAGTGGTCTGGAAGGAGAATTCTTGAGTTCAGCCAGTGCTCAGTGTATGAATGGAAGCATGAGAATGAAAAAGGCCTTCTGCCTTGTCATCCTTAGCTTGACTAATGTAGTTGAAGATTTTGTTCTAACAGTAAGGCCCTACATAACAGCACAGAGCATTAATGCTGTGATGCTGGGTTGCAATAAATCATTATCTGGATTAAAAGAACAGCGGCCATAATATACATTTTCTTTTTGTCCTTTCTGGTATAACATCTTATAAAACTGCAGCATGTATCCAGAAGGTTGACAACAATCTAGTACACTGTCAGACTAGCTGTAGCATACCAACAGAAATTTGGAAAAAAAACAATTAGTCTCAGTCTCTCTTGCTTTCACTTAGCTTCTTTTTCATCTTTCAACTTCACTACTTCGGTATTTTTCAGTTTCAATTTATCCTTAGCTAGAGGAAGAGACACTAATGTTTTGAAATATTTCCTGTTAAGAAAAATTGCCAAAAATTAAGACTGAGTCTTCAGCTGATGAAAACTGTCAGAAAAACTATTTTATTCATTGCAGATCAGAAATCTGAAATTCTTGCTGGATAAAGTCCCCCTTTTGGAAGTGTGTTATGTGTCCAAATATTACATTCATGGTCATGCTTGTGTTTATAAATTCTGCAGAAACTCTTTCAGACATATAAAAATCAAAATCTCCTATGCCGTGGACACTTGCAGTGATTCTTTGAACTCTTGGGCTCCTGCTTTGCTTCATTACCAGTGAATGATATTGTGTTGAGAGCGGATTTTAGCTTCACGTAACTGTCGTTCAGATTTTTATATATATACGTATTATATATGTACTATTGACAGTAAAAATGACTTTTTATGTATATTTATGTATATATTAACCAGAGGAACTGGCCTCTTCTGAGGACTGGGGAGGGGAAATGTAAACTGAAATAATTTGGACCCACTGTTAAATCTGAAAAAAATTTTGGAGGGTTAATTTGTGGAGATGGACAATGTATATTCTATCCTTGGTTTTGAAGCAAGGTTCAGATGGGACCCCATGGCAGAGGCGATGCTCCCTCCCTGGGGAGCTCCCTCCTGTAAAGGGAAACAGAGGTCCAGCCTTAAGTATGGTAGGAGAGAGTCAAAATACAAAGATGGGAGCCTGCATTCTGTGCAGACAGCCTGAGAGAATGTAGGAGGCAGCAATGGGCTAGGCAGGCCTTGGAGAGAGGGAGCAAATTTCCAGGGAGTAGAAGGGATCGGGGTGCTGCTGCTAAGGAATTCCCTGAGCTAACTGGAACAAAAGCAGTAACCATATCCTGTCTGCCAAGACAAAGTAGGTAAGGATGAATGCGGTGGTGCAAATGTCTGACCTAGGGTCCTATGTCTGACCCTTACATACTGTTACATATGTGTTAATAACACTAGTCACGTGTAATAAAACCTGGTTCTGTATATGTGTATGGTTGGGGTGAGGGTTAAGGTGTTTTTTTATTAGGATCTGGGCACCTCACTATAAGAAAAAATTCTAGGCAACTCTGTCTCAAGGCAGCAGTTCCCTCTGGGAAGAGCTCAGTGCAGCTTCTGCCTCAAGTACCGCGTTTTGCTAGCTGGAGGGTGCAAGGGCACAAAATGCAGTCCCATTGCCCTTGTGTCAGGATATACTCATCAAGGAGTTTGTCAGCCTCACTGGTTCAAAGCGTATTTGATGTAGTGCAAAAAACGGGATTTGGAAGTCAGATGCACAAATTGTATAGAGAGCAGTGAGAAATAGGGGGGAAGGTAAAGGACTGGTCAGGAAGTAGAATCCAACTGAGGTTTAAGGGATTATGATACGACAGAAACGGATATTACTGACAGTACTGATTGCTGTCTTGGTTTGTCTGTGTCAGTGTGGGTGAAAGGGCTTTGGAGAGATGCTGCAAGGTAAAGCCTTTTCTGTTAAGTGTCTAACAGGCAAAGTGTCTAGAAAAAGCTGTCAGTACAGTCCCATAAACAACAAGAAACCACACTCATAACTTTGCTTCTTCATCACGTTAAACTCTGAATGTACAAACTCTGAATGTCCCCAGAAAGTATAGTCTAAACTTCTCTTGTTTACTTATCTCTAATCTCTACTGAGTTTTTTCACAAATAATTTTATTGCAGGGTAAGTGGTGTACAGGTGATTACAAACCCAAAACCTGTGTTTGGAATAGCAAGCTAAGCATGTCACTGTGTTACTACAAGCAAATTTTTTGTTCAGTTAGTTGCCTTTTGTCAATCGGCTGCAACCTGGTAGGTGGACGCAACTGTATTGTATTGATAATGGTTATTCTAAGGTTGTTTTGCTTCACCTCATTCTTCCTTCTCTTTCTCTGCCTTCTAGCATGCACTTAATTCAGGTGGATTCCGTTCAGCGATGGATGGAAGATTTGAAGTTGATGACAGACTGTGAATGTATGTGTATTCTTCAGTCCAAGCCAATCGGTATTGAGAAAGATGAACAAAATGAACTTATCCTTTCCTCACAATATAGTACATGTGATAACTTGCAGCTGCTACTAAAGAGAGCTTGGATCATAAGCACAGAGTTGACCAGGATTGCTCAAAAGCTAGAGAAGAACAGATGGCAGAGAGTTCACAGCATGACAGTAAGAGTCAACTGTCACGTACGTTCAATGATAAATGAATACAATACATTCACCAGGAATTCTTCAGAAGAAATGCACCAGGTAGGATGCCTTACATGATGTCGTGTTTGTCTTGTTTAATTTTTCTGTTGTAATAATTGAAGCTTATCTTAATCTGTGAGATATTCTTAGTCACTGATACTGGTCCCTTGTTGAAGAATTTGTAACCTCTGTTCAGCTATCGAAGCATTCTTGACTTATTTTGGATCCTATTTTATCATAGACCTGATTCTGAATGTTAATAATATTGACAAATTACGCTGAAAAAAGTTTTGGTTTTGAAGGCTACCAGACTAAAGTAACTAGATGCCCCATTTGCGAGTTTTTATCTCTACTTGTTTTATGCACAAAAATAGCAAAAGGATATGCATAGTATATATGTTTCTGGAGGGTTATCACCTAATTATCATAAGCACACATTATTTATTTTTAGAAAGCAATTGTGCATGTGGATATTGCTTTAAAACCACTTTCTCTCTCTGCAGTTTGAAAAACTTTTAATAGACAAGTGTTCAGAATTTACAGCATTCACAGAAAGGTAATTTAAATTTTCTAGTTGAAATATTCATTTTGCTGTTTTATTATGTTGTAGAATTTCTAATGAGAAGTACAAATCTACTAACACCCTCAAATGTTTGAACTAGGCCCCCGCAGCTCTGAAATGCATTCTAAATTTTAGCCTCTGGTGGGTGAAGTGGTGAAGTGAATTGCTTTTATCTAAACTACATCTTAACGAAAGGTGGGATCTGCTGTTGCACAAAGAGCCTGACATAGACACAAAGCTGCATGCAAGTGGATTTTTCAAGGCTTTTAGACATCAAGGGAGAAAGTCTGGCTCTAATGATCAGCAACGAAGTTCCGTTCAAGTTCTGTGGAGACAAGATTTCAGCTCGTGTGAAAACTTAAGTTGCAAGATTGTTGTACTATGTGTTCCTGCATGCACATATCCATGTATTAGTAACCAAACCCAAATAAAGACACATACCTTTAAATTGTGTTTGCAGGTTTACTCAGCTCAGTGCACCCCAGAATGCTGAGACTGGAAAACAAGAATCTCTTTATAATTTTTCTCATGATATTTCCCCTGCCTAATATAAGATATCCTGTTTCTTCCAGCACAGTTCAATCAGTCTTTTTTGATTTACTTTAAACACCGTGCAAGTCATCCTGCTTGGGGGATCATCAGGGAAGAAAACTCCATCTAATTATTAGGAAAGAATACTTCTTTAGCACTACTGCTTTTTGCCAGACCCACACAGCTCAGACCTTACTTTTATATTCTATCATGAGACACACTGATTTAATGAGAGCTCCGATCTGCCCCAAATAAGCCCTCTCCCCCCTTGTCTGTTTGATAAAAAGTTGATATAGGTGGGTGAAAGACAGGGAAAGCTGAAAAGGGGACCTACTATGTACGTGGAGACACTGATCAACCAAACTATGTCGTCCATTACAGTGGCCTGCCTGGATGGAATATATTTTGACAATTCAAAGGAATGCATTTATGTAAGGAAGTTATTAGTTATTTCATTTTAATTGTACAAAGTTTTCCATTTTTATTTAATTTCTTCATTTACAGCCAAATATCACTGGTTACAGTATAGCTATACTAACTCTGCAAAGCTGTTGTACGTAACCTTTCTGCATAGAAGGCCAAATTTTACTTTGAGTATGCTGTTTAAATTTAAAGGAACTTTACTCATCTGGGCAAACATTCATTTTGGGTGCTTATCCTGCGCTCATTAAACTATGGCAGAGAAGGTAAAGAATTGAAAATTATCAAAAGTACTTCTTTGGTCATGAAAGATGGATGGATGATGGATATACAGAGCTGCAGCTGAAATGCAGGCATCCTGGAGTGGCTGTAACTATAAGCACAAGTGGAAAATAGCAGAGTTATACTGCTATAAACACAGCATCTGCAGCAAAATTTGTCCTGCAGTCTGTGAAGTAAATTGTGATTCCAAAATGATTCATTGATGTCCACTGCTGTCCATTGATGGTATACAAGAGATTCTTGTTTTCCAGTCTCAGCATTCTGGGGTATACTTACTTTGTATAGATAAGGCTTTGATTAGAGTCTGGTGTGATGCTAATGGCACAAAGGCAGTGTCCTCATGTGAGCAGTTGAATTCACATTATATCACCATTATTAACACAGAGCTCACCTGTGACAATCAGATTGATATAATTATCATTGTCTATTGCAACTTTTCTCCTTCATCCTTTTTCTTTCTCTTTCTTTTCAGGTGCCTACAAACTGAAGATGAACAGATACTGAAGTCTATGAAATCTTGTATTAAGGAAACGCTCACTACTGTAGCTCAGTATTTTGGCCAGTTAATAGATCTGGTTTTAACACATGAGGCACAGGTTAGTTTAAGAAAAAAAAGTTTTTAAGAATTGTTGACTCTTGAACAAAAGCATCCATTAAGATGAGGATTATAATTACAGCTCTCAATTTCCAGCAAATTTATGATCAGTAATTCAAATATCTTGCAAAGAGATTTAGATGTTTGTATTCTCAAATTCTCCAATAACCTCAAATCTCAGACACAATGGTCTTGTGGCTCAATATGTTCCTTACTCCTCCTGATAGGTGTCCTTCATTGCAAGTTACGTAATTTCTGGACAGTGTCTTGTTAATAACACCTTTGGACGCTTTTTCTCTTCCTTTCATGCAGACGCTGCTTTTCTTCAGAAACCCTCAAAAAATTCTCTCCTGCTCTCAATGATTCTCATTAAAAATTAAACTTTTTAGAAAATGTATGTATAGCAAGTATGTTATTACAGCAGACATTTTAACCAGTGCATGTCTTACACTCTAGGAAGTAGTGATAAAATACAGTGTTGTGTACAGGCTATACGTGTGCATGTAACCTTCCAAAAATGGTGCTGTGTCATTGGAGGCATAATTTACAGCTTCCAGTGGTGATTAAAGGTAGATAAAGATACTGAGTGGTTAGGCTGAGACCTCAAATGCATAAATTTTTTTCCATTAAACCATTCTTGCAATAATAGCAACTTGCAAGTCTACCCAATCTATCTTGACTTATACTAGTTTATTTCTCAAGATCTCATTAGTAATCCCTTTGCACCCTCTAATCTTTCTCAAATATTAAATCCTAAATGGAATTATGCTCAATGAATTTGCACATATTTTAAAGGTGATGTTATGCTGAAATCTTATTTTGTCCCTACAGAAAAAAGGGAAATGAGAGGCTTAGTGGTGCGGAAATAGTTAAGTAGTATTTACTGCAGTGCTAAAACAAAATGAAGACATAGTATTGGTTAAATTCTAATGTACCTTGATGCATTAAGATAGGCAAAAAAAAACAAGTTGTGGCTCTTTCAGAAACATCCCTTGTAGTTCTAAAAGATTATTGCTAGGAAGAATCTGCAGAATACATTTGCAGAATTCTAGTCAAACTAGCAAGCTACTTGATAACACACTTTGGTTAGGATTTATGAGAACTAAATGAAATACGACACATGAGTTGAAGTGTGTAAATAAATGTGCATATTTCAAATTCGGTGACTAGGTTGTGGTTGTTTTGGTGCTTATTCTTTTTAGTCTGAAGAGCAGTTCTTCATTGCTAATAGTTATGTCTTTGGGCACTTTGACATCTACTGACACACCTGAAATCATAGTCCCTTTTCCTTTTAAGGGAGCAGAATTAATTACTCTGCACCATCTTGTGTGCATTTGTGTGGCTGAAGACTTAGATCAGAAATCATTAATAAAAACATTTTTAAGAACCGCTTTCTAAGCCATTCAGTCAGGCTGCGTACCCACTTCTGCCATTGTCTGTGTGTAGTTTGCTGCTCTGGAGCAGACTGAAAATCTGTGTGACAGGGCAGAACTCTCAGCTTAAATTGTGTACTTCAGAGCTTTCTTTTCCAATTAATGTATCAAGATTTTATTCAGGATAGGTTCATATCAAAATGTGAACTGATAAGTTACGTCTTTTATGGAACATTTTTCTAAGGGGAGATGCTAAAGGTGGGAGAACACAACCTCTTAAAGGAAAGATAATGGAATTTTGTATCAGTAACTGTAAAATGTGGGATATTTCATTGCACTTCTTTCAGAGTTTGATTAAATATAAAAATGCTTCTTCCTCCTAGCAAATATGAGTAATTCTTCCTCTAATAATGGTTTGTACTTTCAGCAAGAGTAAAATTAAATAAACTTCATGTTCTTCTGACAGCTGTGTTTCTCTGTGAAGTTGCAGTGGCACACATGCGAAAGAAAGATAGCTATTAACAAAGATAAAAATATTTAACCTGTTTCATACATTGGAGAAATAAAATATATTTCTCTACAAGAATTCCCTGTACTAGTCGATGGCATTTGCTGTGTATATGGAGTATAGGGATGAACCCAGGGCCTTAGAAAGTCATGTTAGAAAAGATATAGCAATATTCCTTATAAAGTAGGTGGAAATCTTGTATCACCTTGTGATACAGCTTCAGCACTAAGACAATTAGTTGTCCTCTGAAAATTTTAGTTCAATCCCAGGCCAAACCCAATAATAATTTAATAAATATCTCGAGTTTTTTATTGAATGTTCTCACACACATACCTGTTCTCTTGCTCTATTCATATTTACTTTTAAATATCACTATTTGTGGTTACATCTATTCAATGCAATGATAAATGTGTTAGTGATCTCAGTTTGACTCCTGCCTATGTGTTGTTTTTCCTTTGCTTTCTCGGAGTGAGAAGTAAAATGATATGGATTAAACAAACTAGACTTTCTACTCCATCTTATCTTTAAATATAACACTAATATTTTTCATTGGAAGTAAATTATGTTTATTATCTTGTGTCACACAGAACCTGCTGAGACAAATAGAATTGTCAGATAGTGTGTATATCACCGAGTCAGCAATTAACAGTTTATTCAGCCTTACCCAGGAAGGTGCTCATCTGTGCCACATCATAGCTAAGGTAAGAGGATTTATGGATTAATTCAAAATAAACTAGTGATACAAGTACACGATTTTACTTAACACAGTAGTGGCTGCAAGTTTTGAAATGTACAGTACAAGATGAAATACTGTATTTCAGGAGACAAATAATCTAGGTTAAAGAACAACAAAATTTACTCTGATAAACTATTTCTTTTCTTGCACTGCTTTTTACAAGGCTTACTTACTTACAATCTTTCTGTTAGATTAAAATTCAAAACCAACCAAACAAAAAAAGAAATAAAGCCCACAAACCCCAAAATCTTTAATTCAATAAAGCTCAATGCACGTGCAAGCAACTGCCATAGGACCGTAAGCTCCAGCAGGCATTGATTGAACTACAGTTGTCTTTGTGTCACCTGATGTCTTACCACTCACTTCAGCATCTTGGGCATTACTTTAGTGTCTCTCCTGACAGTACTTTAAGTACCAGCCACAGAGGTGGAGAGAAACTTCACAACCCGCCATGTATATGGCTGACAAGTACTCAGAGAAACAGTAAGGTTTTTCAGCTGTGTGTACAGAGGAGGTTAGAGACGTTATTAAAGATGTAATTTAAAAAAAAAATACTTTGTATACCTTATTTTCCTTTTACAGAGGAATGTCATTACTGTTACTTCTGGCAGTGTGTGTTCTCATTCACTGAGTAGTTGATGCTAACTTTCGCTGCAAACGAATCATTCTGCCAAGATCAATGCTACTAGCAATCCCTGCTGAATTTGCACCTTTGAGGACATTTAAATCTTGAAAAAGTGAGAAAGGCAGGGCACTGTGTGAGGTCGAGGATAGGATAATCACAACCGCACTGTGTATAAGAAGAAGAAAATTTCCTTTCCCAAGCTTCTGCTTGTGGAGTGGTGTGCCATTCCCTTGTCCTGCTCAGAGATAAGGTTAAACAGGCATTTGATTCATTTTATTTCTGATCTGCATTTAGATGGAGGTTTGCACCATAAAAAGTATTGCTCTGTTCTGAAGGCTGTGAATGAGGTAGACTCAAAAATGTGTAGTGGATCCTGGCAACAGCCTGAGAGGTTTAACTTTTTCTAAACTGATATTTGAGCTCCACTCAGTGGTATCCAAAAACAATGTTAAAATGTTAAGTATTGAGGAAGGACAGAACTAACAAACTGAGGAAAATTGCTCTTGTGTTTTTTTAACATTGTGTGAATTCCATAACAGTTTAGTTTAGCAAAAGTAAAGTATGACCTTCCATAAATCACTAAATTAATTTGTTGTGAAAACCTTGATGTGTCACAGGTTTACAAGGGAAGAAATGCACCCCCTTCTGCAAAGAAACCTAAGTGGTTGCCAAATTACAGCAGTGATTGCATCGCAGGTGGGAGAGGAATTGTAACAGACCAGAATTTTTAATTCAGTCTCTTCAGTGAGTTAGCTACGACAGTGAAAGTGCAGTGTGACTTTAAAAAAAAATAAATTAAAAAAAAAATCTAAATGACACTCATGAGGGTGAGAATAGATTCAATTTTTGTAAAGATCTCCAAATCTGCCACAGATACAGAAGTTCTCTTGAGAGTTGTCATTACCTTTGTGAAAACTAGCCAGAGAAGTGGAATATTTGTTT
>Ga0181612_169206_pt1 | contig 13512 bp, 28 predicted proteins | sample HoacroProtozoa21_FD_119630 | JGI IMG/M metagenome (GOLD analysis project Ga0181612, IMG submission 119630) | Hoatzin crop microbial communities from Cojedes, Venezuel. Combined Assembly of Gp0051906, Gp0051904, Gp0051908 | reverse complement strand
TGCAGATGGGGCTTCACCAGGGCAGTGTAGAGAGGAAGGAGAACCTCCCTGACCTGCTGCCCACACTCCTCTTGATGCACCCCAGGATCCCATTGGCCTTCTTGGCACCCAGGGCACACAGAGTGCTGCTGCACCTCTTATCTCTCGGTACCAGCTCTCCCAGCAGCGCCGCGGGTTGTGATGCCCTCCAGTTCCTCCCTCTGCACCAAATGACCTAAACCAGTTGCAAAACCAAACCTGCAAACTCCATTTAGCGTTCCCATTCCTTCCACTGATGCAAACTGATGCAGTTTGCGTCAGAATCGCACGGGGGTCTGCTGGGGAGTCTGGTCTGGGAAGCAGATACCAGGCTGTAACAGGTCCAGTACGGAGGGGCTGGCTAAAAACCTTTCAGCAGCAGCAGCACCCACAGAAATGCCTGGGGTGCCTGCCCGGGTGTGACGATGGACCTGACCTGGTGCCGGTCCATTCCCGGAGAGGATGCCGGAATCACCTCCCTCTCCCCACATCACCCCACGTGTCCTCCCTTGGCCTGAGCGGTGGGTTTCATGTCCCCGTTTGCCCCCCTGAGCAGAAGACCGATGCTGCTTTTGGCCCATCAGCTGGGTTTCGCCAGGAACCGTGGCTCCGTTTTACAGCCGTGCTAGCGCTGCCGACACCCCAGCCTGCGCAGATTCCTCCTTTCTGGGATGGATCCCCTCAACTAAATCGTTTCATTCTTCTCCCCTTGAAGGCTATTTCCCGCATCAAAGCTTTTGGGGAGCTTTTGGGATGGCTGTGGCATGGAAAACCCCTCCTTGAGGCCACTGTGGCCTGTCTCCTTCCATCAACTTGATTTCTTCAGGACTTTTCTCGAGGTCTCCTGGGCCTGTGGGGATGCTTTGTTAATCCCACTCCCTGCCACGACGTCTCATCCCTGTTAAGTGGCAAAATGAAATCCTGCAGCGACGCGATCAGAGGGAAGAGGCCGCGCCGGGGCTCTTTGTCAGGGTCTCCTGCGTGGTGGCATGCCGGCGAGGGGGGCAGCCGGGCTGGGTTCGCTGGCGCTTTTCCCGATTCCCTTTCATCTCCGTTGTCTTCCTCGTGTGGAAGCAGCAATAAGGCTTTTTGCTGGCTGGGCACATGGGATGAGTGCCACAGCTGAGCAGTTTGGGGCTATTTGTCCCCTCCTTTTGGCCCAAAGCACTTGAATTGGATGAGCTTCTGGTAGGTGCCGGAGCCTTGGGTTGCCTCTGGCCGAGAGGGGAAGGAGGGGTGGCTGTTTTAGGGCTTCTCTTACAATGGAAACATCTCTAACGCAGAGGAGACTGAAAGGCAGTGCAACATCAACTACTTTTTGTTGAAATGTTCTCTCTTGCTGAGTTCCCCCACCCTCCCCTGCTTTTAGTGTTGGTTTTGGAAGGATGCGCCGTGTTTTTAACCTGCGAGATGCTCTGCTCCTGGGGAAGAGCCTGGAAGCAGCAGGGGTCTGAGTTTCTGCCGGGACCACCCCAGCATTCTTGCTGCTGCGCTTTTGGGCAGAAATCGGTCGGGACCGGTTGGGGTTGGGGCGGGGGCTCTCCCAGCACAGGGCTGGTGAGGAGGGCTGCCCGCTATTTGTGTTGTACGAGCAACTTGGCTTTCCTGGAGGAGCCTCAGAGAGCTGGAGGTGGGATAAAGGGGATGTTTCCAGCCTTGCTGGGTGCTGTGGTTTGATCTTCAGGTGTTAGGCGTAAAATCTGCTTTAACCTTCTGGTGACAGAAATGGTCAGGCAAAGGAGGGGGTTCAATTTTTGGCATTTTTAGCCACAGATCTGTTCCTTGATGCGTTTGGTGATGCTCATTTCTATGACTACAGCGGTCAGGGTGGACTGAAGGGAGCCACAGGCCCCTATAGCCCGGAAAGATGATGCGCCATCAGGAGCACGTGCTGATTTAGCACTTCTCTTTCTTTGCACTTCCAGCAAATCCAATTTGCAGATGACATGCAGGAGTTCAGCAAGTTCCCAACCAAGACGGGCCGTCGGTCCTTGTCCCGCTCCATCTCGCAGTCTTCCACCGACAGCTACAGCTCCGGTAGGTGCTGGGCTCCTTGCCTGTGCCTGGTCCTCTCCCAAACCCGGCGCTGGGCTGTGGATGCGCTGCTCACACCGCACATCAGGATGCTCCGTGCTGCTGTGTGGTACTCAGACGTGGAGGGGATCGTTCTGGGGGTTCCTGAAGCTCAGGCATTGATTACCCGTTGATAACTCCGGTAGTTCTGGGTTGTTTCAGGGAGCAAGTGTGCAAAATTCCTCTTGGACATTGGTTTTCCTTATGAGACTTGTAGTTTGAGCCAGGAGGGTGTGTGTGTGAAAGCTGGGAAGCAAAACGGAGCAGAAACCTGAAGGGTAGGAGGTCCTGGGGTAACGTGCATTGCTCTCCTGGCTTTAGCTGCCTCCTACACGGACAGCTCTGACGACGAGGTGTCCCCGCGAGAGAAGCAACAAACCAACTCCAAAGGCAGCAGCAACTTCTGTGTGAAGAACATCAAGCAGGCAGAGTTTGGGCGCCGGGAGATCGAGATCGCTGAACAAGGTAAAAGCGGGGCGTGGGGCTCGTGGGGCTCGCGGCCGGGTGCCGTGCTCTCTGGAGACCAGAGCTGGGCCGTGGCGATTCCACGGCTCATGCCACAGCTTCGGCTGCGCTGCCTTTCCCCCTTGAATCAGCAGACTATGTGGGGAAGAGCTAGACGTGACAGCAAACGTCAGGGATGCGTGGCATGCATTTTCTAACGACAGCAGGGCTCTTGCAGGGTTTAATGTTCTGGTGGCTTTGGAGGAGAAACCTCAGTGGGCAAGGATCTTGCGACGCCTTCGGAGACGTGAAAGCTGACAGTCCCAACCCCTCCCCTGGGGCTTGCGGGAAGCGGAGTTACTATTTCCAGTGGGGTGATTGGGTAACTTTGCTTTCGGGCTCCTTTTACACAGAGGCTGCCAAAGCTGTAGAAGGGGAAGATAATCCAGGCACGTTTAGAGCAGCTCTTCTGAGACGTGGCAGCACTGTTTGCGTCTTTTGGTGCTTCTCCATGGTGGTGTTCTGGCTGCAGGGCCGGTGGCTGTCCTTAGCTGGGGCACACCGGATGCCTTCTTTGGGCAGTGCTGGTCCCAGACCTCTCTTGTTCCATGGTCAAGTGACAAATGACACTAGTGTTTTGCTCCCATTTTGGACAGACCTGCCGGGGTAGTGATGAGGAGTTTTCTCCCCGGGAGTTTTCTCCCTGGCTGTGTAACGACTAGAACAAAAACTGTGGGGCTGGACGTAGCCTGGGAGACCCCAGAAAGGAGAACAGGTCTGGCAGAGAGGGGCCTCTCTGGACCAAGCCATCATTCAAACCCCTCTCTTCCTTTTTGCAGACATGTCTGCTCTGATTTCACTCAGGAAACGCGCTCAAGGGGAGAAGCCTTTGGCTGGAGCTAAAATCGTGGGCTGTACCCACATCACAGCGCAGACTGCGGTGAGTGGCTGCCTGTTTGGGGTGTTGGGGTGCGACAGACCCGTTTTACCCCCGGGAAGAAAGTCTCTTAAGACCTGGAAACATCTTGGAAATGTTCTGCTGCCCGCGTTTCTCCAGGGCAGTGTGTGCTGGAGCCGGTCTCTGGTCGCTGCTCGTGTCACAGGGCCGTGCCCGGAGCCCCGCGCTGTCGTGCCTGTGCCCGTGGCCGCTCACCCCGCTGTCTCGCAGGTGCTGATCGAGACGCTGTGCGCGCTGGGAGCGCAGTGCCGCTGGTCTGCCTGTAACATCTATTCCACCCAGAACGAAGTGGCGGCTGCCTTGGCAGAAGCTGGTGAGTGCAGCCGAGGCCGGGGACGCAGAGCCCTGCCAGCCCCTCCTGGCCCTGCGGCCTCGTCCCAGCTGCCTGGTTTGGGGGATGGTTCGGACCGAATATCTTTTAGGGACGGATAAGCAGATCTGATCCCTTTGTGGGCTGCGGTTTGATCTCTGCGTGGTCCTTTGGCCCTCCTGTCTGTGGCTTTTCTGAGTTGGCCAAGCAGGAGAGAGCTCTGCCAAACTCAGCAGATGCCAAGGGTGCTCCTCTTCTTCTAGGTGTTGCCGTGTTTGCCTGGAAGGGGGAGTCGGAGGATGACTTCTGGTGGTGCATTGACCGCTGTGTTAACGTAGATGGCTGGCAGGCCAACATGGTAATGAGCCTTGTTCCAGCCCTTCCTCCTCCTCCGTGGAGCGGTCACTGGGTGCTCCTCACCCTTCCTTCCCTGGGGCTGTTCCTGGGAGGCTGCTGGGGCTGCCTGGGCATCTGCTGGCGTTGCAAAGGCCTCTGAGCCCCCGTTAAAGCGGGGGTGCCGGGGAACGGCAGCCAGCGCTGGGCTGAAGGCCACCGTGGGCGTTGTGGGAGCTGCAGAGACAGTGTCCCGAGCTGGTACAGCCCGGTGGCATGGGAGCAGCTCCTGCCAGAGCTGCCAACGAGTCGAGAAACCATGGGACCTCTTCTCCCCCAGGGTCAGCCCTACGGGAGCTGCCCCAGCCGCTCCTCTCCCGACACAGATCCCGTCCACCCTCTCCCAAAGAGAGAGGGGTCTCTGCAGGGGATCTTTCTTTTGCTGAAAGCAGATGATGCCTCTCACTGCCTTGATGCATGGTCTGTGATCACTGATGATGCGATAGCATGCGCTAGTGGGCCGTGACGGCTCCCGCAGCCTTTCCTCTCAACTGTTTGCTTTCAGGGCATGAATGTTGCGGCGTCCTTCTGATCTCAGCATCTTTAGTTAGTGCTGCCTGTGGTCGCGTTTCCAGGCTGCAGAGCAATAGCAGGGGCAGAAAACCTGGTTAGGATCCATCAGCTCCAACGCAGGGGGTAAGAAATCCTCTGTGTTTTGGAGGAGTCCCCGAGCTGCTGGCAACGAGGGGAACCCAGGAGTCCTGGCCCCAAGACCTCTGCCCAAACAGCCCTCCATCCATGCCTGAAGATGCTCTCCATCTCTTTTTCCCCGTCTTGTCCCCAGCAAGTGCTTTTCCCAGTGGAAGGCCTGACTGCTCCATGCTCTTCTCTTGCCTGTTCTCTAGATCCTGGATGACGGCGGGGACCTGACCCATTGGGTTTATAAGAAATACCCCAACGTATTCAAGAAGATCCGAGGGATTGTGGAGGAGAGTGTGACTGGTGTGCACAGGTAGGAGGTTTGGGAAGGCTGATCTGGAGATCTCCTGCTGCGTTGCTGCTCTCTGCTCTGACCTGCCTCTGTCCTCTTCCAGGCTGTACCAGCTCTCCAAGGCCGGGAAGCTGTGTGTCCCAGCCATGAACGTGAATGACTCCGTCACCAAACAGAAATTTGATAACCTGTATTGCTGCCGGGAATCCATCCTGGACGGGTGAGTCCAACCCTTCTCCCCATCCGCGCTGTCCCTCTCGCACCGGTGGGTTTGGCTCCGGCTCCTCTTGAGCCAAGATCGGGCTCTGCGCTGTTTTGCCCTTGCTGTGTGCTTGCAGGACCTGGTTTTGGGGGCTCTCGCAGCGGAGTGCTGCCCTGTGCCGTCAGCAGTGTGCGCTTGACTAATCCCAACACAGGTCTCTCTCTGTCCCCCAGCCTGAAGAGGACCACGGACGTGATGTTCGGAGGGAAGCAGGTGGTGGTTTGTGGTTATGGGGAGGTGAGTTTCGTAAGCGGCAGTCGGTGGAGCTGTGAGTCAGCCTGCCCCCGAGCCATCCTTCCCCTGAGCTCCACGGCCTGCTTCTTCCCTGTGCAAAGACCACTTGCCCTTGATATAGGGGTAGAGCAAACCTGGTGAGCGATTACCAGGGAGATCTGGCTAGAACCTGCTGGGAGGCTGGAGAGCAAGCATCAGATTTCCCAGTTTGCCTGCAGATTAGCTGGGCTGCAAATACGACGGTTGCTGTGAACGCTGGCCTGAATTATAACTACCCATGGGTGCTCCCATCTGCTGTCCTGGACTGAGTTCAGCATCCAGCCCGGCTGTCACCGAGCCTGTGACAGAGGAGGCGGAGGGGCAGGCTGCATCTCGCTGGTGGATAATGTTCTGGCACAGGGGACTCGTATCACGAACTTGTAAACGGTTCTGCCCTGGAAGAGCGCAGAGCCGGGAGCTGACACCTTCCCTCCATCTGTGCGCTGTCTGCGTGGGTGTTTGTCTTCCCGCGCTGTGAAGGGCCTGGCAGTAGCTGCAGATGCTCTTCCCGGCAGGAACATGCTTACTGATTTATTTAGACACCAGTGGAGCCCAGCTCTGCTCGACCAAGAGGCTGCACTGGCTCTCGCCCAGGCGCTCCGGGGTGGCCTCTGATTCTCCAGCCGTGAGTTGTGCCGGGAGTTCTAGTCTCCAGGGCCTGTCCCAGGCTTTACTGGGCAGCTTCAAAACAAGGGAGTCCTTCCACCCTCACTAGTTTCCCCTTTGGATGAGGGTTGGAGTCCCAGTTTGCCTTGCCTGGCTGTTTTCAGTAGACTTAAGGTCGGAGCTGGGCGATAAGTGAGGGTTGTCTCTGGAGGTGTTTCTTGCCTGGCAGCATCTCTTGCTGATTGGAAAATGGGGCTGAGCATGGGTACGGGTGCAGATTAGCCAGGTGTTGGTGTGGGTAAGTGGTGTGGAGAGCCGGATTTCACTTTAATTTTGTAGTGAGGAGAGGGCTGGAGTCAGAGATGCTGTTACAGGAGCTCTGCTCTCCCCCATGCTGATGCGGGGAGCGTGGGATGGACGATCTGTCCCCCGATCAGTGCAGGACAGCTCTGAATACCAAAGAAACCCTTTGGCCTAAAGGCAAGCGGGGGAAGCGCATGCTCATCCAGACTGGCTTTAATCTCCTGCTGGAGGAGAGCTCAGAAGGGTTCCTGGCAGCTAGTGGCCGTGCTGGAGGGCTGGTGGCCTTGGAGGGGGAGCTGGGCTTGTGGCAGAAGTGCCGCTCGCCAGGTACATCGCTGCGCTGCTCCTGGCGTCGGGCAGATGGCCGGGATGAGCATCTCCCAGGCTGGGACGCGCTCGGGCTGTTGTAAGGAAGGGGTTGTACCACTCGCAGCTTCACGCTGACGCTTTGCCTCGGCAGGTCGGCAAGGGATGCTGCGCCGCTCTGAAAGCCCTGGGAGCGATCGTCTACGTCACGGAGATCGACCCCATCTGCGCTCTCCAAGCCTGGTAAGATGTTACGTGCTGCTTGCAAGCATCTCTTCAACTGCTCTCTGGCCTCTAAACCCTGATGGAGGCTGAAACAGAGCCAGGAGGATCTGTGGCTCATCTCAGAGAATATACATCTTACTGGGTGTGATGGGGAAGGGCTGGGGCAGCTTTCGGGGCTGGGTCAGTGGTGGGGTACCAGGCAGTAGGCACCTGCCCCGGCTGGCTTGGGAAGGCTGCTCGAGGGTTCCTGCAGGGCTGGCTGAACGCTCCACACATCCCCTGGCTCCTCCAACATTTGAGAGAGCAGGTTTGACGCCGCGTCCTTCGCACAGCCCTTCCTCATGCATCTGGCATCCCTGGGGGTGTGGAGGCATAGTCCGGCTGCTGCGTGACCAGTTCGGAGCTGCTGCAGCAATACAGCCCGCAGATCCCTCCTGGCTTGGGGCCGAGAGGGAACAGGCTTCCCCTCCTCATCGTGGTCCCTCTCCCCCTTTTTTGCCAGCATGGACGGATTTCGGGTGGTGAAGCTGAGCGAAGTAATCCGTCAGGTGGATGTCGTCATCACCTGCACAGGTAGGGATGGAGGAGGTCGTGGGTGAGCCGTGGAGCAGGCTGAGAAGGAGCAGTCGTTCCCAAGCGGGTGTCTCGAGGGCTCTGGGGGAGCTGGGGGTGGAGGACGCCTCGCTGCCACATGCTGCGAGTTTTACAAGAGCAGTAGCTGTGCTCTGGCAAGAGCTTTTCCTCCTCCCCCCCGCCGTCTGCTCTTTGGCCACAGTCCTCCTCAGCCCCTGGGAGGAGGGACATCACAGCCATGTGTCCCAAGATGTTTTGGGGTCTCCCAGAGCCTGGTTGATTGGTGGGACCAAAGATCAGCACTCATCCCACGTGTTTCTCTGTTGTCACAGCCAGGAGGGCTCTCATCCTGGTGGAAGTTCATCTGGTGTTGCCCCAGGCAGAGCTTGTCTGACTCAAGTGCAGGGAAGGAGAATCAGAGGGTTTGTATTTCGACTGCCTTGGGTTCATCTGTGCCCTCTCTGCCTGCAGGAAACAAGAACGTGGTGACCAGAGAGCACCTGGATCGGATGAAGAACAGCTGCATCGTGTGCAACATGGGCCACTCCAACACCGAGATCGATGTGGTGAGTGCCCGCGGCCTCGGCGGCTGCGTCCGCCCCGCCGTCCTCCCGCCGCGACTCCACCCTCTTCCTCCCGCTCTTGCCGACCAGCCTCCGGACCCCCCCGCCGCCCCGGGAGCGGGGCAGCCCCCACGCGCGCCCCACCCCCGCGCTCGGTGGGGGGCGCCCCCGCGCCCCCGCCGCCGGCCCCCCCCCCGCCGCCCCCCCGCCGTGACTCCAGCCTCTTCCTCCTGCTCTTGCAGACCAGCCTCCGGACCCCGGAGCTGACCTGGGAGCGGGTCCGCTCCCAAGTGGACCACATCATCTGGCCGGATGGGAAGCGGGTGGTGCTGCTGGCCGAGGTGCGCTGGGAGCTGTGCCGCGATGTTGCTTTGGGCCTCTGTCAGGAAATCGCTGCGTGCCAGAGTTTGTAACAGAGATTTAACGGGTGGAAAGGTGCTGGGACACTTCGTACCTAGGAGGAGGTTCAGAGTTCAGGGTTTCTGGATTTGTTTCCTCTTCTTCCTTTGCTGGAGGCAGGGGAGGCGTCACGCCCCACATGCAGTCACAGAGGTGCTGTCTGGCTCCGTTCTTTGAGCCGGGAGCCATCCCCATCAGCCAAGCGCCGTCTGCTTCTGGCTTTGGCAGGGTTTCCCGTGCAGCAAACTGGCTGGGTGTCTCCTCTTCCCACCTGAGCTCTCCAGGCAGCAGCAGGAACTGGCTCTGGGGACCACAGAATCTCCTTGCCTTAAAGCTAAGGGTTAGGGTGGAAGCTGAGGCAGGGTTTGGATGGTCTGGTCGCGTAGGTGGCCCTTGAATCGCTGCACTGTAGTTGCCCCCTGCCCCAGGGAGGGGCAGAAGTGAATCCTATCTTGAGCCTGGATTCGATTTGGCTTTGGGAGCAAGTTCGGCTCTCTGCAGACTCCTCCTGCTGTCTCCTAGGGCCGTCTTCTCAACCTGAGCTGCTCCACGGTTCCCACCTTCGTTCTCTCCATCACGGCCACCACTCAGGTCCGTATGCTGCCGGGCTGGGGCGCGAGGGGTGGGGGGTGCCGTGGGGGCCTTGCATGAGCCTCGGGGTGGGGACGGTTTGGGAGAAGCTGGGAACACACAGCTGGATGGGTCCTTGGGATGGCACCAGTGCCAGAGATACCGTAGCCACCAGCTCTTGGCTGGGATGCCGTTAATGACGGCGTGAACTTCCTGCTGTGGTTACAGCTGGGGGAGAGCTTTTAGAAGATCCAGGCTTCATGGCCGAGCTCCTGCTGTGCTGTAAGAGCTCCCCTAGCACAGGTTCAAGCTTACCTCAGAGCAAGGCTTTGTTTTGTCTTTGGACTCCTTGATTTCTTCAGCACAAAAAAACCCCCCGAAAAACCCTGGGATGAGTTTTGGGGATCTGGAGGTCAGTGGTTAAAACGCTCCCCGGCATCAGTGCCGGCTCAGCTGGGCGGACGCAGCTCGTATCTGGCGCCGTTTGTCGTGCCTCTGCCTTTCCAAAGAAAACGATCATTAAATTTGGCCGCGATCTGCGGTCGGTGCTGGCCGTGCGAGCAGCCGAGGCCGGCGCGGCCTTCGCTCGGTGAGCGATGGGAGAAACCCGCTGGGCTGGAGACCCGGAGGGGCCGGTGGTGGGGAGGACAGCCGCGCTGACGGCGGGGAGCTTCCTCACCCTCGCACTCGTCGGTCCGAACCGGCGGGACCGGGGCTGCGTTACGGACCCGGCTCTCCGCGACGTGAAGCGGCACTCGGGGGAGACGCGGTTCTGTTCCTGCTGGAGGAGCGGCCGTGGGGTTTGGAGCGATGCCGCCAGCGTACAACGAGCAATCCCTTCATCGCTGTGTGATGTGGCAGCCGTGCAGTTTCAGAGAACTGGAGCTGCTGCCCTCTCCTCCCTCCTCCTGTGCCGGTTTTCCCCGGTGCGTTCAGCCCGGATGCTGCAGACAAGCTGGGTGGCATCTCATCTCCTGTCTCTGGTCCTCCCCCAGCACTGGTGGGGTCACGGAGACCCGGAGAGGGATGTACCCCTAGGAGGAAGCCTTTCCTTCAAGCGTTTTGGAAATGCCCCCTCCCTCAGGCTCCCAAACCCTTATCTCCGCTGCGGGTGCTGCCTGGCGTGGTGGCTGTCCCTGACTGTCCCCGTGCTGTCCCCTGTGATCTCTGCAGGCTCTGGCTCTGATTGAGCTCTACAACGCTCCCGAGGGCCGTTACAAACAGGACGTGTACCTGCTGCCGAAGAAGATGGGTGAGTGGAGGGAGCCCAGGCTGACTTACCCCTGGGCTGCTGTGGGCCAGCAGTTTTGGAAGCAAGGAGAAACTCAAACCCGGGCTGGAGAAACCTTCCGGAGAGAGAATGGGTTCAGGGAACCCATCAGAGGCAGCAGCCTTAAAATACGTGCAGGTCGTTCCATTTATTTTCCCTGACGTTCTGCAGCGTGGCAGGCGTCCCTTAGCCTGCAGCCTTCCTGCTCTGAGGTTTTTCGTGCGACGCCTGCGCTTTTTGGTGTACACCCAGCCCTGCTCAGCGCCGGGGCTCGGGCTCAGCGCTGCTTACGTGGCGGTGAATCCGTGGTGCTAGGCGGCAAGGACCGCCTCGCCCGCCCCAGCGTGGTGCCCTGGCCCTTGTCCTGCCGTGTGAGGAGTCCATACGTCATCTCCCCGGCAGTGTAGTGGGGGTCGTGCCCCCCCTGATCCCCCCTTTCCTCTCCCCCTTCCCAGACGAGTACGTCGCCAGCTTGCATCTGCCCTCGTTCGACGCCCACCTGACGGAACTGACGGACGATCAGGCGAAATACCTGGGACTCAACAAAAACGGGCCTTTCAAACCCAATTACTACAGGTCAGTGCCGGCCGGGGCAGGGGGCTGCTGTCCCCCCCACCCAGTGGGTGCCGCTGGGGCATCTCCTTGCGCGGGGACAGCATCAGCTCCCAGGTGCTGTGTCCCCAGGCACCCACGGCCTCACTGTCCCCTCCCTTCTCTTCCAGATACTGATGGACCATACCCATGAAGGACCAGACCACACAAGGCAACATTAGAGAGATTATTTTTAAAGATCATTTTTATTTTGGTTTTCCTTTTCCCTTTTTTTTTTTTTTTTTTTTAAAAACCAACAAAGGAACCTGTTTTTACATTTATCAGTGTGATTCTAAGGTCACTTCCCCCCCTCTCCCCCCTCGGTTTCATCATTGTCCGTGATCACATCTCTGATCTTGGCAGACAACTTGGGATTCGCTTCTTGCTTTCATGTGGCTGAAGCCGCTGGTGGCTCCCAGCCCTGGCTCCCAGAGAGGGTTTCCCTTTCCTGCCATGCCAAGGGCGATTCATTCCTGCAGCGATGTCTTTCCCCTTGCCCCCCACCTTTCCAGCCTGCGTTAGTCTCGGCCGTGATCCCTGCAGATACGGAGATGCTGTTCTACCTTCTCTTACGTTTCTTTCTTTGTGTGGATTATCTGCAACTGCTAAATTGCCTTAAAGAGCCCAGTTTTAGCTGCTACATCATCGCTCCTAGCGCTGCGTGGGAGCAGAGTGTCGCCTGCTGGCCACCTCGCGAATGGGTGATTGTCCCCCAGCCCCCCGTGCCGAGCTGGCCCGGGTTTGGGGGTCGCTGGCCCGGGTTTGGGGGTTGCTGGCCCAGGTTTGGGGGCCGGCCGGGTACGGGGGAGTTCGCTGTTTCGGGGTGCTAATCTGAATTTGGACGGGGGTCGCTTGCCCAGCATATCCTCATCTCTCCTAGGTTTTTTAGCCAAACTGCACCTTAATTGAGTTAAAAGCATTTTTTTGTTTGTTTGTTTGGGTTTTTTTTCCCCCCCCTCTTTTCCTTTTTGTTTCTTAAAGAGATGTTTTAAAGCGAGGGGAAGCGTCGGGGATGTGGCTGCCTGCCGAGTCCGGGCGCTCGCTGCGTCCGAGCAGCCCCATCTCCCACCGAGGAGCGTGGAGTGGTTTTAAGGGTATCCGGGCGGGTTTTTTGGGGGTGTTTCACGTTTTGAGACGGACACAGAGATGAGCCTTCCCCGTACCCCAGCCTGGGCCCTCTGCACCACAGACCCCTGCGCGAAGCCCTCGGCTCCCCATCGCTGCCCTGGCCCTCAAGCTTGAGGCTTCCTCACTCTTCCCTGCCCTCTCGCAGTGCGTTTCAGCCGCTCTCATCGCCTCCTTCATCCCCTTCCCCATCCTCAGCGGTGACACGTTTCTCTTTTCCATCTCTTGTGGCTTGTCCCGGGATGGGGGAAGCCCCTTGCAACCCTGTGAGGGTTCTCTTGGCTTTTTTATCCTCCTCAAATTGTCTCTTTCTTCCCTCAGCCAAGGCCAGAGCGTGGAGGGGAGGAGGAACCCCCGCTGCCTGCATCTCCCGGTACACGGGCAATGGAGATGCTGTGGTACCCGCAACCGGGGCTGCTCCTTCGCCTCCAGCCGCCCTGTCCCGCAGACCGGGGCTGCCTTTGCCATGCCGCTGGCTGGGTGCCCCCCGTCTGGGGCTTTGCAGGGTCGGGGGGTGCAAAGCTCCTTCGAGGGGCCGGGAGGAAGAGGAGAGGGACGCCGTGGCTTTGATCGCCCCCCTCTTTACCCCTCCGGCTCCTTGTCCTTTGGCTGTTCCTCTTTCTCGCCCTGCCTGGTCCCCTCCTGGGCTGTGGCTGGGTCGCTCGCTCGCCCCGTGGATTTTAGGGTCCCCTCTACCTTCACGAGGGGCTCGTGCCCGGCTCGGTGAGCCGGGGTGGGCGTCTGCGGGGAGGGAGCAGGGTCCCCTGCTCGTGGGGGGTCACGGACCCCCTGTTCCCGTCCCCCTTAGGGTCACCCCTCGGCCTAAGGGCTCCATCTCTGTATAAGCCATGTTGCGGGGAGGGGAGCCCGGGATGGCGGTGGCAGCGCCGGGCTGGGAGGGAGAGGTTTATTTTGTATATGAATGATTTTTAATGAATGCAATATTAATCCTTGCAGATGAGCAATAAATCATTAAAGTCTAATTAAACTATTAGGAAAAACGAAGCACTTTGGCTTGTGGGCAGTTTATTTGCACTCCCGTGGGGATCCTGAGGGGGGCCCGGGGCTGGGCTGGGCTCTGCCTTCGGCCAAGTCGCGGGGGGCTGCGGACCCCGGAGCATCGCCCGGGCCCCGGGTTTTGGGGTGCAGCCCCCTCCGGGCCATTCTGTGGGGGGTTTAAAGCCCGTCGGGGTCTGGCACCCCATCAGCCCCCTTGGTTGGGGTCTGAGCCCCCCCCAAGCACCCCTGCTCCAGCCCCTCAGCTCAGGGCCGCCCCTTCCCGCCATTCCCAAGATGGCGGCCCCGAGCGGCCGGGGCGC
>Ga0181612_158984_pt1 | contig 13512 bp, 15 predicted proteins | sample HoacroProtozoa21_FD_119630 | JGI IMG/M metagenome (GOLD analysis project Ga0181612, IMG submission 119630) | Hoatzin crop microbial communities from Cojedes, Venezuel. Combined Assembly of Gp0051906, Gp0051904, Gp0051908 | reverse complement strand
TGGGGGTGCTTATTGTCCACCCACCAGTGTTGGTGTTGCCTCAAGCCCTCTTGCCTCTGCGCAAGCCCCTCAACCTGCTGTTTGTAATGTCTGAGCTACGGTACTCGGGGCCTTGTGCAGTGCCTCACAGTGCCTGGGTTCTTGGTGTTCTTCGTGATGACATATTGTGTTATCTGCGGTTGTTGAAGTGCTAAAAGGTGGCCACTTAGAAGAAAGACAACCTGTGATACCACTTTGTTTATCAAGGCGTGTTATATTTTTGTTCTTGTATCTTGCATTTCAGGTATGCATTGACTACAGTTTCTATCACATAAGGTGCAAGCAATACACATGCAAATTAGGAAAATGTCTGCTTCATATTTATGCAGTGGTAGTTTTCTAGGCAAACTGATCGAACTTCATCGCGCAGAATTTAGGGTACTAGAAAGTAGTACTTGTGTGTAAACTTCCCGGTACTTTCCTGCCTTCCTGATTCGTCTGTCATGAAGTTGATAATGTGCAGATAATACAAAAACAAACCTTCTCTATCAAGCAAAATTTTTACGTATAATACTTCAACCTTTCAGTCATTCCTAAAATGCTTCTCAGAAAATTTTGTCCGAAATCCATTACTGTCAGTTTTCACTGTAAATGACTGTTTTGTTACAGAATTCCAGAACAGCATATAATATAATTTAACTTGGTTTGAGAGGAACATTGCAGCTAAATAAAATATGTAATACAAATATGGGTATTACATAGATGTGAATATGTATGTGTACAATAGGTTGTATTTTATATGTAATTATAGAACGTTTATGTATAATAGGTGTAATACATAAAATAGATTATTATTCACTTTATAAACATAAAATAGACATATTTAAGTGTTTTTTATTATGTAATAGTATTATATTGTCCCCAGAAATTAAGAACTAGCTAACTGAAGAAAATTGTGAAGCTATGAATTTTGTATTTCATATTGAAGATGCTAAGAGTGCATGAGGATATGGCATGAAAGAATATTAATACAGTACATGGGTAATCAACATATTCATGTATGCAGATACCAGACAGAAAATTCTTCAGTAATGCAGAGTGGTTTTCTGCAATATTTTGAGCATGATCGTGTGTTAGATGTAATAGTAATGTTTATATTAACTATATTTTAGATATCTGATATCCATGTTACTGGCGAGTCGGAGGACATGTCTGCTAAGGAGAGACTGCTCCTGTGGTCACAGCAGACAGCCGAGGGTTATGCTGGAGTCTGTTGTGAAAATTTCACTACCTGCTGGCGAGATGGAAGATTATTTAATGCCATCATCCATAGATACAGGTAAGTACTCTGTTCTCTTGAAAAACAATAATTACAGCTTTTTAATGTACACGGAGAGAGGACTCTGTGGTTTATGCCTGTAATAGCACTGCAGCTGTGGAGATGACACTAGCTCTTCATGGGCAGTTCCCTGCTCTTCGCAGCCAAAGCCTGCCTCATTAGCGCTTGCGTGTCCCTCCTTCCTCAGAGGAGCATCTCCACTAATCCTGTACATCTCCCATGGGGCACCTTCAAGCTGCCAAGAAGAATGTCCCTGGGATTCAGTCTTCTCCACAGTCCCCTTTTTGTCGTTCTGACATTTAAGTAGAGGCAGGGTAGAGTCAGAACTGATCACCAGAGTCCAAAACTGCATTTCTGGTGAAATCCATCAGCTACTGCGTGACCTAAGATGCGCCCAAGATCCCCTTATTCTTCCCTGTATGACTTTACTCTACCTAGAGGCTGGAGCTTCCTTGGTATTTCTGCTTGGAGCCCAGATCTACTCTTGAGATGTGTCTCCTGTAAAATGGCAATGTATTCTCAAGAAAAATGGGACCAGCTGGTTTGAATGTTCTCAGCCTTAAAAGGGAATTCTGCCACTTTCTCCCCCTTTCTATGCTTTTGTGACTTTTGTGACCACAATCTTATAAACAGACCTTTGTACAACCACTGGTGGTTGTGGCTAGAAGCTGAAGGATGCGCTACATTAACTTACTTAAAATACAGTTGAAGTCTACTGACAAGAGAGGATTTCAGATTCTAAGTGAAAACATGTCTCTCTCGACAAAGCTGACTTGGACATGAAAACTCGTCAATTTAAGATCATTGCTGTGATGAGCGTTCCCTCTTGGTTAGTGGCATCGGTCTCGTTTTGTACATTTTTTGTTCCCGAGTTGAGTAAGGAGGTTTGTGTCTTAGAGGACCACATGGGAGAGTATACTGACTTGACCTCACTGTGCAAGGCTTGCAGCTGCTGGGTTTTATTATAGCATGTGTCGAGCGTTGGTGCTGTATACCCTGGGGCATATCATAAGGAAGTTTGGGAGTATATGATTTCCATGGTATAATACAGAAGGAGTGTCCCAAGTGGGGAGAGACTAATTTGGTAAGTTTTAATCTAGCTCCAGGGAGCAGACCCTGAGTAGGTTATTCTGTTCTTGGCTTTCCTCTTGCAGGACCGTTTGGCTCACCACAGAAGGAAGCCTAGGCAGAGCCAACAGGCATACGGTATGGGGACTAGGACACCGAAGTAAAATGGGAGATGAGTCAAGCAGATGCAGCCTTTTCCTCATGTGCTGTGTAGGGAGGCTGTAAGCATGGCATGTAGTGCTCTGAGTCCTAGAGACGTTAGCCGGGGCAGTGCAGAACTTCGTGGTAAGAGGAAGCTGCATCAGAAGCAATGAGGTCTTTTTCTGACTATGCTTTTGTTCCGGGTAGCCAGTCGGTGTAGGTGCATGCCACCAAGAAAGTCTGCTTTTAGGAACATTGGCAAGGCAAAGGGAAATACCTGGCAAAAGACTAGGCTGTTTTACTTCAGGGCAGAGCAGACAAAGGGATGAACATAGCACAGGCAAGTGTTTACAGAAATAAACAATTTGAAAATACAGAGAGAGGGGAGGGCAAAAAAGGAAGGAGCTTAATGAGATGGAATAATGGAAAATATGGAAATTTCCAAGAGCTACTTCAGAGTCTTGTACCACTTACAGAGAGCAGTGTAGCCTTTACAGCTCAGCAATGAGTAGTTGTGGTACAGGTCAGTTAATAAATAATGAAGATCTTCATTTCTGTCCTCTGGCTGTGTGACTGTTAATGCCTTGGGACGTGAGCGAGTACCTGCAGTTGCTTTGCTGGAGCAGTGTTCCTGGCAGCGCTCCTTGAGTTTCATTCACAGCATTTCAGCTGGCGGAAGCACAGGCACCGTTGACACGTGTGCGTTGCACGAAGCAGACGGTTCAGTGGCTGAGGAGCAGAGTCCCCGTTTAGTGCGCTTCTGTGCCAGTTGCCATTTAGCTTCTCCTCTTCCTGCGAACTAACGTCTCCACGTAAGGATCCCGTGTCCTCCCCAGGAGTGTTTACCGGCCTTATGTGATGTCTTTTTGCTGCAAGAGGTTACAGGTTCTCAGACTCCACCTTGCTGATGAAGTCAGTGAGATTTTTCTGCTGATTTCAGTGAGCTCCTGCGTTTCTTTCCTTTGCTGTTTTGTACCGTTAAAACAGATAATAATTTCCAGCTATTGCTCACAAGTTAGGAATGGTCTTTCCAAACAGTCGTCTGATATTTTTAACTACAGTGTTTTACTCCAGAGAGCTCTTTTAAAGCTTGGTTTGCGTTCTGAGCAGTAAGTAGGTTGAACACTAGCAAAATGTGCACATTTCTGGCAGCAAGCATCTCCGGATGCTCTGTCTGTCTGGTCTGAGTGGCTCCCAGTTTGTGGATCCCAGGTGGTCTCGGGAGCGTGGCCGAGCATCCTGCGGATGCTGCCGGCTGGCATGCTGCCCCGGGGAGCTGCCGTGCCCGCCGACGTGGGCGGTGGGCTGGGACCCCGCGGGTGCGCGGCTGTCAGTTGTGGTGCGGCGTTGTAGCCCCTCGTGTGCCGTGCTGGCCGGGGTCCCTTTCCTTACAGAAGCCCCGCGTGCCCTGGGCCGGGAGGAGAACCGCTCTCAGCGAGCGGGGATGGGGCTCTTCGGCAGAAACACAACTGCCAGCCCTGGATGGGATTTCAATGGGCACAGTCCTTATTTTAAGAGGGTGACATTAAGCACTGTGACAGTAATAACCAGGAGGCTCAGAAATAGCCAGACTGGTATCTAGAATTGTGGTTGTACTGAGTGACAGTAAGCGGTGTGTTGGGTGGAGAGCACACACCTGTGGCAGGGGCTCCCCATGGAGGGTGTCAGGGCAGGGCCTGGCAGCCAGGGCCCGTCCCACTGCCCCAGCGAGGAGCAGGGCAGCCGTGGGGGACCAGGGCAGCCCCAGCCCCGGGCATTGGGCACCTCCCTGGGGACAGGGACAGGCTGGGACATGGGCCCCTGGGTGGGCTGCGCTGTTGCAGGGGCCATAGCTCAGCCAGAGGCGAGAGCACTGGCAGCTCCCAGAGGACGGGAGCCACGCCGTCTCCGAGCTGAACCTGAGCGCAGACAGGCAAACCATGACAACATGGCTGGGAGGCCCTTTCTGGATGCATCGTCGAGATCGCAAGCCGTACAGATCCAGCATGATCCTCACAGTCGGTTGTCCGTGAGATAGTGAGATGTTGCTGTCCAGTTCGAAGTGGCAGGGGACTGGAGTGACAGGTTGTAATTACCTCCTTCCCAGGCATAAGCAATTTGTTGAATCGCGAGTACGCACCATCTTTGATACTTCAGGAAGCTGCTGAAGCTGTGGAGGGCTGGGCGAGGAGCTGGGCTGTGAATCAGTCGCCAGCGGGCAGGGAGCCTCTCCCCTCGGCGGGGCTGGCAGCCTGCCTGCTCTGAACAGCAGGTGGGGATTGTTCACCTGGGCTGCCAGTAGCAGGCTCCATTTTTTGTTTCCTGTCCCAGCAGAGGATCCCAGCACCTTTTGGTACAAGCCAGCGAAGATTTATGATGCAGAACTGGAGGTATAGCGCATGGATTTGCCATGGCTCCCTGCTCCCCCCAGGGTGGGTGGGAGAAGCAGGAGAAGAATGTCAGAAGGCTGACATTTCCCTGCCATGACTAACTGTAGCGCCCGCTGCAGCACCTCAGCGGAGATCAGCAGGCCGGTGTGTGGCGGCTGGGTGAGCCAGGTTCCTGCCAGTCTCCCTGCCCCATGTGCACCCGCAGCCCTGCCGGCAGCGCCCTGCTCCCAGAGCTGAGCCTGGGGACATGGGCAGCGTGCAGGTGCCAGATCACACCCACTCAAGTCAGTCACCTGCCCTCCTGAGCAAATACAGGGTATTTATTTTCTTTCTTCTCAAGCAACAGCGATTAGATTGTCAGAGCGTTTCGTAAGGGCCTTCAGTCACTTTCTCTCTTACCTCTGTTAAGAGTATAAATGAGTTTCTGGTGATTTCATAGAATCATAGAAAGTTTTGCGTCAGAAGGGACCCCTAGGGGTCATCTAGTCCATTTTGCAGTGTTCTTTAAAGGAAAATAATTTTATGAATGACAGAAATGAGAGGAAAAAAATATTCTGTTTGAGGTACTTGGCTCCATATACAACTGGATTTTTTTCCTCCAGATTTAGGAAAATGTAATTTGTTCCTATGTGAGAAGGCTGCTTATATTTTCAGCAGGTTCTAATGGTCTGTGTTTATAAGGTGAGACTGAAGATTACTCGGCTGAACTTCTGAAGAGTGTATCAAGCTTCCATTTTAAAACATCCTGTATGTGGTTAAACCTCTGGGAAATGAGCAGAGCTCCACACCAGCCCTGAGAGCTGCCTCAGAGGGCTCCATTGCAGGCCCTGGATTTTGCTTTTCACGTTGTTACTCTGTGTGAATATTTGTCCTTACATAGAAAGATCAAATAAAATGGTCAGATTTAAAAGTCATTTTTAATGCTGAACATTACCATGTTTGTTAATTGTAAGATTTTATTTAAATATTTCATCTTTCAGACTTTTTTTGAACCTCCACACCTTTCTCTGGATGTGTGATCAGGTCCATTAGTGAAAGCTACACATATGCCCAGGAGATTGAAGAATATTCTGTATGTCTCATCTATTATTGGCCTTTTATAGCTTAATTTTTCATTGGAGACGTGTGTTACTGGCTTCAGTGTGTTGTGCTGGAAGAAATCTGACTTCAGGCAGTTTAAAAAAGTACATGGTGTTTCTTTTATAGCATCATATCATACGTAGCAAAAACCTGTAAGCCAGACTTCAAAGTTGGAGGCTGACTTTAATCAGCATGTAATGCTCAGATTTTTTTGCAGATGGTGCGAACATCTACGCGCTGGGGTCTCCATCTTGCAGCTTTGTCATGCATTTCTAGTCACTAGGCTGTGTTTTAGGCAAATGCGCCTGATTTGTGTTTTCATTTTCTTACGTACATGCCTTTTGCCCAGGAACAAGAAATACTTATTTTTTAGAACTGTATCCCATTGTTAAAATGCATAGAAACAGTTGGTGTCTATAGAGAATGAAGGCTACTCTTCTTTCATTAGGAGCTGCATGATAGATTGGAGCTGGTAATCTAAATTATAGATCTACATTACACTTTACAGATACATTACTTTAAAGCAAAGCAAATTTAAATATACCAAAGTAACAAACTCCTTTTTTTGACCTCAGACTGCACTGAGCCTTTGGTACATAAGGACTGCGGGCAATTTCAGTTAAAAAATGTCTGAAAATGGAATTTAAGAAATAGGAAGAATAATAGCTGTAAGATTTACAGTTAAATGGTACCTGTAGACACTTTTAAGGACAGTGGCTACTGATAACGCAGAAAACAGACATGGTTACAGACCAGCTTGTCTTGCTTTCTAGAGAAGAGTATGGAGGATACGCAAAGAAGATGAACATCAGACACACACACTTCTTGTAACGTGTGCACTCCTTTCTGCATTTTATTTTTCTATTCTTACAATTTTTATAATAAAGAGGTAATTTTGCTCTTTACAAACGAAATTCCAGCAAGAGCAGTATGTTCTTGCTTAACTAGATAATGGCATTTAATGAGTAGCCCCGGTGGTGTCTGTGTGGTGAAAAGTAGTGTCTGTTCAGGAAGCGCTGCAAGCTCAGTTCCCAGATAGAGCTGTGTGTTTTAAGATCTGTTCTCGTAAATGAAGCGGCTCCAGCCCCTGCTCTCTGGCCCTGTGGGTAAGCGGTACAGCAGGGCTTGGATCCCCGTGGCAGGACTCTCCTCTCCGCCCCTAGACAGGGTGCAGCCTCCTGAGAGCAGTCCTGGGTCGTTGTTGTCCCTTGAACTGGGCCTGGGGGAGTGAGAGTGGCAGTGGGCTGTAGTCGTGCTGTGGGAAGAACTAGTAATTTCAGCAGTCAGGTGCTTGACCTGGGCTTCTGTACGCTTTCAGCATTGTCATGTCTGGTTACATGTGGACTTTTAGGTGAATTTCAGCAACTATACAAAATGGGAAAGACACTGTTGAGGAGAATAAGTAGATAACCTGTGTTTAGGTCAGGCAGCAGTGTGACAGGCAAGCAGGACTGTAGTATACACCTGAAGGGTGTGAGACACGGCAGCAAGCGAGGTTTATTTCTTGTTGTGCTCCATCAAGGCTTGCTGAGACCACGTGCAGACAGTTGTCTACAAATTTCGGGACCACTTAACAAGAACGATAAGTATTAGAAATGCTGCAGAGAGGGAAGGTGGTGACGGAGTTCAAAGGGGTTCATTTTGAGCACAAGCTTGAAGAAAAATGTTGTTGGCTGTATTGTCAAAGAAGTGTGGGAGTCTGATCCAAAAGAGCCTTTGCTACCGGTAGACTTTGCACAAGACCTTAATGATGCCTGTAGTTTCAAGCTGTGTACAGTTTAGAGAGAGAGTGTGGAGAAAATGGCTGTTATCCCCAAGCAAAAGAGGAACAAGAGAGGCTAACAGTGAATGCAGCACCGAAAGAGCGTAGGTGCACTGGGTGCTCCGTGTGGGAGGGAGAGGAGTAGAAGCTGCGACAAAGAGCGCGTCCGCAAAGGAAGCAGCGGTGTGACAGCTCCATAAATGCTAGGTAAAGTGAGAGAGGCAAATTTTCCAGGGTCGCAGTGCTTTTCTTTTGAAATATTGCCAAAATGACTCCGTACGCTTTTGTAATTACAAAGCGGATGGTTTTGGGGGTGTGGTATAGTGGGGAGCAAGTTAGATTCCTGCCTGCGAAGTAACTGTTCTGCTTTAGAAGCAGCTCTTTCAGCCTTACCCAGGCGGATTTGCTGTGTATGTATAGTTGGTTGAACATGAAGCTCCTAGCCGGCCGTGCATGTGGCATCCCTCTGATGTTAGAACACGTTGCGGCAGGTCAGGTACTGACATGAATACATTCCTTAAGGGGAGGGATGGTGGTGCCTCAGTTTGCAGTAACACGTTGAATACCCTCGGGGAACTAATGAGAAAGAAACTAAGTATTACACAGTGTCAAGCCTAAAGTGCTAGGGGATATGTTTTCAAATAAAGAGATTAGTTGGGTCTGCTAGTTTTGGCTTGCTGTTTTGTGATTTATAATTTATTGTTACCCAGTTTTAAGAAGAATGTGGGTTTGGTTGCGTTGACCCCCTCTTCCCACCCACCTCGTTGTTCAGAAGCCTGGTTGTTACTGTTTTCAACAGTTTTTGTTATGCAGAATAAACAAACTTGGCATTAACAATTGACAAGTTGGGAAAATACAAACAGCATTTAGGATGATTAAAAATATTGACAAGCAGACGTGCTTTTAATGTTCCTTGCCTGAATATGCATATACATATAACTAATGGGTTTAGAAATAGCAAGTAACCTCAGCTGCAGTTTAATTGAATGCACTCATAAAAATTCTGTGATGGCTCTTGGTAAAGGCTATATTAAAATAGTACTGGAAGCAGGCCTGCAATTTTAACATCTTGTGTTGTGGTGGTGGTTAGCCTTAGTGGGTATTAGATGGAAGACTTCCAGGCGGTTGGGTTGATTAATTTCAGATCTGGACTTAAAATGATCCCTGTGTATGCTGTGCTGGATCCTACTGCTAAGTAGCAGCTGAAGGGAAGATAACAGTTTTCTTTTTGCAATAACTGAGAAGAAAAAAATACTGGGATGAAATCAAAGCTTTTTTCTTGCTTAGGCCAAATGGGAGTAAAGCGAAAAGTAAAACTTTGAATTGAAAGGGCAGTTTTTTGTTCAGGTGTCCTGTGTCTCTTACTCTTTGATCCGTAAAGACCAGGACACCCATGAGTGTCTGAAGCCTTTATCCAAAAGGGTATGGTGTCCGAGCAGGGGTGGAGTCTGTGCCCATGATAAATTGGACAGGGAGAGGTCTTGGTCTTCTGGCAGTGCCTTTCGCAGATTTGTGGCCTTTGGAGAACTGGTTGCCTCCAGGGGAGGACGGCACAGGGAGCTTTTGGGAAGTCATTGCAGTACCTCAGCCTTCTTCCCTGTTGGTAACTGTATTAATCCCACTGGGAAGCAAGTGTGTCAGGCAGTCGCTGCTGGGGTCTGGAGGGGTTTTTCTCAGGGAGGAGAACAGAAAAACAATTTGATTGGGTTTCTTCATTGTTGTTTTGATATTCGAACACTCCAAGGAAAGGTTATGGTTGTTTCTGTAGCTTGCACAGTGTGGGTTGAGGTTAACAGCTATGAGCCTTGTTCCTGTTTAAATTTTATCATAGGCAAAAATTTGGCAAAGTTACTGTATCATTACTGTTTTTGTAATGACAAAACCATCTCATGTTACGAAGAGAATGTAAAATCTGGTTTTAATGCTGGTAAAAGAACTGACTGATATCCTTTCTAGTTTCATTCAAGTGTATACTGAGCTTGAAATCTACGTTCCAAACTTACTGCCAAGTTGTGATTAGGGTTCGTTAGGCATGGCTAAAGCTGAGTTCAACATTTAACTAATAGGTCTTTGACGTTGCAATGCCTCAGTTGTGTCCTTATCTAAATCAATTGGTGCGGCATGTTACAGGTAAGGTTTTGCTGTGCTAACAAAGGTGGGACAGGAGGCTTCAGAAGGTTTATTAAACTCAGTGCTGGTCAAACCAGAGACGTGCATGATAGAAGGAATTGTCTCAATTAGAAGTATATATTGCTGGGGACTTCAGAAGAAAAGCCCTCAGGTACCCTTATTTTTAGTGCAGTTGAAACATTTGTTGGTTTTCTATTGGAAGTCTTGGTATGTTGGAATATGTGAAGAACAAGAAGAAATGTATCTGTGAGTAGTGTGCCCTTGTTGCAGTATTTCCAACTCACCATCATTTGCACAGTTTTTTTTCAGAATTATTCATTGTATCTGAAAATCTGTATGAAAAATTATGAATAAGATGCACAGAGGAGGACTGAAGAGTCCAGATCGCATGGCGATTTTTCAGCTCTTGAGGGAATAAAAAAGCATGATTATTCATCTTTAGAGAGGCATTGAATGAAATCTATAGAGGCACATAAAATCGTGAATCGTACAGGCATTCCTGTCATACCAACACAAGAGAAAACAAAGCTAAGAAGAGCATAGAAGTCACAGCGATTATGCAAAATACATTAGCACAGTGTGTCGTTGAGACTGGGGACCTGTGGACTTTGAGAAAAGAATTCGCCACGTACTTGAGGAAACAATATGCAGAGCTGTATTTAGCAGCATGTTTTATCACAAATGCAAGGACAAAACATTTGTGTAATGGCAATTTTCAATTAGAAAATTATTTTCATTTTCCCTGAATTCTGAAGTGTTGCCTAACTTTGGTGATGACACTGCTCAGCTTCACTCAGTGGCTTGATGTTGGGGTAATTTTTGTGTTGCCATGTCACAGTAGTTGAAGAAGTTATTGTAAAGTCTATGATTGAACAGTCATTTTAGTCTCACATTTGAGATTACATGAAATATTTTCTGTAACCCCCCCCCCCCGCTGTTTCTGAAAAGTAGTCGAATATTTATGTAACTTACTTCAAATAAACTGTATCAGATGGCCAAGATAGAAGGATTTCATGGAGTACTTTTCACCTGCTTTCACCTTTAAACTTAAGTGCTGAATGATGAGCTACCAGACTCGACATACCATGCATCTCCTTAATTACGGTGGTAAAATTTTGGTAGCGTTTTTGAATTTGTTTCATATTAATTGAATGAGAAAGTCTTTAAGAAGTCCTAAGCATATCTGCAGTAATCATTGTTATAAAGTCTGTGAGAACACCAGTTAAGCATTTCTGCATTTAAAAGGTACAGTATTGTTTTATTTTTCTGCAGGTGTCAGTCTCAAAACATGCATGTTCAGTGAGGCAGCACATTTCATGTCGGCTTTGCAGCTATCTGAACTTCTACTCGGTACGGTCAGTGGGTTTGGCTCGCTCTCAAGTAATTCTTAGGTTCTGGATAGCGTACTAGGTAGGTTGCACTGGATGTGTTGGCCAGGTTTCCACTGACTGTAATGAAATACATATAGACACTTGCATGTATACACCTGAATTTAGGTGCCTGGATATGGAGCGGAGTCTCACCCCTGGTTACTTTCCTCATCCTCACATACAAGTAATAGAGACCTTGTGATCTCAGGGAAGTATAAAAGCTGGAGACTCTCAAATCTTTCTCTGTTCTTTCTTGTCACGTTCAGATGAATCTGTTAAAAAGAACCAAAACCATTCTCCGTATAAGTTACAGTCTACAGTTACAAATCCTGTGAATGCTCGAGGCTGGTTACTGATGGTCAGACCTGGGTGCACATAATTCCATGCAAACCTTCTTTGCTGTGTGACTCCGCTTAATGGTGTTGTGACTATAGATTAGAAGTCCTGCCTGTCCTGTGACTGAGTGTTTTCTCTGAAGGACAGCTGCAGCCAGTTCTTCTTCATTTAGATACTCCATCACACTTATGTTCATGAAGTATCTTTCATGTTTAATTTTGTAGCTTTTCTACTCAAATGTTTGTGAGTAGTGTGCAAAACTAACCGTGTAGCAGACACGTGAGCCCAAGAACCAGTGCCAAAGGAGTTTCAGGCAAAAAAGGTCACCTGGTTCAGACATTTGGACGTCTGGTTCAAAACTTAATTTTGCCAGTTGCAGATGTTGGCATGGAAATCAGTGCTCACATCTGTGTACTGATGTCTGAGACTGAAGGGTTCTTTCCCAACATAGAGCAAGAAACTCAATGAAGCTGGAAGACCTCCTCACATGTGATTGTTGTCCATAGATCCTTATGAGACAAATCCACAGTTTTGTAAGTAATCCAAAGCTCCTGAAAGTGCGATAGTCTAGCGTATAGTGGAACGTAGTGTTGACTCAGGAGTCAACCTTGTACCTCCTCTCCTCAGTATGGGGGTTTTGGCACCAAGGAACCTGCTACAGAACCTTGTGCTGTGTGTCTGTGTTGTGGCCTTGATTCTGATGATGGGGGAGATCTGTTCCTCCATAATGCCACAAAGTCGTACATACCTGCTTGCCATTTTTGAGCAGAAACTCTCCTCTTCCTCCGCTGTAAGTGATCAGACTATGTGGAAGGAAATCTGAATTATTCTGCTCCCTGAAACTTGGGTTCCCAAGTTCTCTGAAACTGGATTACTGAACCCAGCTAGTCCTATATGGCCTTTTTTTCATTTGTATTTAAGCTCCAATGTGACAATGGAAAAAAGATCAGGAAAATAACTGCGTTAGGCGTGTGCATTAGCAAAGGGTACCTCCAACACTATAAGTAGATCTCATGGTCATGACAATGCACAGGCACTGCTTCTGCAAGCATTGGGCATCAATAACAATGCCCACAAGGACAGTATGTTTGAAGTCCAGGGTTCATTCCCATTGTGTTTATGCCTCATTCTTTCTGAAGCAGACTCTTTGGCAAACTCTTTTGAACAAGACTTAAATTTGTACCTGATGTTCTTTAATAAGTTCCCAAACATTTAACAGGCTGCCCAGGGAAGTGGTGGAGTCACCATCCCTGGAGGTGTTCGAAAAACGTGTCGATATGGCACTTCAGGACGTGGTTTAGCAGGCATGGTGGTGTTGGGTGGATGGTTGGACTTCATGATCTTAGAGATCTTTTCCAACCTTCATGATTCTGTGATTCCGTGACTGACTCTGCATATGGGCTGATGTAAATACTTTTTAGCGCTTTTGAAACTGATGAGGGATAGATTAAATGGTAGGCATTACTGTATAGTAGGTTAAATACTAAGTAGATTTGCTTCATCATCTCATTTGTAGAGTTCCTGGGAAAGTAACAGGAGATACATGTTAGAAGAGATAGAGAATAAATTTCGGTTGTAAATGGGCGTTTCCTATTTCTGATTCCTTTCTTTGCGATCTGTCTGCTGTTAACCAAAATCTCTGGAGTAGATGATGATACATTTCTTGTGCTCCCTTCTAAAATAAGTGTTGAATCCTATCTGTTTGAGAAGTCTCTCTATTCTTGTCTTTTAAAATTTATTTTATGACAGTGTATTCTGACATGGTATTTAATATGTTTCAGTAGTCCTCCCATCCCTGAAAAATGCATGAGACTTTCTGGTACCCGTCCTTTTCAATTGTCTGTGAACAATGAAGCCAAGAATTTGTTTAATTTTTATACACAGTTCCTAATTACAGCAGTGGAAAAGCTAATTGGACTATAGCAACGTATACATTTC
>Ga0181612_122781_pt1 | contig 13512 bp, 12 predicted proteins | sample HoacroProtozoa21_FD_119630 | JGI IMG/M metagenome (GOLD analysis project Ga0181612, IMG submission 119630) | Hoatzin crop microbial communities from Cojedes, Venezuel. Combined Assembly of Gp0051906, Gp0051904, Gp0051908 | reverse complement strand
GCCGATCTTGACAAAGTTGTGGACGAGATAAATAATAGACCTAGAAAGCGATTAGGCTGGAAGAGCCCGCAGGAAAAAATGTGGCAAAACGCCGCACTTATTCCTCGCAAAAAAACTTGCACTAAGAACTAGAATCTAGCAAATTAAATTACGCGTGAGACTTCATCAAGCGTGGTTTCACCCCTGAGCGCAGCCAGTACGCCTTTTTGCTCAAGTGTTAACATCCCCATCTCTGTAGCAGTTTTCTCAATGTCTTCTGTGCTAATATCAGTCACATCACCTCTGATAAATTTCTGAATTTCATCATTCACCACCATTTGTTCCATAATCACCGTACGACCCTTATATCCAAACGGATCCTCCGGTCCGCTTGGTACTGCCTTATAGAGTTGAAAATTATCCAAATTTATCTGATTTTGTTCCAAAACCTCTGGCGCCACGTTCTTGAATACTTTTTTCACATAACTTACGGTGGCCTCATCTGGGGTGTAAGCCTCCTTACTATCGCTAAGCCGCCGCACTAAGCGCTGCGCAATCACTAATCGAATCGAAGAGCTAAAAATCGGATTTTGCCCAATCAAGTCGATCATTCTCGAAAACGCCGCCGAAGTGGAATTGGCGTGGAACGATGATAACACTAAGTGACCGGTAATCGAAGCCTGAATTGCCGTTCTTGCGGTGTCTGCATCACGAATCTCACCAACCATCACTACATCTGGGTCCAAACGTAACACTGAGCGTAATCCGTCCGCGAAGTTTTGTCCCTTGGTGGTATTAATTGGAATCTGTGAAATTCCCGTAATCCCATATTCAATCGGATCCTCGAGCGTAATAATTTTACGATCAGAGGTATTTAATGCATTCAACATCGAGTATAAGGTGGTCGATTTACCAGAACCAGTTGGACCAACCATCAAAACCAGCCCTCTCGGATGTGAAACCACGCCCTTGATTTCGTTTAATTCTTCCTCTGTTAACCCCAATAAATCCAAGTTCAACAAACTTTCATCGAAGTTAAATAAACGCAAAACTGCATCCTGTCCGTACATCGTCGGCACGGTTTCCACACGAATATTCAACAAGTGCGACGCGCCGTTGCTATAAACATCTTTCTGCATGTGTCCAGATTGTGGCGTGTTTGCCGCCGCCGACACGTTTGCGCGCGAAGATAATTCGCCCATGATCACGCGATAACGATCTCGGCTTAAATTTGCCACTGGATGCAAAATTCCGTCCACACGCATCCTGATTCGAATTGCATCACGCAAATTTTCAATATGGATATCAGATGCGCCCAATCGATCCGCTTGATCAAGCAAAAAGTCGAACACTTTATCTGTTGATACACTATCCAAAGTCTGCGAAACCGACGCCAAAGTCTCCGAATCACCCTCCGCGGCAATCTTAATATCATCATAATGCACCGCTTGTGGCGGATCATAACGCAACATAAACACATTGTATGCGGAATTACTAACCAAGAAAAAGTCCGCTCGCTCACCATCGTTTTCATATTCGGTATTCATCCGTTCAATCACTGATCGCGGCGTTTGTGAAGTAATTAAAAACTGGTAATGCGTCTCACCTTCACCCTTTTGGAGGGGAATTATAAAGTTTTTATGCATTTCTTGTTTATCAAGCAACCCCGGCACTAACGGAGCGTCATTTTCAAATTCTCTGGTGTCAAGATACGGAAAACCCAAAATTCTCGCCCTTGACTCAGTGGCTCGTTCTTCGTTTTCGCGCCTCTTGCGCTGAATTTCCGCTTCATCCATGCTAATATTATAACACAAGCGGAATGTTTTGTGGTATAATAACCGTATGAAAACTTATATCGTGGGCAACTGGAAAATGAATTTCACCGTTGGTGAATCATCAATTTATCTTCATAAACTTCTTCGAAGATTAAAATCTTATCGCGGCATCGAGGTGGCAGTCACACCGTCAACCATCGCTTTGCAACCACTTTCGCTGCAAACTGATCGCAAAAAGCTTAAGCTTGCCGCTCAAAATCTCTATCATCGTGACATGGGCGCTTACACTGGCGAAGTTTCCGCCGCTCAGCTCAAATCTCTTGTCGATTATGCCATTATCGGCCACTCTGAGCGCCGTTACGTGTTCCACGAAACCAACAAAGACATCCGCGACAAAGTTGCCGCCGCTATTCGTTGTGGTATTACTCCAATCCTTTGCATCGGCGAAACTGCCAACGAACGCGATTTTGGTGAAACTAAGGATGTCATCCGCGACCAACTTTTCAGCGGTCTCATGGACGTTTCCGAAGAAGATCTGAAAAAAGTCATCATCGCTTATGAACCAGTTTGGGCTATTTCCAGCGTCAAGGGAGCCAAGCTAGCCAGCCCAGATGATATTGCCCGCACCATCCAGCTTATTCACGACCAACTCAACGCTAAATTCGGCCAGAAAAAAGCCTCCGAGATCCCAGTTCTGTTTGGTGGCAGCGTCAACCCAAGTAACGCCGGCGCCTACCTAACCATCCCTGGCGTCAACGGTCTCCTTATCGGTGGCTCCTCCTTGATTGCAGATCAGTTTATTGATATAATTGAGGTAGCTAAAAGAGTATCAAACTAATGAACGATCAAAAAACCACTCCAGTCAAAAAAACGCCGTCTCGTGGTCGTTACATGGATTTTGCGCCTCGTCGCTCGTCCGCTATGGTGGTTGAACGCAAAAAAGTCGTACGCAAAATTACCATCACCACTCATGCCGATCATATCGACGCCGAAACTCAGAAAATCAACGAAGCCCTTACGCGCACTGTCAAGCCTCAGAAAAAACCAGTCGCCAAACCAGTTGTAAAACCAGCATCCAAACCAGCACTCAAATCCAAAGAGCGCACCCCAGAAGAAGTCACAATGGACGAGCTCAAGAGCCTCACTACAAACAACTCTCCGTTTTTGTCATCTGTTACAGTCGACAAACGTCCACTTTCCGCTGGTCGAGAACGCCGTGGCGCCGAAATCTCCTCGATTAAGGAAGAAGACTTTGTTGGCCCATCGCATAACGTCTACGCCCCTAAAGACGAGCCAAAAGCCACCAAAACCGAAACCCGTATTGTCGACGATCCAACCAATCATTCACGCTCGATTGGCCTCATCGTCGCCGTCCTCGTTACCATTATCCTCGGCGCCGCGGTCGGCGCGGGCATCTACCTCTTATTCTTCGCTTGACTTTTTTAACAAAGTGTGATATAATAGAAACATGAGTACTGCTCAGTCAAAAAATCAAATGCCGGCCATCGGCTCCAATGAATACATCGAGATCGAAGGCATCAGTGTTCCCGCCAAAATTGACACTGGCGCGGATTCCTCTTCTATCTGGGTATCAGATGTCGAAGTTAGTCCAGATGGCATTTTGTCGTTTGCGCTTTTTGAGCCAGGCTACGAATTTTACACTGGCAAAAAAATCACTCGCCGGAATTTCAAAGCTGCGATCATCCGCAGTAGTAATGGCGCTGAGCAAGTCCGTTATCGCACCAATTTCAAGATTAAACTTGGAGGCTACGAGCTGGACACCAGTTTCACGCTGGCTGATCGCAGCAAAAACATGTTTCCAGTCTTGATTGGTCGCAAAACCATCACTGGCAAGTTTTTGGTTAACGTTGAAAAAACTAGCGTCAAACATTCCCAACCCCATACCCACACTAAACATCTCAATGTTGAGTTAAACAAGGATCCTTACGAATTCCACAAGAAATATATCAGAAAGGAGAAAAAATGAGATTAGCAATTCTTTCCAATGGCCCAGCCAATTATTCCACGCAACGTTTGCGTGAAGTAGCCGAATCGCGTGGCCACACTGTGCGAGTTATCAAATACAAAGACTGTTACATGTCGCTCGATGATAAACATCCAGACGTTTTATATAACGGTGAGAAAATCACCGGCGTCGACGCAATTTTGCCTCGTATTGCCAACAGCATGACCCGCTACGGCTCCGCCATCGTCCGTCAATTCGAAATGCAAGGCATCTGGACCGCTTCCAGCTCCATTGCTATCACTCGCTCACGCGACAAACTTCGCGCCGCCCAAATTTTGACCAAAGCCGGTGTTGATACGCCAAAAACGCTTGTCTCTCGCAATACAACCGATATCGATGATCTTTTGGATCAGATTGGTCTACCGGTAATCATTAAGTTGGCGACTGGTACGCATGGCAATGGTGTTGTTTTGGCCGACACTAAGAAAGCTGCTAAATCCGCTTTGCAGGCGCTTTACCTCTATAACGAGGATGGCACCAATATCTTGCTCCAAGAGTACATTAAGGAATCAGCCGGCACTGACATTCGTGCCTTCGTGGTTGGTTCTAAAGTTGTTGCCTCAATGAAACGCCAATCGCTTGATGATGATTTTCGCTCCAACTTGCACAAAGGTGGTGGTGGCACCCCAATCAAACTCACCGATGCCGAGCGTCGCATGGCCATCCGTGCAGCCCGCGCCATGGGCTTGCATATCGCGGGTGTTGATTTGATGCGCTCTGATCGTGGACCGCTCGTACTCGAGGTTAATGCCTCCCCAGGATTCGGTATCGAAAAGATTACCGGTCGTGACGTCGCTACCCCATTTATCGAATATATTGAGCACAATGCGACCCGTAAAAACGCCAAAGATCGCGTCGGCGCATAAACTTAGCTTTTACTCTTGATTTTTCATAAAAGTTCTAGTATAATAACTCTAGAACTTTTATTTTTTGGCCTCTTAGTATAACGGTTAGTACAACGGGTTTTCATCCCGTCAACGCGGGTTCGACTCCCGCAGAGGTCACCACAAAACTCCGTCTGGAGTTTTTATTTTTGCCTAAAATTATGCTACAATCATTATATGAAGCATGCCAAGAAAATTACTACGATTCTAATTATGATTTGTGTTTTAGTGGTCGCCGTCGATCTCGCTGCATCCAGTTACTTTTCGCCAGATAAAGTCGTCGATCGCGAACTTGCTAAAATCGCCCAAGATTACTACGAAAACTATTTTTACGAGCAATATCCTGGCAAACTGGTTTCCAGCGATAACACCGCAGAACTCGACGCCTTAGCCGAATCTGGTTTTTCCAATGTTCGCCTTCGCGAACTTTTGCTTTATGACGGCGCCAAATATGCCGATTCCGCCAAATATTTCAAATACGAAGGTTATACTTGTGATACTAATGAAACTTATGTAAAGTTTTATCCAACTTCGCCATATGGTAAAACTGATTATCGCGTAGAATATCATCTAACTTGTAACTAGAACTTTTACTCAGATTATGCTAAAATTGAAAAGATATGAGTAAACAATTATTTAAACGCACTAAAATTTTGGCCACAATTGGCCCTGCAACTTTTTCTAAAGAAAAAATTGAAGAATTAATCATGGCTGGCGTCAATGGCTGCCGCCTAAACTTTTCGCATGGTGATTACACCGAGCGCGACCAACAAATTAAATGGATTCGTGAAGCTGCCGAGAAAAAAGGCCGCTCAGTCGCAATCCTTCAGGATCTTCAAGGCCCAAAGATTCGCCTTGGACTTTTGAAAGATAACCGCTTCGATGTTAAAACCGGTGACAAAATCATTTTGGACCACGCTGTCGAAGAACACGATGGTAGCAATCGTTTGCCAATCCAGTACAATCTCGCCGAAAAAGTCAAAGTTGGCGAGCCAGTTTCACTTTTCGATGGTAAGATTAAAGCTCACGTTACCCGCATCGATTCCAAAACCGCCATCGAAATCGAAGCAGAGAACGATGGCTTTGTGATGAGCCGCAAAGGTTTGAATTTGCCAGATACTGACTTCGGTGGTGACATTATCACTGACAAAGATATGGCCGACATTGAATTCGGTGCTTCCCGCGATTTCGACTTTGTCGCTTTAAGCTTTGTTCAGAGTGCTAAAGACATCGAAAAATTGCGCCACATTTTGCTTTCTCACGGTTCAACTGCCCGCATTATTGCCAAAATCGAAACCAAAAAGGCCATCGAATCAGATGAAGCTATGGAAGAAATTGTCAAAGCAACTGATGGCATCATGGTTGCGCGTGGCGATATGGCAGTCGAAGCTGGCGCTGAAGTTGTTCCAATCATCCAGCGCAAGCTAATCGCACTTTGTCGCAAACATTCAAAACTTGTTATCGTTGCTACTCAAATGATGGGTTCCATGGTTGACAATCCAACCCCAACTCGCGCCGAAGTTTCTGACGTTGCCAACGCGGTGCTCCAGGGTGCTGACGCTGTCATGCTTTCCGACGAGACTGCTAACGGCAAATATCCAGTTGAAACTGTCAAAGCTATGAAACAAACCATTCTTTACACCCAGAATCATTCTCGTGTTACCCAGGTTTACGACGTGATTGGCGAATATAAGAGTTATGACGCCATCGCAGAAGCCGCTGCTCGTTTGGTGGAAAAAATCGATGCTGATGTGATTATTTGTCAAACCGCTACCGGCGCCACCGCTGCCGCTATTGCTGCTCAGCGCCCAGACGCTCCAATCATCAGTGTCACTTCTAATCGCCGTGTAGCTGGTCAATTGGCATTAACCTATGCGAATTCCGCTTTTGTTCGCCCGTACACCCCATCTTACGGCCTTGAGCTCGCGCAAGAACTTAAAGCTTCTGGTTATTTGCAAACTCCAGAGGGAAAGAAGGATTTGCTCGCGGTGATTATTTCTGGTCATAAGGACGCCGCCGGTGAAACTAACAATATCCAAATTGTAAATATTTAGGAGAATTATGTTCAATAAACTCACGATCAAAGATGTTACTGTACGCAAACAAAACGTATTGGTGAGAGTTGATTATAATGTGCCAATCAAAGACGGCAAAATCGTTGACGACTTACGCATTCGTGAAAGTCTGCCAACTTTGGAGCTCTTGCGCAAAAAAGGCGCTCGTCGCATTATTCTCATCTCACATCTTGGTCGTCCAAACGGTGAAAAAGTTTTAGAACTTTCACTTGGTCCGATCGCAAAACATCTCGCCACACTTCTCCCTGATGCTAAAGTTTCATTCATCAATGATGTTTCCGGCCCAGACGTTGAGGAGGCGGTAGAAAAAACTCCAGTTGGCGGTATTCTAGTTTTGGAAAACTTACGTTTTTACCCAGGCGAAGAACAAAATTCATCCGATTTTGCGCGTGAAATCGCCGAAAGCACACATGCAGACTTATTCGTCCAAGACGGTTTTGCAGTTGTTCATCGCGCCCATGCCTCCACTTCTGCTATTACTACCGAAGTCCCATCAATTGCCGGCCTTCTGGTCGAAAAAGAATACGAAAATCTTTCCAAAATCACCCAAAATCCAGCCCATCCGTTTACCGTCATAATTGGTGGCGCAAAAGTTGAAGATAAGCAGCCACTAATCGATGTTTTTGCTAAAAGCGCAGATCACATCATCGTGGGCGGCAAAATCGCCGCTGATGGCTTCAAATCGAAACTTAAGAATGTTTACGTCGCAGAAGATTTTACTACCGATGATGCTGGCCAAAAACTTGATATTGGCGAAAAGTCTATCGTGCACATTAGCGAGATTCTTCAAAACTCCAAAACCATTCTTTGGAATGGTGCGCTCGGTAAAGTTGAAGATCCTCAGTTTGCGCACGGCTCAAAGGTCGTTGCCGAGGTGATTGGTGCCAATAAAAATACCTCTGTCATTTGTGGTGGGGACACTACCGGTTTTGTCCATCAAGTCTTAAAAGAGAATCAAAAGTTAAAATATACGTTAATTTCCACTGGTGGTGGCGCAGCTTTGGAACTATTGTCCGGCCTGCCTCTCCCTGGGATTGATGCATTGGACGATAGATAACATGCAATTGGTGGAGCTATCAACTAAGAAATTTGATAAATTCAGCCAAAAGTTTGGCAATTTTTCACAAAGCCTTGAAATGCATCAACGCTATCTGAAAAATCATCAAGAAACTTACCTTTTGGGATTAAAAGATGGTCACAAAATCGTCGCTGCCGCACTTGTGGTTAGCAAACGCCAGATTTTCGGCCAAAAGATTTTTAATATTCCACGCGGGTTTATCATGGACTGGAATGCCGAAAATCGCGATGAAGTTATCTCTGTTATGACTCAAAACCTTAAAGAATTCTTAAAATCCAAAAACGGCATGGTAATCGAGATTTCACCAGATGTAAAACATGTTGCCGAGACCGATAGCGATGGGGTGCCTCGTAAAAAAGAATACTTCAAAGATCTCAAAACTACTTTTAAACAGCTAAAATATAAAGATTTAGGCGAGTATGAATTTGTGAAATGGGTTTATACATTAGATCCGTGCGAGCGCACTCCAGAGGAGCTTCTCAAATCTTTCCGTTATGATCACCGCACTAACATTCGTTTTGCAACCGAGCGTTACGGTATGAAAATCCGCCAACTTAAACCCGACGAGCTGGATATTATTAAAAAACTCTCACATGAAGCTGCTGAGCGTCATGGCTTTGTCGATCCTGATCTTAGTTATTACCAGGAAATGCAAGCTGCTTTTGGCAAAAAAGTAATTTTTCTGGTTGCCGAAGTGCCACAAGTCATTATTGATGCATTTAACGACGGTACGAAGGGTGCCGCGCTCAAAGAAGTTGTCAAAAATCTCAAATCAAATGGAAAAATGATTCCAACTGCTGCCGCAATGTTTATTGAGAGTGGTGATGAAATCATTTATCTTTTTTCTGGCGCTAGCGATAAGTACAAACGTTTCAATGGATCATACTTTTTGCAATGGTACATTATTCAACAAGCGCATAAAGAACACAAAACTTACAATTTTTACGGCGTCAATCCATCGAAAGACAACGGAGTTTACGATTTTAAACGCGGTTTCCACGGCGAGCTCGAGGAATATATTGGTACTTTTATGCTGCCGCTCACATTTTTAGGCAAAATTTTCGTTCACAAACAAGCTTACAGTTATATTGGTGAAGTCCATTGATTTTTATAGAAACGTTGTGATATAATTAAATAAGTTTATGGAAAAAACTGCGAAGAATTCAAAAAAGAATAGTGTCCGTCAAACTCCAAAGAAGGCGCCAAAGCGCAGTCGTTTGGTCAAGTCGAATAAATCCATGAACACTTATTCAAGCTTAGTTTATAAGTCTCGCGTTAAAGCGGATAAAAAAGCCCGTAAGCGCGCTGAAGATTTGGCTAGTTTGCCCAAAAATCCAGTTAAGCGTTTCTTTGCGCGCCTTCATCCAAAGCGTGTTTTTCGTTTCTTATTCTCTAAGCGCGGACTAAAGGCCATTTTGAAATTCTGTGCCGCCTGTATTTTACTCGGTATTATCGCGATTGGTGGACTTTTCTTGTATTACAAAAAAGATCTTGAATCCATTCGCCTCGACGAGATGACCGTTTCAGAAACTGTTAACACTTATCTCGATCGTAATGGCGATATTCTCTGGGAGGATAAGGGTGATGGCGATTATCGTTTAGTCGTCGATGGTGACGAGATTTCCACTTATATGCGCCAAGCCACCGTTGCTATTGAGGATAAGAACTTCTACAATCACATCGGCGTTGATTTCTGGGCGATCGTCCGTGCCGCTTTTTCGACTTTGACTGGTCAGGGCGTCCAGGGCGGTTCCACTTTAACTCAACAGCTCATTAAACAAATTTATTTCTCTGATGAATCTTCTGATCGTACAATCACCGGTATTCCTCGTAAAATCAAGGAAGTTATTCTCGCAATCGAAGTTGAAAAGATGTACGATAAGGAACAGATTATCACTATGTACCTTAATGAGTCTCCGTATGGTGGTCGCCGTAATGGCGTCGAGTCCGCCGCTCAGACTTATTTCGGCAAAAGTGCTAAGGAACTCACCCTCGCAGAGTCTGCCTTGCTTGCTGCGATTCCAAACAATCCAGCCGTCCTAAACCCATATAACGAATATGGTAATGAGGCATTGATCGCTCGCCAGCAGAAAACTCTTGATGTAATGGTTGAAATGGGTTATATTTCTCAGGATCAAGCCGACGAAGCTAAAACTGAAAACGTGCTCGATACTATCCAGCCAGAGACCACTCAGTACGAAAATATTAAGGCGCCACATTTTGTGCTTGCTGTCAAAGAGTATCTTGAGGATAAGTATGGTTTGACTACAATGCGTTCTGGTGGCTACACTATTAAGACCACACTAGATTACGCCGCTCAGGAAAAAGCTGAAACCGCTGTCGCTAACGGCAAGGAATTAACTTATCTCAACAATAGTGATAATATCGCGCTTGCATCAGTTGATGTTGAAACCGGTCAAGTTATTGCCATGGTTGGTTCTGCCGACTGGGACGCCCCAGTTTATGGCCAAGTTAATGCTACCACCTCACTTATCGAGCCAGGCTCCACTATTAAGCCGATTCTCGATTATGGCCCACTATTTATGGAGCGCAGTGGCCAGAATTATGGCCCAGGCTCAATCCTAAAGGATGAAAACATCGACTCGATTTATTGTGCTGGCTATACCGGAACTTGTGCTATGCGTAACTCAACCGGAAAATTCTATGGCAATATCACTATCCGCAAAGCCTTGGCAAACTCTCTTAACATTCCAGCAGTGAAGGCACTCTATTTGAATGGTATCGAGAATAGCCTTGAGGTTGCACATGCTTTGGGTGACTCTTCCTATTGTGCCGACGATAGTACTTCCGCTGGTCTTTCCATCGCGATCGGCTCTGGTTGTAACGTAAAATTAATCGAACACGCTAACGCTTACGCCTCCATTGCTCGCGGTGGTGTCTACAAGGAGCTAAGTTACGTTCTCGAGATGAAAAACTCTTCTGGCGACATTATCGAAAGTTGGGAAGACACCGAAGGCGAACGTGTTTATGATGAACAAGTTGCCTACATGCTCGAAAGTATTCTCGGTGATTCATCCGCTCGTAGCCTGGTCTTCGGCAGTCAAGCTCGTAGCTTTGGTTTCTACATTCCGGGAGTTTGGACTGGCTCTAAGACTGGTACCACTACCACCGCCGATAGTTCGGTAACGAAGGATTCGCTCATGGCTTCCTTCTCGACTGCTATTGCCACTGTGGTTTGGAATGGTAACCACGACGGCTCAGCGCTCTCCAGTAATACCAACACGGTTGTTCGTCGAGTTATCCATGACTACATGAGTGCGGTACATCTCGAAGTTTATGCCGACGAAGGGAAATGGTCCTCTGGTGATGAGCCAGTAAAGCCAGATGGTATCAAAACTCTCACCGTTAACGGTCAGACCGATATTTGGCCAAGCTGGTACAACTCAAAGAGTTCCGGCGTCTCAAAAGTCACGCTTGAGTTCAACAAATACACTCACACTCTCGCCACCGATTGTACACCATCCAGCTACCGCATCTCCATCGAGGCAACAAAAACTGTCGACCCAATTACAAAGAAGGAAATCTGGAACGTCCCAGAGCCGTACAATCGTGAAACAGAGGATGATTGTTCCTACACTGGTCCATCTGTCAGTCTCTTCTCCGCTGGTACGACCGGCCTCACTGCAGTTATCACAAAAAACTCCGCCACAAACATGACTTATGTCTTAACCGTTGATGGCGTAGAAAAAGAAAGCGGCAAAGTTAAAAGCACCAACTTGTCCTTCGACTACAAACCAGTTGTCGGCGAAACCATCAAGATTACCGTCACCGATACCGACACTGAATACGAAGCCAGCGACACACTCAAGGCCGCTTCTACTTCCACTACGGAAGAAGAGGAATCCGAGTAAAACTACTTCTTCTTGCGAGCAGTAGTTTTACGTCGTGGATTTACAATTTTCGCAAAAAACATACGTCCAGCTGGACTTTGTAAAGATCGTAAAAATTCCACTTCAACTTCTTTGCCAACTTTTTTAGCAGCATTATCAACAATCACCATCACCCCCTCCTCTGTGTAAGCCACGCCTTGGCCTGCATTATTGCCGGTTCCGATAATTTTGAGTTTCATCCGCTCGCCTGGATTTACTTCGTCTTTTAATGCTAACGCTAACTCGTTTACATTCAAAACATCAATTTTCTCAGTTATAGCAACTTTTTGCAAGTTATAGTCAGTTGTGCAAATTGCCCCATGATTCGCCTTTGCTAGCGCAATCAAACGATCGTCAACCGGCGTTCGATCTAGCTCGTCTTGCAAAATTTCAACATTGCAAAACTCTACGCGCTCCAATGAATTCACGTTATCCAACCCAGCCCGCGCGCGGTTACGTTTATGCGGATCCTTGCCATCCGCTAAAATCTGCATTTCGCGAATTACGCTGCGTGGAATAATCAAATCATCCCCAATAAAACCAGTTTGCGCTACCGCTAAGATTCGTCCATCGATCAACGCAGAAGTATCAACATAAATTTTTCGTTTTTGACTCGTCCCAAAAATTTGTTTCCGGTTTTTTACAATTAAAGCTGAAGTTTCCGCCAAAATCAGTAAAGTAATCACTAAAATTAATATTTCCATTAGTATATTATAACATTTTTACCACTTTTAGGCAACTTGTGATATAATTAACTTATGTTAAGGTTCTATAAAACAAACGCAAAAACCAAAGATCTTGAAAAAATCGATCATCCAGAAACTGATTGCTGGATGGATTTAGTCGCCCCGACCGAGTCTGAAATCGAAACTGTCCTAAATACTACACACATCGACGAAGATTTAATTCGCAAAATGCTAGACGATGATGAAATTCCGCGCATCGAGACTTCTGAAAATGCCACTATGACCGTTATCGATGTTCCAATTGCCGATGAAGATGGCGAATATATTACAAATCCGGTCGGTATCATTGTCACTGACAATAATTTTCTCATCACCATTTCTCCATCAAGTGCCACTGTTTTTAATATTTTTCGTGACAATAAAATGCGCGATTTCCGCACTGCTAAGAAAACCCGTTTTCTCATCCAAGTTCTGAACATTGCTGCCGCTGAATACCTAAAAGTCCTGGATGAGGTCTATCGCGAAATCGAGACTAAGGAAGAAGTTTTGAAAAAATCTACCAGGAATGAAGATTTAATCGACCTGCTTGCTACTGAAAAGACGCTCGTTTACTTTATGTCGTCCCTGAAGGAAAACGCGTTAGTGCTCGAGCGCCTCGGCAAGGGAATCGTTTTACCACTTTACGAGGGTGACATTGACTTGTTGGAGGATGCTGAAATCGAAAACCGCCAAGCTATTGACATGGCTGGAATTTATCGTGAAATTTTATCATCCATCACTGACACTTATGCCACCATTGTTTCCAACAACCTCAACAACGTTATGAAATTCCTCGCCGGCATGACTATCGTCGTTTCGGTTCCTACCATTATTTCATCCTTTTTCGGCATGAACGTCACTTTTGGCGTTATCGCCAGCAATCCATTTTCCGCTCTCGCACTTTTAGTTCTATCAATTCTCGCGTCCGTAACTATTGCCATTATTCTCAAGAAAAAAGGCCTACTGTAAAAATCCTCAAAAAGTGGTATAACCCAACTTTTGAACCATATTTCTCAACAAAAAACCAAAACACCCCTGTAAAATAGGGTGTTTTTGGCTGTTATTCGTGTTATTGGGACT
>Ga0181612_117975_pt1 | contig 13512 bp, 8 predicted proteins | sample HoacroProtozoa21_FD_119630 | JGI IMG/M metagenome (GOLD analysis project Ga0181612, IMG submission 119630) | Hoatzin crop microbial communities from Cojedes, Venezuel. Combined Assembly of Gp0051906, Gp0051904, Gp0051908 | reverse complement strand
CTCCAGGAGATGGTAGCATCGCCCTGCGCTTCTGGGCAGCAGCTGGGTCCTCCGCCTGCAGCTGCCCCGTCTCCAGCTCCTCTGTTGCTTACAGGCCTCCACCCGTGTACACCTTATTCGTACTCGGGAGCCGTACTTCTGTAGCATATTTTATATTTAAATGTGTAAAAGATCTTTTTTGTTAGTTCAGGGTTTGGGCTTTTTTTTTTTTTTTTAAAGCTTTAGAGGTGTGTTTTTTTTCCTTCGTTTTTATTGCTCTGTAAGCTGATCTGCAGGGATTGTGCTCTTGATTCGGTACTGAAACAATGAATGCAACATGCGCACAAAATAAATTCAGAAAGTGCAAAGCCACAACAGCAGAAGTAGTCCTGGAGGACTTCTGTTTGGATTTAGGCTCCAAAGAGGTGCCATCCTATTGTGCAAGTGAAGAACCAAAGTGAATTACTTGTAACATGTCGCACACAGGATCTCTTTCATCCTCGGGAGCTGTGTGCAGGGGACTCCAGGGCTGTGCAAAGCCTGGCAAGGCTGGAACAAAGGAGCTTGCTCTGGGACAGGGAAAACTAGTGTGGCCTCCCTGAGGCTGTGACACTGAAAAGGCTGAGCCTATTGCTCAGCCCCCAAAATTTAAGGTGGTGAGGCTGCTTTCTGGTTTGATTCCTACCATCTTATTCATCAGTGGTAGTGGTTGTGCCTGACTGTCAGTCCTGACAGGAGCATATTTTTGACTGGTAGAAGGCTTTCCCAGTGGGACAAGCTGCAGCAGAGAAAAGTGTGTGTTTTCCTTCTGTGTTTTGTTTAAACCTCACAAACCTAATAAGAAGCCTGATATTTTCTTACGTGGAATGATTAAAAGGATAATTATTCATTTTTATTATGCAGATGTCATACCAAGGTAAACAGTATACAAGAAGCCTGTCAGCTGATATTTAAGAGAAGAAAAAAATAAAGAAAGAAGGTTTAGAACAAGCAAATCAATACTAGCTAAATAAAACCAACACCTGTTATAGTATGAGGTAATCTCTATACCTAAGAAACAGAGAAGCAAATTTAAAGTCGGGTACCTTGATTGGAAAAGATTGTTTAAGGAAGCAGAGCTCTAACTGGCCAGTTGAAATGCTTAATTTAGAAATGAAACAGTAAGGAAGGCTCTCAGTTATTACTGTGAGAGGAGCTTATAGATGAAAAAACAGCGTGTTTCAGATTCTTGTGCTCTGTGTGCTTTGGGAATATTAATATGAATGATCCTGTTCTTTTAAAGGACCTTAAGTAATAGTGTTTCTCCAGACTCAGTATGGAAGCTATCTCCACGAATGTGAGGGAATGACAAGTTGTAGGCATGGAGGGGGAAGGAGATGGCTTCTAGCCTGGAGCTGAACCAGCTTAACCTTTGATATGGATCCAGTGTAGTTCAGCTGTGTGGAAGCTGATGTGGGCCATTGCAATAATGGAAGATACTGACTTTTTAAAAATGATTGTGCTGGCATGATAGTGGACTTCTGGGCACTGGGTTTCTGTTGATAAGAAGCTATAGACTCTGGCTTCTGGTTGCCTGCCAGTAACCCAGAACTACTAGTATTTCGTCATAGCACCTTATAGCAAAGAACTGACTTGCGATATCTACATAGCCAGAGGGGAACTGTAGGGCGGCACTGAACTCAAAAATGAGTAATGTTAGTTCAGTTACAAGACTGGGCTAATAAAGTATTAAACAAGTCTCTTGACAGTCTGATTTTTGAGGAGATTTTTAATATATTGCTATTTAATATTAAAAGTTTTCGTATGTCTCAAAATTTAGACTAGGTGCTTAGTATATATGGGATTGCGCCTGCATGCACACCTTACCACCCACAAATAACAAATGAAATAATCAGTCTGTAAATGCTGTCTTCTGGACTGTGCAACTACAATAGCTGAAAATGTCACTTTTCCACCTGTCTCTGGCTAAAATTGAAAAATATACCCAGTTTCTAACTTTTGAATACAGTTAGAGTAATAGCCATGAGGACATGTACAGCTGGGACCTGCTTAAAATATAAAATCATATTTTTTCCCTGGAGCCTTTCTTCTCCTAATCTGTTAATTGATCTATTACACTGAAATTAATAAATGCTCCAGCAGTTGTTGAAGCATACCCCAAATTTTCTTAGTTTTTCTTCTCTTCTCCTGATTTTACTGTTCCTTTGCAGTATGAGTTCAATAGAACCGGAGTCTTAGGTATTCTACCTAATAGGGCAGTCCACAAAAACAGTTGAAAGAGCAAAGCATAGCTAGACTGGGTTGCATTAAATTTCTACAGTATGGTTTTCCAAGAAACTTTCGAGTCTCCACTGCTTGCTGAATCAGCCTTACCTACTCAGCAACCCCTACTACTTTCCAGAATTTAAAGATTAAATGAATTCTGTCTAAATCTCCTTTCTGTGTGTAAATAGATGTAACGCACTGTAAACACAGAAGGCAGGTGATGTGGAAACCTGTATGACAACAGGGATTGTAGCTGTTTTATTACTAGGGGCATTAAGACAGATTTTTCTTTTTGTTTGGTGTTTCTCTCATCTGTCAAAGTTAGAATGGAAAATCGGGTCAAGGCAAATTCCTGATGCGTACAGATAGATAGGTATCAATTAAAAATTTCCATGAAAAAGTGTCTTCAGAGGAACTCGGGCTTTCCTTCTTCCTCTCCTTCCCCAGTGGATTCCCCAGCGCGTCTGAATGCTCTTCTGAATGCCCCCGAGGAGGGGAAGGCGGCAATTCTTTTCTGGAGCTGTGGAGCCACTTCTCCTCTAGATGGCAGGGCCACTTTAGGCTTCTTAGCAGCAACTGAGTTATTGCTGACCCCTGGTCCCCAAGGTGGTTCTGCCAGTGCAGTTGATGGGAGAACCTTGTGTATGGTGAATAACTGGGGACAGGGGTAGGTGAGAAATAACTTAGGAGCAGTTTGCATGAAGTACTTACCGAGTGATATATCTGCTGCTCTGATATCTTCCTGTATCTCTAAGCTACTCCTCTTAAGAGATGTTGTTTACCATGGAAGAATGTACTGAATACGTATACATTCAGCTTCTCTTACATGTTCACAGAGCACAAAAGACAAATTTCATGTGAAATAGAAACAAAATCCCTACTATAATATTTGTGTGTTACTTTGTTTCAAGAAGAAATAGCTACATTAAGGTATTCTAGCAATCAGTGGTACATTTTTCACATGAGTGAAAGCAGTAATGGTTGCATGTTGTTGGCATATCAAGTAATCTCCCTGCTGTTTGTTTGTTTTATCCTACAGTAACAATTCCACACAAGCAGGATCAGTACCGCTGCACTGACACCACTCCTTTCTTTTTTACTGTAATAACCGCTTTCTTCTATGTTGTGTAGAGAGAATTAACCTGCTGAGATAACCCAGGGATTCTGTTGTGAAAGTGGGATTTAAACCTTTTGGCATTCAACACCAGTTAAAGGTGTTGAAAAAAACCAAGAAGCCAGTCGTCTTTATTTTCCTTTCATGTGGGGTTATTCTCTATATGTAAAGTGCTGACAAACAGCATCTTCTTCTTTAAGATACCCTCTAAGTTACCAAAAATAAAGGAAACTATTTACTCAATACAGTAATTTGGGAGGCTTGGTTCAGAGTGATAAGTACAGTAGCATCCCCATTTTCTAATTATAGGTGTCTTCGTTTACCATTGAAGGAGGCTTTTTTAAACTTTTGGAACAATTTGTAGTAGTAACACTACTTGCAATAGTGTTACTGTAGGCTGTACCTAAAATGATTACCATTATACTCCATTTTAAAAAACGACACACATGAAATTAAGAAATTCAGTAAAGCAATCTAGGAAAGCGGCACAGGAATGCCGAAGTGATTTGCTAATGGGCTATTAATAGGCATGGGAAGCTCTGAGATGATTCAAATGTTTTCCAGAAATTTGAACTCTGCTTTGATTATGCTCATGTATTTGTATGATGTTTGAACCAGACTACTAACTCATCTGTAGCTGGTACTTCACTGTCCTTACTAGGATTAAGTTAACATTAACTCTCCTGATTGGGCTAGGAATAATGTTCTGCTTGTTTGTGTTTAGCATGAGTTTAGAAGAGGGGTAGTGTGGGAATTTATAAACTTTTTCCCCAGAGATAAATGGTTGAAAAATTCAGTTTTTGCTTTCCTAACACTGAGAAGTCTATAAAGCATAGTAATACTTAGGTCTGCGTAATTTATAGCTCAGCATATTCCTAAAAGCTTTCTTGAAGCTCAAATATTTATAGGTATTTCCTGACAATACAAATTGAAAACCATACTTCCAGTTTCAATCTAAACCACCTCCTGGTATCTTAAACAACAAAATCATGGCTTTATGAAGACAATTTTCTGTGCCAACACAGAAAGAAATATCTGCTGCTTCCATAATATAACAGTGCTAGAAGCACTATTTCTGAAGCTTTTGTTGCAGTGGCTTGCAAGTGTGATCTAGGTGACTAATTAAAAAATGTGATTAAAGAATTGTGTTACTATTGTTTGCTTTTGTGAATTGATTAATGCAAGGATGTTGATGATGAAGATAAGCCTATGGAAAGAAGAAAAGTTCAGAACTTTCACATCTATTGTTCAGATAACAACATTCTTGGTATTTACTTTTTGCTTCTTACCAGCTAAATTAATGTTCAGGTTGTTTAAAAATACCTTCTTTTTTATGAGATCTTGAGTAAAATCTAAAAATAATTTGAGGGAAATAGAAAACAATCATAAACAAAACTTGCTAAGACTTAAAGGATGGACGTACTTTTGGCAAGTCCATGGAAACTAAGACGTCTTAGGTTTTTTCGTCTTTGTAACAAATATTTAATACTTGAGGTTTTATTATGAAAAGTCTTTCTGGAATTCATATTCTTTAAATTTTTAATGAAGTATCATAGAAATAGATATCTGTGAAATGTTTCTTATGAAATTATTTTTTGTACATCTTTTAAATGCTTACAAATAATGTCTCGGAGACCCACATTTAACTGGTATAATACAATACAGTAAATTCTTTAGTCTGATGATGCATTTTATTTATTTTAAGAAGCTGGTAAAAAAAAATACTTTGTTAGACATCGAGAAACCTTCACTCAAGCCCAAAATTCCTTGGAGAAAGAGGAATATACTGTTTTCCCTGGAAAGAACAGATGCATAGACCTTCAAAAGGCAATTATGCTGGAAAACTCAGAGAAAATAAGTCCTTATTTAAATCAATTTCAATTTCTGTTATTCAAAATGAATGATCTCTGAAAATATACCTAGTACAGGAGTTAAATACATAAGGACAATTTAAACATTCCATGTGTAAATAGTAGGGCAGTGAAATTCCAGTTGCCTGTGTACTACAACTATGTTGGATACTTGTGAACTGACTATGCTACTATAATGGCTGTGCAAGGACAGCAGAACAAGACAAGGTAACTAATATGTCATCAAGTTATGCTCAAAAAGAGGTGTATTTTGTACCTTAGTGGAGTTGTAGAAGAATGCAATGTTCTGGAGTCTTTCACTTGTGTAATATAGTTTAAAAATAAAACCAAGACTAGAAAAGCAACAACGTCAGTATTTCTATTTACCTATAAATTAAAAATTAAGAGGGTGAAAAAAAATTAATGGCATACTGAAACTGTTAAAATTGTGCTAATATTTGCATGGAAAATTGCTGTTGTAACAAAATGAACAATACATGGTTTAGATTACAAAGTTTCTAAAGTTTGCAATATTGTTTCACTAAACTGTAATTCAAGAATGAATCTGGAGTGGTTCTATTTCCTTCCAGAAATGAAAGCAAGCTTACATGGTCTGCCAAAGAAAGCTGTATTAAACCAAAGTTCATGTTCAATACAGCTGATGAAGTGGGTAAGGAGGGGAAAAACTTCGCTAAGTTTAAACTCCTCTGTCTGAACAGGTTTTTATTAAAGGGACAGGGGAAGAAAAGCAAAGATGAAGTGTGCTCATGTTAATGTAAGAGGATAGAATGAATTAGGGGAATCGCCTTCAGGTAGAAGTGTCTTGGAGGGGTCATTCTGGCTCAATTCTGTGTGCTTCCTGAGTATGCTGTACATCTTGGAAAACCGTAAAAGAAAACAAAAAAAGAAGGTGAGAGGGCTCAAGCATTTAAAGTGGTGTTAATGAAAAAAATTGCAAGTTATTTGGGCTGTCAACTTTAGTAATTTAGAGGACAAACGTCATGGATATTTCAAGTAACTGACTAGTCTTGTCTTAGACAATGGTTAATAAGTCAACTTTTATGTGAACATTTTGACTGCTAGCAGAGTATTTAATTTGAACAGCAATGGCAGACTTTATTTCTAACTGATCTATTTAGAAACTACTCATTGTAGACAGAATACCATACCAGTGTTCTAGGTTATGAAGATGCAAAAAGCCTTGCAAGTGTAAAGCAATGACAACATCTTTGGGAATCACAAGCTTACATTATAAAATCAGTTGTAATTTTATTTCTTCAGCAGACTGCTATATAAAAGAGAAGAGGTTCCAAACTGGGTCTGAAAACTGTATATCCAACCTTCTTTGCAGTTTGCAAAAGAGACAGTATCAGGAATGACAGAAAAATAGCTTTCCTAAATTTTCCATGATCCCTGTACTTATCCAAAACATCTGAGACTATCCTTTCTTGCTTTGCTTATCACACTAGTAGCTCACCACCAGGCTGGAGATGACATAGAGGAGTTCTGTCCTGCTGACACTTCTGTTCACTGTACTTATGTCTTTTAAATGCCAGCTGAATGTCACTGCTGCTCACCAGCCAAGCCAGCAGAATAAGGGAAAACATCTGTCCCCAAGGTGCAGCAGGAAGGGCAGACAGCTCCTCAGTGAGCTGCAAGGCTCTAAAGCACAACATGATTGACACTTTGTCACTGGTCATGCTGTGTGTGTCTTTAGTACCACCAGTTACAGGATGTGCTGAGTTTACTGCTGATAGACAAAGGTGCAGTTCAGTGAGATTGATCAGACCTTTTGTGGCTTTTTGCACACTTGTGTCTTATGGTTTTGCAGGACTTTTCCTTTTTTTTTTCCTCCACCCTGACCCCCATCCGTTGGACTCTTTAAAGGCTTCAAGCTTCTGTGTAGATACTATTTCCTACATAGTCAGAGACTTCATTGCATGCTAGGGATGGGCGACGTTTGTTCTGTTGTTCTTCCAAGCTGAAGTTATTTTACTGCCCTGATTCAGTTCAGCATGTCACTGAGCTAGGTTATGTTCAGGTTACACAGCCTTCTTTGTTCCAAAGTGCTTTTTCTCAATTTATTGCATGGCAAATATCTGCCTGAGTTGCTTTGGGGCCTACAGTAATGTTTGGGAAGTGATACTTCCCATGGATTGCTTACACTGCTTTACACAGAGAGACATACTGGAAAAGACTTGAGACTCTCGTGGGTCCAAAAGAAAATGACTCTGAACACCAGGATGTAGTGCCAGTGCAAGGGACGACACCCAGGTCCCAGCATTGCTCCAGTGCTCAAAGTCTTTGCCAAAAGTAGGACAGTACTAGTAGGAGAGATGACCAACCTATAATCTTCATCCTGTTCTGTTGGAGGGAAGTGGGGTGGAGGAAAGAGATATGGAAAAATATTGGTGGTGTGCTACAGGCAGAGTTTGAGACAGAGTTAAGTGCTGTGGCCTCATCTGTCAGGAGCCAATGATCATTGAAACAAGGTCTTTTATGAGGAAGGTGTATGGTTTCCAGTGGGTCTGAAGAAGATAAGAAGTATTGCTTTCAGTCAGTGAAACTGAATTTATTTTGGAGGATGGAAACATGTGGGAAGCATTTAATGCTTTTTCGACCTCCTTAGCTTGTGGTATTTTAATAAAATTGAGTAAAATTAAATTCAGTTATTTAGTAAAACATAGCTAATCTGTTTAAAAATGAAAACCTATTTTCAGTTTGGTATGATAAACTAACACTGTACAGGCAATGAGAAAGGAACATGAACATTATCCACTCCTAGCTTAAATACTTTTGTTCCCACCTATCTTCTGAGAAAAGGCAGAAAAGCGTGACACACAATCTGCTTATATTTTGGATGGATAAAAAAAATTCTTACAAAGTGATTGTTAGGCTCTGTTTGACAGAGACAGTTGTTAATTATGGTACCTGATTAAAAAGAAAACCCATAAGTACAGTTACTGAGTCCCTACATATGCTTCTGCATATAATATCTGTTGTCACTGCTAGCACAATCACTGAAACAGTAGTTGTGGACTTACAGGGTAACACTTTTGTGTCCTTCTGAGGTAGAAGTTGATTCCTACAGTCATCTTTCCTCAAACTAAACAAGCATCAAAGTAATTTTCCGTGTTTGTTATGGTTAGAATTTCATATCCTTCTACTTTTCCAGGAATTATGAGGAAAACACTAGGAAAAAATGTGCTACATTTCCTTTAGACCTTGACATTGGGGGGGTTGGGGGTGGGTTTTTTTGTTTATTTTACTCTGAACTTCTGATACTCAGGCAATTATTTCAATATATGGGATGTACCAAAATCTAAATATGAATTAAATTTTATACCAGTTGCAAGAGAAAATAGCTTAAATGATGCTGCAAAAAATATGCTACTGTAGTCATACTGAAAGCAAAGACTGGGGAAAACGTCTTCAGTAGAATATTTTAGCTCTTCACTGTGGTTAGTTTCTTCTGGACGTTAGAACTGCATTAGGTGCTTTAAACAGTTCTCTAAAGCTTCTAAAAATTATTTCTAAGAACTAAGTTGTGCATTCATAATGGATGATGCTGTGTTTAATAATCTTGCTAAACCAAAATCTGGTTCTTGCATTTCTGCAACCTTCATTGTCCTGTTGGTTTTGGTGTCAGCTGAAGGTATTGATGTTGATCTATGTTAATGATGTTGATGGCAGTTATTTATTGTTAGACTCTTGTAGGCTTATTTCTTTGTAAACGATGTTGGCCACTTTGGGAAAAGCAGAAATGCTGAATTTTACTGTTTCTGTTGAAAAGATGAAGGGAAAACATTTTCAGTATAGCAGTAATGTAAATTCTAATATGTTCAAAAGGTCTGTGAGCTTCTGAAGTCTTTGAGAAAGTCTTTGAGAAAGTCTTTGCTTGAAGGCAAGGTGGGAATCATGTGTTTTGAGAAGAATTAATTTCAAAGTTAATTTTTAAGTTTGTCTTTACATCCTGAAAGCCCATGGCTGAATACATTTTTTATGTTATAGGGATGTTATAATTAAGCATATCATATAAATTATTCAGTATAATCCTGGATTTAAGAAGCCTCCAATTATTACAATAAGAGATTAATACTTCAGATCCCATAAAAGAAGTTAGGAGCAAAGTAGTTTCCAAGTTACTACCTAATGGTCTGGTGACAAATGGTCTCCCACTTCAGTATGCTGAGTGAAATTTTACTACATTATAATATCTTGTGTGCTAAGAAAGAAGTTAAGTAAGTAACTGCTAAAATGTTGTTAAATCCTTTAATAAAGAAACAAACATTTGGAGGTCTAGATTACTACTTGCCAGGTTCTTCCTGTCAGTACTGACTGGATGCCAAAGTATGCCAGAGGTGTGTAGTGAAAAATCAAACAAACTTGAACTTTCCAATTTGTGTTTCAGTCACAGCGGAACTTGGAGGCAATTTCACTGAAAATTATCGGCGTGCATATGTGTAATACTATGGTGAAGAATATTGTCAATAGTACAAAGTACAGCATCAAAGCAAGTAATTTGACTTCCTAATTACCTGCTAAGTGTCTTCTTAAAAATGCCTCATAACGGCAATCTAACAATGACTTTGTATGTGAAAACTCTTTAGAAATGCTTCAGAAAAATCTTCAAAGTTTTTTGTACCCTTTATGTAGTAGTCCTTCCTTTTTAACAGCTTTTTTTACTCTTTCCTTTTAGTTTTTCTTCCTTTAACAATGCAGTGTTTTTATGGTTGCCAGCACTTTTAGTCTTCTTATCTTCATTTTCTCCACCCACCCCGCCCGTGTTGTTTGTCTTCACTCATCTGTTTTTAAAATTGTGTGTTTACCTGTGTACATGGCTAGCACTGAGCTTTCTGGAGAGCATTAACTTATTTCTTCAGAGAACTTGGGTAATATTTTAGGCTTGTTATCGATCTTATCCACTTAAACTTGTTGCTCTGAATAGTTCTAATGAAATGCTTCAAAGACGTCTTTTTAGGAGGCTTTTGTTTTATAAATCTGTCCATTTTGGGTCTGTATTCCATTTAAATAAAATAATGGATCTGTTATCAAACACCGTGTTATTGACTCTTCTGAATCACTGGCAGATGAAAAAATAGATTATTTTTTTTAATTGTATTGTGAATCACTTTCATGGTGTGAAATTTGATTTAAAGTGAAGTATTACGCTGCAGATCTCTTAACATATTTTATTTCTAGTTGCCACATGCATTTTTTTCACAAAGACAAGTATTCGACAGAATGGATCAAAATGAAGTCATGTCTTCTGTAAATTACATTCTGTGGACATAATAAAACTTTCTCTTCAATGAGTGAGTTATGGAACAGAGATTTGACTAAAATTAACATCAAATCATACATGATGAAACTTTATTGGAATGCTAGTTATATCACGGCTGAATTTTAGTATTCTTAGAATGCTATATTCTTTCATTTGAGTGTGAACTCATTTATCTTCAGTACTCTGCTATACACAAGATTACATTTAAATAGAAATGCAAGCAGATTTTATGAAGTGAGATGCTGAAAGCGTTTTCTCTGAATAAGTTGAATATGTGTATATTGTTATATAATCTAGTATGAATATAATTGAAAATATCTGTGACACAATAAGTTCTTTGGACAGTGAGGAACTGTTTGTGGAAGTAGGTACCTATATTGACCAAAGATTTGTATTTTGTGAAAGCTTGGGATGGGGTAGGGAAAACCTGTACATATAATACAGAGTGCTAAATGATGGTCATTGATTGAAACTGTTGAAGTGTAAATATTTAGTTCATTGTAATGAACACATTATTAAGTAATTGCCTAGGAACTAAAGAGAAATCTTAGCCTTTATTCTAAAACCCAGTAAGTTTCATTTTCAAGTATTTTTTTCTTTTTAGCAGGTACATCACAAGACGGTTAACATGACAGAGTTACATTTTAAGTGTAATACAAGGTGCAAAACAACGAATGATTACATGCATTAGAACAGTAATCCACTTGAGGCCTTTTTCTCATTCGTTAGTATTACTGTGATTAGCTAATACACAAAGAATAAATCATAATGAAAATGAAAATACTTAAGAGATTCAGTTAAGCAGTATAAGAGTTATGTAATAATTGTATTAATATTTAAATATCTGATCAATCTATGACATTCGTGCTGGCTAAACTGTGTATTCTTACACCCTCAACCAGTCTGATTTAACAAATGAGCCATAATCAGTAGTTCAGTTTTTCCCAGAAATCCACCCTGGATCATCACCAGTAATAACAGTTTCAGGAAGACCAGAGGCAAAAGAAGTGAATATAACTTGATTGTTAAATTGTAGAGCCTCTGACAAGAAAGTACATAGCCAGTGTCAGTGTGCTCAGAGTGCAACGGAAAAATCACAATTTAGTGAAGACGATCATTTAGCAAGAATATCTTTGGTGTTAGGATAAAATACTGAAAAAACTGTGATAGGAGACTGGATATGCTTCTTGTCTGTTCTGCTGCTTTAGAGGTGATGCATCTTAGTGGTAGATGTGTGATCAGCATACACTGAGCACAGTAATATGGAAATAGACCACACAGATTCCATTGGATTGTCCTTTGCTTGATACATACATCCGCTTTAGGCTAACTGCAGTGCAGGGGTCATTTTCCAGGAAATAAGGATAACAACTGAAACCTCATTATTAAAGCAAGATGATTATTAGGTAGGTCTGGCAAGCTTATCAAGCGGAGTGAGTGTGGGTTCTAAGATGGCAACAGTGGAAAGACTTAGGAGAGCTTCACCATTTCATTAGCTCAGCCTGAAGTGTGTTGTAATAATGCAGTCGATATTGCACAAGCTGTCAATTCAAATACAAGTCACTACAAAAATTCACTTACTTTGTCGCTAGAAGCTCATTACTGATAAAATATGTTGGAAGAAGACAGAATATTTAATAAAAAAGATCAGCCATTGATTGCACAGAACTACAGGAAAGCTTTACCTGATTTTAGCAGGATGATGTTCAGTTGTGGCAAAGAGTTACAGCGTATTCATGAATAGAAATTATTCCATTGAATGGGGCTGCTCTGTTTCAAGGAAAGGACCAGGAAGGTTAAGGCACTTAACTTACATTTCTTGGCAGGGTGCCACTGCTTAGCAGTTTAAGTTTGCCTTGTTAAAAAGCTCTGGAGCAATTTTAGAACTAGTGGTAATTTGGTGAATGCATTATACCTTATTCTCTCATCCAAGTAGAAATTCTCACTATAAGAAGCTGCTAGGGTGGCATGGCTGCATGGTGGTGGTTTTGAGCTGGAGAACTCTGGGTGGTTTCAGGCTTACGGACAAGTCCTAACATCCAGAATGGACTTTGCTACTTCTTATAGCTTCTGTTGGGTGAATAGGTATGTAAAGGCTTCCAGGTCTGATGTATTTGTAGGCAGCACCGTGAATGTTATGTCCAAACGCTACACAGTATCTTGTGTGCTCTTGTGTCTGTTGTACTTTGGAAATAACAAAAATCTTTTTAACAATAATTCCTGACAAAATGTGGCATCTGATGCAGCCTGGTTTTGTAAAAGTGGTTGTGATAGTTTGGCCATAAAATTCAAGCAGCAGTCTGGAGTCTCTCGTGACAACTTCAAACAGATATCATATGAATAATTTCATATTTTCTGGGAGTCTGTGTAGTTAAAACTGTTTGCCTTCTGAAAAATCCAGGTGGTCTTCAAGGCAACTTTGATCAGCTGAAATAGCAAGTCAGTTCTGATTCCTTCTTTAGACACATGCAGTAACACATGTCTAAAAAGTTTTGGAGACTGCAAGGGTTTCTCTGCCAAGATCTGACCTATTTGTTGACCTGTTGATCGGATCTCAGATCCGATCTATTCTGATCTGTTGAAATGTGCTTAAAAATGCTGCATATGTACAGAGAAACAGTCTTTTTTTCTTGCATATATTGAATGGGATAATCATGCAATGGAGTTGGAAACTGTGAAAATAAACACCCAAAATATCTTTATTAAATAAAAGAAGGGGGGTGGTGTAGAGTAGAAGCTATGTTGTTACTGCAGTGTAGTTAATAGAATCAATATTGCACTTCTTTATAATTTGTTTTATGGAAAATTCTGGTTTAGTAATTTCACTGGTAGGACTCTGTGAACAACAACTTCCAGTGTGAACTTGTCCACAAATCAATTTCTTTTCTTTAGTCTTGCTCAGTTATGTTGTAATTGATTAAAAATGGAAGTCATCAGACCAGGGCATTAAAAATGAAGCTGAAACCTCAGGGTGAAGTGAATATATACAAAATTTATCCATCTCTTCCCCCTTCCCTCCT
>Ga0181612_103882_pt1 | contig 13512 bp, 6 predicted proteins | sample HoacroProtozoa21_FD_119630 | JGI IMG/M metagenome (GOLD analysis project Ga0181612, IMG submission 119630) | Hoatzin crop microbial communities from Cojedes, Venezuel. Combined Assembly of Gp0051906, Gp0051904, Gp0051908 | reverse complement strand
TTTAGGTCAGCACTGGTGCAGTCTGCACTGTGTATGGTTACCACAAGGATAATACCAATAAGTACATATATTTTCTCAAACTGGTTTAAAAGCCTATGAAGTTAATCAGGGAAAAGTTTAATCTTGCTACTTCAGAGCACTAAAACACACAAAGTGAATCCAATAAAGATCCTTGTATTGATTCAATATTAAGTATTAACTGCATGACCATCATAGCACCTCTTTACATTATCACACAATCACCAGAATTATCAACTGCTTTTAAAACTAAAAAGGGTACAGTCCAATATTTATAACTTGCACACTGTTACTATATAGAAACTAGGTGCATGGTACAGTGCTGCAAAAATGGAAGCCTGCAGTTTTGACAAAGATGCCAAGTCATGTTGTAGACAATTTCAGTCAAACTGGCAATACTGTTTAAGCAAATACTCAACACAGCAGGAAATAAAGGACAAAAAAAAGCATTCTATAACCAAATAAACATCTGAAATTTCCTTTCCCTTTAAGAATACAAGTAAGGTCACTTTTAGCCTTGGAACGGATACATGTTTGCCTATGATGATCTTGCTAACTACTACACAATATCTGATGTCCTCTGCTAAGAATATAGTTTAAGAAAGCCGCAGTTACAAGAGGCATCTAATGTAATATCTAAAATTTTCTTTATGGCAATTACTGAATTTGTCTTAAACAGTGAATATGGAAAGATGGCCTCATGTTTCCTTTTCAATAGTACTCTGAGGATCAAGTGGCTTTCAAGCAGCATGGTGGGTTTGAAATTTTTGCAGTTTAGATCATTCTGTTGCGTTTATGGGTTGGTGAGTCTGTAATGACATCGCCACACTGGGCTGAGGTACGCTTTCTAGTTCCACCATTGTCCAAGTGGAGTGCCATTTCTTCTGATATGAAAGTGTTCAAATCAACATCATGGAGTCCATTTCTCCTTCGACTAGCATTGGAGCCACTGCTCACGTGAGTGGGCGAGCCTGGGGTACTTGAGCGAACACTTATACTAGCCATTGCACCACTAAGACCTAGGGGAAAAAAAGAAAAAGCATTTAGGTCAGACAGTAAAGAAAGTTAGTTTCCCCACATGCGGCAGAAGGGATGACGCTTCTCTGACTTCTAGTGAGATGTCAAAGGCACCTCATATTATTTGCACCACACTTGAAGTCCAGACCACACCTTCCCAGCTTTCAGTCCATACATCAACCCAGCAATTACCAGAACTGCTTTTTACGACATCAAAAGTGAGCTTATGCACCAGGCTGTCACAGCGCACTACAGCAAATGCTAGCTCCGTAAGCATGACATGCTATCCAAAGTGTGTACGTACTTTAAGAGTAGACTATTTCAATGTAAAGGCTTTACATGAGAACAGCAGTTACACAGAAGGAAGATCCTCGTACCAAGAGCTTTCCACGCTGACCTGACTTGGTCTTGTTTCAAACACCACTAGCCTGCTCCCTTTCACTCCCTCGCTCACTGTACTTCTAAACAAAACTGCGGTATGAAGGCAGATCTCAGGCAGGTGTTTAAATAAAAGCTTTATTTCCTGGCTGCTGCTATCAGCCAACACATTAGTATTATCAGAATTCAGAAGAGCACTTAAAAACAACAAATAAGCCAAGCAAGCCCACATGATAATCCCCCAAAATTTGCTACTGACAGATCCGATCCAAAACACTGTCACAGGTATCTTGCAATTACTTTGATTTGTATTCAGGTTATTAATAAAACAGAAGTTTTTCCTGTAGAAACAAGGTCACCAACAAGAAAACCACAAGCTTTGTACTAATGTAAACATTACTATCACAACTTTGCAGAAGTGGGACATTCCAAGACACAAGTTTAGCAAGGGCTAGTACATGAAAGCCTAACAATTCCTCTTAATTTGGAATTAGGCTACATTTGTAGATAAACAAGAGCACAGAGATACAATAGCAAATATGTTTGTCTTAAGTGCTTCAAATCTGAGTATTATTAGGAACATACAAAAACATCTGTTGGCCCTAGAAAATCAACTACCAAAGAGCCATGCAAGAAGATGAACAGCAGAACAAGATCTACATCCATGTATTTTTCTAGCAACAAGAACAAGCAAATATTAAGCTGTACAGGAAGATTTCTGTCTCAGTAACCGTGAAAACCTTGAGCTCTGAGGGTCTCAAATGCTCTATACTTTCGCCCAGCCATCACACATCTTGCATGTGTGCAAAGCCATTTAATACACGCCTTCACACAGTCATGCAGGCAGCCAGAAGTCACATGCTGCCAAGCAAAGCCAAACAAAACCCTGTGTCTCAGCTGCCAGCAGGCCACATCAGCAGCTCCAGAAGCTCTGTGGAGACTGCTAGAGCTGCTAGATCAGTCACCAGCAGCCTCCACTGGAAGATAAGTTCTAAAGTCACCTGCAAAGGCAGGCCGATACACACCAGGACAGAGCAGGCCCAGCCCATCTCGCCCTACTGTACTTTCCTGCTGAATGTAACAGCACAGACTGCGCGTTCTGCAGCAACCAGTACCAACAGCCACTGATCACTGCTTTCTTACAGCTTTTGCTTACAGCTCTAAGTGGCATTCCAACATGACTCAAGAAGCATGGTCTGAAGTCCGACAGGAACCCTGCAGGTTTTATTAATATTAAAATTATCTTTCATCCGCAATGGCAGAAAGTATTCAGACAGCAGAAGCTATTCTAGTGAAAAGATAACTCAGAAACAAGGTTTGTTCCAGTACTCTCTGGATTAAGGTCAAGCTGAAATTCAAAACCATTATAAAGAGAGGCTTCTATACATCTACCAAAGTAAAGCAGCGAACAGGATGACACAGATGTACGATCAAAAAGCCAATTCAGATACCACAAACTGGATAAGCCACCAATGAGCAAAATTTGGGGAGGTAACAAATCACTTCACAACTCAAAGATAGCAGCAACTTTAATTTCAACTGGCATGGCATACATTAGGAAAAAACATTAATTCATCCTATACAGGTAAATTGGAAAAAATCTGACAGTGCACAGAAAGTGACATTGTTTCAAATCCAAATTGATCAGATTCCCCCCACATGACTATTACAAGCAAAATTGCTCTGAACACACAAGTTCAGCGTTGTCAGTTCCACTGAAAGTCAGTTTACACCACTTATCAGTCATTTACTCTTATATTATACAACCCATAAGCAAATGACCAATATACTAATTCAGTTTTATCATGACATCTTTTCATTGCATCTAGTGCTGAAGGAGATAAAAATTCTTCTAAATAAACGCCAAAACTGACCTGTGATGTGAGAATACATTTGTTGGCTTCAGTCAAGAACTACATTTTTAAGTAGAGCCTTTTCAAGTAACATGCATTCTTTAAAATAGTAGATACGAAAGTCAAAATTAAAAGATGCACCTAAGGTGTTGCAGCACATTCTGAAACAGACTGCCAAAGTCTGCAAGAAATGCCTCGAGCAGCCACTGACTTTTCAATACTTAGGTAATATTGAATCACTGTACTTCTAAATACACAAACAACCTTCATGTGATATTCAAGAAGGCAAGATCTTCAAACCAACCTGGTGTCAAAGGCAGTAGAGTAGTTTTGAATTAATTTCTACAAAGGTAGGAGTACAAGGATATTGCATCACAACATGGACTGCTGGTTGCAGGGTAATCTTGCATCTCACACAGGTATTAAATAATGAACTAGTGCGTAACAGTCATTACCGAGTATGCTAACAGACCAAGTGGCAACTTGGTATCAGTTACTGGCAGTTACCCATATCACATAGCACTACACACCGATGCAAGCGAGCAGAACTGTCAAACGGAACATTTAGGTCACAGTTTAGGACTGGGTAATCCAGCTAACACGAAGAGTCAGAAAGGAAATTCCAGGCATGCACTGAAATATCAAGTTGCCATTTCATGGAAGCAACATCTTTGAAGACAATCAGCAACGCAATTGAAAAGATCTATTTTTCATTGACAGACAAAGCATCTTTCAGGAGCTACGATCCACAGTTCATTTTTTTTCTTGGAAAACTGTTGTAATGCACAGAGGAAGCCTCAGAAAACCCATTTACTGTGAATTATTCCGAGTTTAAGTTTTCAGTGGAATCTGAGACCTCCTCTCAAAGCATTTAACCATTTAAAGCAGTAAAGCAAGCAGTAATTGATACTAGGAAATAGTAAGATGACATGACTGTTAGCAACATCATTTCACAACCTCAAATGTCTATATTGTGATTAACATGACCTAATCACAGGCATATCAGTTTTGTCTATACAACCAGCACAGAGATTCAGACAGCTCCTAGAGTGTCTTTACTTCTTTCACGATTTCATGACCACCCCTGAAGTCACACACTGCTTTCTAAAGGAGACATTTCCTTTTTTACTAGAGGCCTTTAAGAAAGGACACATAGCTCTTTCTCCCTTTTTAAACTTGCAGAGATTGGAGAGCATTATCAGAAATATTTTGCAGTACTTGTTACAATCTCACTCCTGCCTTATCTTTCAGCCATCAACAATATGGTGTTTCATAGCCAGTAATGTCACAAAAACTTTTATCTGACACTATATTCTAAAGCATTTATAGTACTATCACAAAAAACTGCAGCAGAGAAGAAACTGTCACCAATGCTAGCTAATTTATAACTACTCTCCAAAACTATCACTGATTAGAATGCTTGGCTAAAAATGTGTTTTCCAGAGTAGGAAATACTCAAGGTAAATAAAACTGTCAACTCAAAATTAGCAAGTTTATCAACACTGGCCTAACAAACTGTGAATGTCATTTTATCTGCACTATAACCACGTCCATAATAAGCACGAGTTATTCAGGTCACTGCCACAGCATAATATACTGGATAACTACCGTTCAGTACAGTAATAGTATTGTTTCCCAGAAGTTTTAATCAGGAAATATCAAAAAGAACATTCACGCGTATCTAAGCATGACTAAAGCAGGAATTAGTTAATAACCCCAGATAAACACAAAATGGCATGCAGATAGATCCTTGTCACCCCTATGTCATACTCACCCTTTCACAGTACTGCTCAAAGAGCAAGTTTTAGCAGTACATACCAACACATAACTCCGATAGCTATATATACACACACAACCTTTAAGTTAAACTCAAACTAATCTGAACTCTGGTCTCCCAACCCCTCTTCTACCAACTGCTGCTTCTCCACTCTAAAACTGCAATATAAAACATCAGCAGTTCATATTTCGAGAAGCAAGTAAGAAGGTCTAATGAAAATTTAGGCTTTTTAAAGGGGCCAAGCCACACACTTCTACATGCTAGAGCAAGGGCTTCCCCCTTGCAAAGAGACTGAACCACATTAACAATATATGTATCAACATTAAAGCCAAGAAGCAAAAGAACTAACACTCCCCTCACAGCGCCGTTGTCCATTCACATCATTTTTAGTGAAGAATGCTCAAGTCTAACGCATTTCAACCTTGCATTTTCTCCTATTATGCTGGGAGAACAGTTCGTGAAGCATGGAGCACATTGCACACTGAAAGACCAAGGCATCGTTTCAAACACAGATTGTGCACAGCCACCAGCGCTGCAAGACTTGGTGGGCTAGCTACAGCCAGGCAGAAAAATGACCAGGCACATGTCAGCTTTCAGGATTCTTACAGCTATTAGCTCGGTTAGTTGCAAATGACACAATTGCATCACTTCTCTCGCACAACTGGATACCGCAGTACATATCCAGAAAGTAGATGAAGATACACCCATACCTACACTAACTGCAATGACATTTTAAGGTCTGGTGAAAGTTAAGAACCCAACTCTGTATTTGAGATGTTGAACAATAAAAGTATTTTTCCTCTATTATCATACCTTGAAATGCTAAGCAACATAAGAAGCACAGCTCTACAAGTTTCAGAAAAATCCACCTGAATTTCAGGGTAAAATAGCACATATCACCTTGAGCTAACGACTCAGTTTTTCCTGAAGGCTTTAATTTCTTTTCAGGTATTCATACTTCAAGTTTCCAGCCATGTTTTATTTCCAAGGTTACCCATCAGCACACTAATAATGAAAAGCTGATACTGAGGGCATAGTTTTTATTTACCAGATTTTACACTCAAGAGGCTACTCAGTTCCAAAAACTCATTCTCAAGTACCCTTCAGTTACACGAAAGAGGTCAGTAACAGCTGCACAGCATACATGTCAGAGTTAGAAAAGGTAGACCACATACACCTTAAACATTCCTGGGCAAGTATAGTTTTTTTGTCTTGAGCATTTTGCTTTTAGCTACTGTAACAAGCTTTGAAAGCAGAACAGTAGAGAAGAACTAATTTCCTTATAGCACAAACACTACTGCTAACTAGTATCACAAGATTAAGTTTCAGATTGAAAATTCCTAGCTTTCATGATCTGTCAAACCTTGCAGAGCTATAATACAGATCAGATGTATCTAGGTTTGAGATAGAAGAGGTAGGACTAAGAGTCCCCTTTTAACAGATTTCTTTGCAGATGCAGCATACAGTTCCAGGATTGTACTGACACCTAAAGACACTCTTCTCTAATGTTTTAGTCTAGGGCATATACCTCAAATTGTGTTTGATATTCCAGGAAACATTTAATTATTAGCTACTCTGTTAACACAGCTTCTGTCAAAGTTTTCAGATGTGATTACGAAGCATTTGGAGGTTACACAACAAGAATACAGCTATTTCCCCCCATTAAAGAGGAAGATCAGCAAGTTACAGGACCACAATCTTTAGACATATATTAGTACCTACTTCTGAGAAGTCAATAAACCAGCTCTACTTCAACTGAGCTTTGTTTGGTGTTATAGATTCATACAGCTTCACTAAAAGAGGTCTTGGCTAGAGCAGCGAAGTTTAGCATTACCCACCAAATTCAGCCCATCCACGTTACCAACAGAAAAATACTTCGTTTCTACAGGAAGCCTACCAGCACAAAGCCTCACTCCTTTACATGCCAGTCAAAAACTGCCCTTAAAGCCTTGGTCCTGAACACTTGCCGAGACTGCTACTCGCTATCATCAGGTTCTCATGTTTCTTTACGTTACTTAGAAGCAGCACATCACTTTTACAGCCTTCCAACACTGCAGATAAACATAGCCCTACAGAGGACATACAAATTTACACACACCTGAAGATCCTACACAGGTTTCAAAATCAAGACAGTTCTGAGAAGCCCTAAGATAAATAGGACAGTAGTCTGGAAGACAGGTTAACTGCAACTTCCTTAATGTTAAAGAAAAGGAGGGGAGAAGCTGGAGGAATGCTGACATTGTAGGCAATAACCTAAAAGCAGTTATGAGGCCAAGTACAAGCCTAGTCACTAAAGGATTTGTGTCAAAGACCAGATTGAAACTGGTATCAGGAGAACCTAATCCAGAAGGTGACTGACATGCAATCCCATCAACCAGCTGATGAAGAGGAAGGGTGCATTTCTAGCCCCAGCAGCAGCAGTACTGAGCAGGGAACTTGCCACAGTCCTCATGACCCTGCATTACATTATGAAGTATACAAAAAAACATTTCTTACTTCATGGTTCAGATTCCCATGCTACAGAGAAGCAGCTTCCATAAACCACCTCTATACAAAGCAGAAGCTAAGAAACAGTGCAAGGACATGACAAGAGCCATACTACCAATAAAAAAGCCTCCAAGCTCACTCTGCTCGAGACCTCACTGTGCTGAGGTGAGTCCACCCAGCTGACCCTCATCTGAGAGTAAGCCTTTGTAGCTATACTCAACTGCACACCAGATTCAACTAGTTTCAGAAAGCAGGATTTAAGACAGTGTTTATCATCAGGTGAGAGCCAGCTTCTGCAGTTCTCCAAGAAATTATCTTTACCTACTTGAATAAGCAATATTGGTGCACAGAATTCTCTAGCCAGCTTCCAAGATGAGAACTGCCAAAAACTACACAACTGGGTGCAAGCATGCTTGATGTAAGCAGCAACAGAGCAGCAAACAATACCAGAATTAGGCTGTCACCTAGACAGTAACAGTGTATGGCTTACGTATCTTGAAAAAACACCACAGCACAACAGAAGCAAGGACTGCATTTTCAGGAATCCACTCATCTAATTAACTCACTAACTCCACCCCCCACTGGGTATACTGAGACAGTAAAAAATTCATTTAGGTTTCGCAGGGTGTACTCTTAGATAGCTTGAGTTTTTACTTTTAGAATGGTCTACTATTTATACCTCCAGATATCTGCTGCCTCTTAGAATTTTAGAAGGCATAAAACCCACAGGTGAACTGCCTCATTTCATCTCAAGAACAATTTTCAACACATTTATCACTTGCTAGGTAACAGTCCAGTGCAGAATAAGCTATTAAATATTCACATCTGGAAAGGAGAAAAGACACACCACCAACATAGATGGTGATGGCAAGGAAGAAAATTCAGTGTGACACTGGAAGACATTCAAGACTGAAAGCTAACTAGACCTAAGTTCTGAACAGGACTCAACTATTGCAGTGACATGCAAGTCAAGTACCCTTTCTAGGGTACTTCACAGAACGCTAAACCATATTATCCAGCATATAACACCACGGGTACTAGAGTGAAGTGAGGTACCCCAGAGAGAAACTTCAGACACCAAATTCCTCCCCCTACCCCACATGAATTTGCTAGTTTTTGCTACTAGTCAAGCCTTAATATTTAACTAGTTGCTAGCATCATATTACCATTTTCCAAGAACTCTGTTTACTTTCGTATTGGTATAAATGCCAAGTCTCTTCATGCTTCAGAAACACTACCAGAAGTTGATACTTTACTGCCGAGTTTACAGCTGTAGAATATTACAGATCCAAGCCCCATTTTTATACAACATTTTTCCTCATTCGAAGTATTTCGCTATGCAACTTTTTAGTAGCCACATGCCTCACACATGCAAACACTACTCCCTCCAACAATTAAGGAGATACCTTCATCTGGAGCATCAGGTACACAACATGTTATGACACCAACAATGGCCAAGAGCCAGACGTGCTTTAAGAGCCCCCACCCAATGTTAACCAAGTAGTATTGAAAAAATTACTGTTACCATGCAGAGCTATGGCTTCACGGAAGGGTTGCAAATCAGTCTCTACAGATGAGCTAGTTTCTGTCGAAGTAGCTCGGTTAGGGGATACTACAGTCAGTCTTGGGGGAGCTCTAGAATTTCTTGGAGGAGGAACTTTTCCACACAGGAAGCTGATCAAGTCTTCTCTACGAATAGTTCTTCTGCGTTTTTTAACCCAAGCTAACACATCCTTATTCCGACGCTGATAGCCAATCTGAATTCCTACATCAAAGCTTCGCTGATGGGTATCCACACTTTCTGCAAGAAGACAGAAAAAAGTTTTCTTAGTAAGTGTTACAGATGGAGCAATGTATAGTATGGCACATCACTGATACAGCTTCCTATCAACCATGGGAAGGAAGCAGATCTTCTGAAGTTTACGGCAACAGTACCAAGTTACCCGTAACAAACTAGTGAGTATTGAAGAGGAGCCATATTAAACTTAAAGAGAATATTAGCTAAAAAAGTACTGCTCCCTTTACAAGTGAAGTCAACCGCAACTCAAGCACCACCTAAACAGCATTTACCACAATTCAGGTCAACACTACAGCACTGTTTAAGAAACCATATTGTATTAAAACTAAAAACATGCTTTGAGATTTGGTCAGTCCGAGGAAGGTACTTAAATCAGACAATGCATTTCAAGAGGCATGCTTTTCAAGTGCATCAGTGCAGTCAAGAAATGCCGCAAAAACAAAACGAATAGCTGCTTTTCTTGATTCTGATAGGCAAGGAATTTTCAGAAAACTCAGACTTCTTTAGAGTCCCTCTAATTTCACCTGAATTTCAACTGCAGAGGTAATTTGCAGGAGGCCATAGTTCTGAAACTAGTTTGAACACCAGTGTCCCCAATGCCTTTCAATGAGGCAACATATCATTTACAAAGGAAGTCTAAAAAAATTTCCTCCCCTATTTAAGATCCCATTGCAATTTTGACATACAAAGCTTTAAACACATATTACTTGCAATTAATCCTGCTACAAAATGCAATTTCATTCTCCATTGATGTAATTGGTCACCTGTGCACATCAGTTATATCTGTGCCTCTAAGCAGCACTCTTAAATGCCTTGCATTACACTGCTTTCAAACTTCAGTAAGTACATTTCTGTCTTAGTTTTAAGTATGAGTGAATTTCAGACAACAGTAACAGGTGGGACAAACCATATTCTCTACACAATTAAGCTCATCTTGCCTGTCACAGATTTGTTATCAGCACTTTGCCAACAGCTATCTCAGTTTTGTGAAAATTACTGCTATGTTAGCTCTTGCTCCATTAAAAGACATCAACATACCCACACCGATTTCATTTACTTGATTTCTATAATTTTTTTTTAATCTGGCAGAGCTGATTAAGACAGCTTTTTATATTCTTGCTTTACTAATGAAGTCAACATAAGAGCCATTTTCCCAGAACAATAAGAAGATATTTACTTCAGAACAGCTGTCCAAGATACTGGTTTACAGGTAAACAGTGACATACACACCTAATCCAGTTCTCACACTCAAAAAGCACAAACATAATCACTATTAAATACTATTCTTAGACTTTGAATACAAGGCACCACTGCACGGTTCACAAAAGACAGGACTAAAATTTATACTATCAAAGAGCAGCATGACACAAACTACCAAAAAAAGAAAAACACCTCAAACTGATCACAGCTAAATCTTGGGGCTTTTAGAATACAAGCTGTACAGGTATACACAGACTACGCTTAACATGTTACTTTTCTACACTAAGAGTATTTTGCCTGTGCTGGTTTGTAATCAGAAGGCTAGAAGATTTACACGTGCTAATTCCCTGTGAAAGCAACAGCAACATGACAGATTACTCCTCCAGCCATTTTGTACTCCACAGCAGAAGGATCCATTGCACTCACTCATAAGAGCTCCCCAAAGACTTCAGAGCTAATTTGGAAACTAACAATATCCCTTCAATCACTTCCCAAAATGCCACGAGAAAGTCCTTCCGAGAGACAAGCAGCCCAGCTTCATGTCAATAGCCTGCTTTCCTTGGATACAAGAATGCTTCACAAAGCACTGCCTACAAACTAGTTATAAGATCAAACACACTGACTGTTCATGCAGCCTGGACAAATTTCAAGCATCATTACCCTGGGAAAGATTATATTTTTACAGTAAAAGCTACAACTATTTTGTTTACAAAGTTAAGCTGGCAAAATGTAAGTCATCAAGTTGCCTACATTCTGAAATTGCCAAGTCAAAACTAACATTACTAAACATTCAGCTTCTACTTTTTTAAATAAAAATAAGATAAATTGCAGGCTCAGAAGTCTTATTCTAATAGGAGCCTAAGACCTTCTGCAGTGGCCTTAAGTTCTAAACCCTGCGTTACAAGCCATGCCTTCACTTCTTCAGGGCAGTCTGGAAGACAATCAAATGTCTTTAAAATGAGGCCCAGCAGCAATTGGAAAATCATGATCTAAGACCTTGACAGTGTGGTATTAAACTTCTGGTTTTTTTCAGAAAAAAATGCTGACATTCAAGACATGACATTCTCATCATGCACTATTCCTTGTGTAGCTCTTGTTGAAAGAACTTTGATGCGTCAAAATTCCAAAGTATGAGATCAGAAGCCAGCTGACAGGGCAAGCAGCAGTTCACCACACCAAGTACTTGTCCAGTGTTTTGGCAGAGTCCTCCAAAACACAACCATTACTGAGCATGTGAGAAACAACAGGAGATTTTTAAAGAGCCACATTCATCACTAGGGAAGGCAAGTTCACATGAAGAGACTCCAGAGTGCCTGGTATGCCAGCACCTAGATGGTTCTACTCGTGTTCTCAACAAATTTCTACCCCCTTGGGTGTTCACTGAAAGATGGCAGTTTTGAGTAACTGAGGTACTTCAGCACTTCCCAAAGATCTGTTTTAAGGGAAAGATTTGTTCAGGGTGCTGCTTTTTGAAGTGTTACATTATGCCTGACTAAAGACAGCTTCCTGCTTAAACTCTAGTTCCCTGATCACCACACACACTCTTCCGTTAACTACATTACTGCAGAAAAATAGGCCTCATCTTGCCTATAGCACAAGTAATCAAATGATTTAACCAAAAATAAACAGCCTACTGCTGCAAAGATGCCGTAAGGGAGAGCAATGCCATTTGTAAAGATGACTATAATTATTCCAGACAATTTATTAACACTACCTGCTGATACTCCAGCACCATGCTCAAGTGACTAGCATTCCAGTCCACCTTCTAGTGACCCACTCCCTCCGGCCAACATCTACCCTGTTCTGAGATACACTGCCCCTGTAGAGGACCTATGACCTACACACCATTCAAACACACTTTCTGCAAGAGTCAAGTCTCCAGCAGCCAGGGTTATGCATCCACATTTCCTCCTTGCTCTGCCCACATCTGTCAGAAACCTGATCAGCCATCACAAAAAGTTCGACTGCTTAAAACAAATCCAAAATGGGAAAACTGGAGACAAATGCAGACCATGCAGGTAGAACTATAATACCGTATAGACCATAAAAAAACTTACACCCCAAAACTAAAAAAAAAAAACCAAGTCAGAAAAGCAACAATTCGGAATTTTAAAGTTTTTTCCTTCCTAGGAATGGAGTAACAACAAGAATCACACCATGTCAATTAAGGCACTGATACAGATACAATTTCTGTGCAGTCTTCTAAAAAAATTAGAAACCACCAAACAACTCTTCTGCAGACCAGCATTCTTGTGACAACCCAAAGAAAAGCAGAGCTCAGAAACAGATCCTGACAGATAGAAACACACAGTAAAATGGCAAAGCACAGCCACGTGCAGAGCGCACTCTTATCAAAGTCTTGGCTAACACCACTCTCTTACAGCCTCCCTGGACACAGTCATCATGTCATTCTAGTGGTTAAAAGAGTCTGGGTAGCTTACTGAAGAAGCCTCCCTGTCACAAGATGATAAAATTTTGTCATATAACATCTCTGCAGAGTTTTACAAACACTAAACCCAACCTATACTTCACCACAAGCGTGCATGTGTTAGACTAACAGCCCAACATTTAATAACATGATGCAATCTACAAAATGCAGGAAATCTAAGTACTGTTCAGTAAGCTGCTGCACTCTTCCCCTGAATTCACAAGGACGAGCCACACACTCAAAACATCCTTTTCCAAGGGTCTCTAAAGTAAAACAGCTTTTGAGCTATTAGTCACTGACATGAGGCAACAGAGAAGATTCAGCCACCGTCAGCTAAAGCGGCCCAGGGAAAACTTGCAAGATTCAGGAAGCAGTCTCGGGTTAGATTTTATCGGGGTGAATAAGAGACATTAACAGGCCCTGCTCATGAGTAAGCCGGGGCAGGCGGCGAGCGGGGTCGGCTCAGCGGGGAGGGCGGCGGGGCGGCTGGGGGGGGGGGCGGCCCCTTACCTTTGTAGAGGGTCGGGACCGCGGCGGCGGCGTTCTGGGAGGGGGC
>Ga0181612_119322_pt1 | contig 13514 bp, 7 predicted proteins | sample HoacroProtozoa21_FD_119630 | JGI IMG/M metagenome (GOLD analysis project Ga0181612, IMG submission 119630) | Hoatzin crop microbial communities from Cojedes, Venezuel. Combined Assembly of Gp0051906, Gp0051904, Gp0051908 | reverse complement strand
CTTTCCCGGAGATGGCTGAACACCTGCCTGCTGATGGGAAGTAGTGAATGAATTCCTTATTCTGCTTTGCTGGCACACGTGGCTTCTGCTTTACCTATTAAACTGTCTCTATCTCTATTCACGAGTTTTCTCACTTTTACCCTTCCAATTCTCTCTCCTGTCCCACCGGAGAGGAGTGAGCGAGCAGCTATCTGGTGCTGAGTTACTGGCTTGGGTTAAATCATGACATTGGTTCAATTTCTTCTACTTGCCTTAACGCTTTGAAACACCAGTGATTGAGATGAAAAAACAAGAGGATTAGTGCTGGCTAGTTTTCTGCCTTTCCATGCAGTATGCTGGAAGCTTTCGCATGCATGTCATAACTGCTCTAACTTGCAACCTGGCCTACATAAGCTGAAAAGCTACATGCTCAAGAAACAGAACTAGAAATAAACCAGACATTTAAAAATCTTCTATTCTTTTGTTACATACCTATTAACGCCTACAGAATTCAACATTCCCCTTGAGTTAGCCCCTTCCTCGTGGACAAATGGTATCTTTAGAAGCAACACCATTTAACTAAACTGGTGTCAAAACATTAGGACCTTCATTTTTTCAAATCCATTTTAATGTTTATCTAATCTCTCAGCATCTGTTCAACTCTTTCCACTGCATTTTTTAAAATGCTTGTGATCTGTATTCATACTCACTTGTTTGCAACTTTTGTAGCTAAAACTAAGATACTGCCATTCTCATGCACTTTCTCCAGAGAAGCCAGGAATTACGTTTTGTGATCATCTCTTCCTAGCTTGCTTGGAAATATCCTGGCTTTACTCATGACAATAGATGTAACTGTCAGCAACTGTAACAACACATCCGAGACAAGTTTTGGAGCACAGTGACTTTAAAGTCTTTGCCAGACTAAAAACAGTCATCAAAAAAAGGAGTAATTCTAAAGAAGAAAACAGATTTTCTATCTAGTTGGACATTACCAACAGTATGATATACAGTATGGAACCAATATTTCACCTTCAGGATGCTTCTAAAATTCATTTCACTTAATGGTATCAGTGTATGTTCCTTCAACACTACATTAAGTGAAGAACACAACAGAACAGATTTAACGGGCCAGACCACGAGCCCATCCAAACCACTACCCTGTCTCCAGCAGCAGACACAAAGAGTAAAGAGCAACCCCAGCACGCGCACGTAGGAATATTTTCCAGAACAGTTTCCAGCCACTCTCAGCTCATGATCTAGGGATTTATGCACCTAGACACACTGCTGTTTCATTCAGTAGTCCTCAATAGATTCTTCTTCCCTAAATTCGTTCAGCTGCTTTTTCAACCCATGTATGCATTCAGAGTGATTTGCAGGAAGGACTTTCTCAGTTTTAAAAAAAAAATATATATATATATATCCCGTATATTTTTCCTGTGGGTTAGATCCAGCTCACAGGCCATTGGAAGGACTACATTGTCCTGAATACTCAGGCAGGTGGAATTCACTCTACTGGGAATCATCTTGTTCCTCTCATTCCAAAAAAGCACAGCTCAATAGCAATGGCTTTTTTCAATTAAATCTTTCCTTCAATTCCCATTGCCACACAATTAACAGACCCTGTTATCATTTCAATTTTTATAGGGTATTTTTAATAATTATATGACAAGAAAGAGTTGGTAAAGAAACCTCAAAATCTGAAATCATATAAAAATGAAACCTGCCAATGAACGGTGCAAGGCACGACTACTCACCCATAGCTTCCTTGTACCTCCTTGCTGACCTGTTGGAAGCTCTAAATGGAGATCACCTCCACTGGAATACATTTCTACCACCTGAGGAGGGTAACGCAAAAATGTTAGCCCTCAACTTTAAAGGGATTCTGTTTTAGTTATCAGGTAATATAATATGCAACGTCATGGGTTAGCAACTATTTGACCACTGGAGTATCTTATAAATTCACTTTTAATGATGATATAGCCACTTGCAAGTGCTACACTTTATGTGCTTTCTGTAGCATTTCACAGTTTGTGGATCACTTAACAGAATGTGATCACGCTTATCAGTGGACTATTCATTTACTTGTTTGGTTAGGTACAGACACCAATCCTGCCTTAACATAAGAATATTTGCCAACATTACATACTGTAAAGACACCTTATATTGTGCAAATCAAGTAGAAGGAAGCTAAGGCATGCCTGGATTAAAAGTACAAGATCTGTTTTATTTTGTTTGCATCCATTTTTTTCTTAATTACCACTGAAGTTTAATTCTTTATTTTGCAGTAATTATGAACATTTCAAAAATGGATATTTCACAGTAAAACCTCAGTTTAGCAAATTAAGAGATCTGTAAGCATAATCTACAATTTCTGAAAAAAATGATTTGCATTTAAACAGAGAAACATTTATATAATGTGAAAGATGGCCTCAATAGTTCTTAGAATTCTCTTTGAACTTTAAAGCTACCAAAATAAACAAAATTTCAGTTTAATATCATAAACATAAATGAGCATTTAATGGTTTTCTCTTAGGCTCACCTGCAAAGGTTCACTGTGAGGGTTATGTATATTTATTATAGGAGAAAAACTGCTATTTACAGGAACTCGTGCCCCAATAAATGGGCGCAATCGATAGGGGTTCGGTACTCCAATGCCAAACACCTGGTTAAGAAAAAGAAAAGCAAGCTTAAGTAGCTGTATGTAATGTTGCAGAGCCTAACACATGTGCACCAATTTTAGTAACCTACCAAGTACTCTTTTCAATTGATTTTACAGCATACCTCTAAGGGAACATTTAAAACCAGTAGCATGCTAAAGCACTGAAATAAACAGACTGGTTTAGGCTGCGGCTAAACAGTATTTCTCATAGCTACTACTTACTTACACTGACTTGATTAGAAGACAAAGTCAAAATACCTTCCTTTTTTCTGATATTCTGAAACACCAGACACCAGCTAAAGGTTAAAAACATGTGAAATACCCTTTAATCATACTATTACAGAACAGACTATCCATATGAGAAGCGTTTTTGTTGTTGTTCTCAAAACACTGCCGTGGTAAGTGTCATATTCTTTCAACAAGAGGATTTCTCTCAGTTTCAGACTCTCTCATTTATATGGTTTATCTTTCTGAATCTCAAGTGAGTAATTTTTTGCCAGCTTCATGAATAACATTGTCTTGTCACTGGACCAGATAAGTACAGAGCTAAAGAACGAGCTAGATTACCGCAATAAGCCACTAAAATAACACACACAAGAAAGTTGTTGGGAGGATTTTAAACCCTATGTAATTTCATCAATCTGGCTTACAGTACTGCCCTACAGATATTTACAGTGGTATACTGCTGTGTTACAACAAGCAGCAGGGATGGAAACTTTTTCAACTGGGCTGATCAAAAAAAGAAGAAGAACTATTGTGCAAATTTCCTTGTATGGTTAAGCATGCCATAATAGATACTGCTCTGGTTGATTCACACTTCACATCATCTTCCGAAAGAGTGTAAATTCTCTTACCTGATAAGTAAATACACCATGATTAGAAGTGTTAATAAATAAAGTGTTCTCTACATTTCCGACTACTCTTGCGAGGAAAACTACATCAAAAGACGTATTCCCTCCTGGAAGAATTTTCTGGAAAAAATACAAGCAAGCAAGCAAGGAGAGGAATAAGCAAAACTGTTTACTGAAGACATTCCATCCTGCAGATGAACAATAGTTTTTGTGCTACAGACAATGTGTGTGTGTTCCTTATGGAAAACTGAACTTTGAAAGTCTACTGCAGACTTAGGGGGGGGGAAGAGTAGAAGTTTTAGACAAATAAAAACGTGTAACTAATAAAAACATCAACATTTTACAACTATTGTCTAGTCCGGGATCATATTTAATTGAATTTTTGTGTTGAATTCTGAACTTCGAATTCAGCTTGTAACAGAAATCTTTTGGACTGACAGTTTACAGAACATTGGAGAAGACAATTACTACAAGACATCCACAACTGAGAAAGGTTGCTTGTAGACAGGTTTTCTGAAGTTTTTAGTGTTTACATGGCCCCTGCTAAGCCACAGGCACAGCAGACAGAACTGAAACTAGAGGACTATATCCGACACTAATGTGGTTAAGAGTTAACCCTGCTGACACCGTGCTTTTCAACTTGCAAGTTCCTGTAACATGACTGCAGTGCAGCAACATAAGCGCGCTGGAGTGACTGCTTCACACTAACATCACTTCACTGGACTTGCAATTTTCAGAAAAACTGTAGTAACAGCTTGTTCCCCTATGTGCTCTAAGGTAACGTACACTTAATAGTCACCGGCAACAAAGCAGATCTGCTGTTAAACCATCAGTTACAGTATACACTTCCAACATAGTCCAGAACTCCTATGCAGTATTTCATTCCTTCTCTTCTAGCAGGGTTTGTGCGTGTTTCTGGGCTCAGTTCAAATTTGCTTGATAACTGACACTGAGATCAAGAACTGCAGTATCTTAATACTTTCAGGTACGTGACTATTGCAGTAAATAGCTCATTTAAAGAAGTGAGGGAAATCTAGCTCCCATTTGGGGGGGGGAAGGGGATAGAAAAGCTGATTTTGAGAAAGCAGAATAACTTACCCTATTTTGAAAAAATGATGCATGAAAATGTGATGTTGTAGCAGATATTGATACTAACGTAATTGTTTCCTCTGAGCTAGGGTTATGTAGGTAAACTTTTTCCATTTTTGGCATTCCAACTGGCCTATCGAAACAGAGAGAGAATATTTTTGCAGTGTTAGAATTCTAAAAAATAGAGCATTGTCTTTGTCCCATTAAATCAGATACGAACATAAGAGTGATGAACACTGACAACAGAACTTTGCATTAAATGTTTTTTTTTCAAATAACATATGTAAATTCTAACTTGAAGAATTACTCAGTTAACATCATCTCCATTTTTTTATTGATTACTTTTCCTGAAGGCTTACCTAATATTGTATCATCCTCTAAAATGACACTCATGCAAATGAAATTCTATTTTTCAGGATTTTACTTCAGAATCAAAGAGGTAAAGTTTTCTATTCATGTGCAAGAATCTCTACATAATTATGACAAGTTGCACACAGCAACTTGAAATAAACAGAGCACACCCTAGACAAAAGTCTAAGCGCAATTTTTTTCCTGATAGATTATATGTAGTCTTACCCAGAACCCTAACTTTTTCTGGTATTGTATTTTATAATATGCGCTACAGAATTAAGTACACAGACATATGCAGCAACAAGTAGTTTATCTGTATATTGCATTTCAGTTCATACCTTGAGGAAAAAAAATAAGAAATGCTTGAGCAAAATTCTAGAATTTAAGAAGTCAAACAGTCCAGCAACAGCACGCTCTCTCAGTAACAAGACATGCTAACAGTTTATTCCACATAAGCTTTAGGCTTGCTCCTTTTTGCTTACAACAGCTAACATGACAATAAATGCTTCAGTTTCACCAATTATTTTTCAGACTTTGGTATCTCTTCACAATTTTTTTCATGCCTTTTAACACACATGTGTTAAGCATCAGCACCAAAGCACTAATAAAGCTCCAAATTAGATTCTGGAATTCAGAGAGTGAACTCTCAAAACTTTTAGGCTACACGTATTTCACGTAGAGCTCCCTCCCATGTCTGCTCCGAACATTGCAAGGACTGTAAAACTATTGATAAGAATTACTATCCTTAGTACCTGAAGTGATGATGACCAGCAACAGGCCAAATTAATAAGCACTACTGCAGCTGCATAGTTTTTCAACGTGGGGGGTAGGGTGTGTGGGGGGGTGTTAATAGATAAAGCAACATAAGTTTGCTGTAAATTAAAGGTTGCATCGAACAGAGGATTTAATGACAGTAATCATCCTATACCACAATTTACAAAGTGATTATGGTAACAGACAGAACCTCCTACTTATGAAACACGACTAGACAGATGCTAAAGACCATGACATTAATTCAAAGACACAATTATTAACCTTCAATAAATTGCATCATCACTAACAGAAGAATATACCTGCGCTCTACTACTGCAAATCTCTTCACTTGCTGAGCCTTCCTAATTCCACGTCTCCATCAGCAAACACGTGTTCTTGACTCTTCTTCCACTGTCAAAAAATCTCTCATTTTGACTTCTCTAACTTAACTAGTAACGAAGATGACAATTTCCTTCGCCTTTTAAAACCGGTACAAAACCCAGGTTAAGCCACAACATAAAAGTATTCATATCTGTTGCCAGCATACATGGAGACAATAGAAAAGGAAATAGTTTATCAGCTGTGATGTTTTGCATTAACTGCTGTAACTGCTACATTGTTGATCAATGGAATCAAATAGTGAACCTATACATCTGCTCTCCCTTTGCTAGGGAGAAGTTTATCAGACCAGAGGAACTTGGATGGGAGCCAGCCCTCCAAAGCTCCTCATCTGTACCCCACCCCCCCAGCAAAAACCAAAAACACAACAAAACCCCAAAACAAACAAAACCAAAAACCCAACCCACAAAAGCATAACTGAGAAAAGCATCTGGTGACACAGAGTTACCCAGCACCCCCTGAATTCTGAGCCCACTGCTTCCAACACTCCGCTGACATCAGTACAGATGGGCTCGAGTATTTCATCTGCCTGGTGACTGTGAAAGGCACAAGCAAGCTTTTGTAACAGGCAACAATTTTGCGCTGAATTCGTTGTTTAGGGAAAGTGGTCATGCCTGAAGTACTTTCTGATTCTGCCAGCACAAAAAAAAAAAAAAAAAAAAAAAAAAAGAAAAAAGGGAAGACATAAATAAAATAGTCCAACTCTTCCAACACTGAAGAAAGCTCTTCCAGTCTCTCCTGACGATCAGCAGTCTGTTCCCTAGTTCTCACTGCAATTTCTCACTCCCCTCAGCAGAAGACATGCTTCCAGCACCTTGTTGCAACTCTCTGGCTTGTCACAGTGCAGTTTCTGGCTACTTCTCTTCCCCAGAGCACGTTCAGTAGCTCCCCAAGAAGGGGTAACCATCATCCTCCTCCTCTGTTACAATGCACTCCGACCAGCCTTTGTATGAGGAGCTTATGAGCTGAAAACAAGAATCAAGCAGAACAGTTCCTACCAACCACAACGGCAGGAAGCGAGAGCAGATGAGGTAGATTTTAAGCACTGTCAGCAAACGCCATGACTAGCATATCACCTGTGGTTTCTGCACAGAACCAGCTGTGTAAAGAAAAACCTAACATCAGAGTTGACTTAAGTGACACTTATTACGATGCACCATGTGTGAAACACCACAAAGCCAAGAAAACTGCGTTGAATGAACTGGTAATGCTAAAGTGCCAGGCTGTTCCTGTCAGAAAGGTAGTTTGTAAGTAAAACTCATTATCCCAGGAAACATTTCATACATTAACAATCTTTTAAGGCCTTCATGCTCTTCCAAAAGGAGGAGACTATAAAACACTGTATTTGAGAGGGTAAAGCCTGTAGGGCAGCTAGTAGGGATAGCAGCCATGACAGACATCACAGTTCACTAACTCCAGATTCCAGACTAAACCACCACAGTATAATTATAGGTGGTAAAGGCAGAAGTCACTAAAAAGGAAATCTGTTGCTAGGACTATGTTTTATTTTACAATTTTGAAACGAGTCCAATATTCTGTCTGTCTTTCTCAGATACAGCTTTCCTCATATTCTTTAAGCTTGATGTCAGCCAAATCTACAGAAAAAGAACAAACCTCACTTGGTTTTTCTGCCGTCTAAAACCCAGGTAAAGCAGTGTACACCAGACACTTTTAATGAACCTACATCCCAAGCAATAATCACACAAGCGATGCTCTCCAGGCTGCGGATTATCGAGCCACAATGATCTGCACAAGTACAGTGCTACCTGGTGCCAAATTTTACAGCAGAATTTCCTGGAGCAGTCACAGCTAGCACTTTTCACTGCAAGAAGGTGGTACAGACACACCTTCAGGCAAACATGACCTGCCAAAGCACGTAAGATTTTGCTCCTAATCTTTTGTCCCTGCATAATGCTAGGTCCACCTACACTGATAAAAATCAGATACCACAACCTAGATGAGCAGATGGTAATTAACAAGGGTGAGGTGCCTGTTCAAATGGGCAAAGAAGCCTGTGTTCACATTCTTTACTGCTGCAACTCAACTCTTTCCAAAGGCTGAGTTAGTATCTGCAGTGTATTGTCAGCATGTCCTTGTAATGGAATTAATCGCTGCTTTAGAGGTCAAGAGGCAGATTCTTTTAACAAAGGAAACAAGCTCCTGCAAAAATTTGGGGAGATGAGTCCTTGAGTTATTGGCTCAAACTTTACTTGCAAAAATACCTAGCTACTCACTGTGAAGCAAATATGGATCGAGAAAATGCTCTTTTAAAAGCGTAATTACATTTTTTCTTACTGCATACAGTTTAGACACCTCGGTAAAATGCCCATTTGATTTATGAAAACTGATACAAATCTATTACTGAAAAGCAGAGGACAAATTCAGCAGATACATTCTTCCTATTCCATCTCCTATTCTTTCTAATGAGACTGCAAAGAGAACTGAAGCCAACCAAAAGCTTCCCACTTAGATTTTGGAATGCTGGGCATACAGATAAACACATTTATGATTCAATTCAGGTAAATTACTCATTAATTTGAGAGCTTATCAAATATGTTTACCCCAAAGTATTTTTTCTTTTAGCATCTTTGGCAACTGCTGAAACAATTCTAAGACCAGTTGTCACACAGTATATCAAAAGTTTCATGTGCATTAAATCAGTATCCTGTATCAGACAGGAGCGAACAGCAGATGCCCAAAAGGTAAAAGGGTAATAATGCAGAAAGCAGACAAAGTCAGGTGCTCAGAAAACTCTCCTAGCCTCTAAATACATGCAGCTTGGGAACTTCCTGAACCAATGCAGATGGTTCTCCATGCAGAAGATCAGGGATAGTGAGCGCCAACAGTAAGAACTTGTGTGTTGACTCGTAATGCATCCAGCTACTTCGAAGGAAATGTAGTGAGCTGGTCTTACAACGTACCCTCTAGAGACTGAAAGGGAATGCCTTTTGTACCCCATTCTGAGGAAAACGCTAGCTCCTTATGTCAAAGAAGCCTGCGTGATGTACAAGACTCGAGAATTAGTGACGAGAGCACTCTTCCTGTTTCCTGTGAAACCATATGCATCCCTGGCTGAGCGACACAGGCAAGTTGCTTCTTTAACTGAAGGGACAGTAACTGAAGCACTTAATGAGACGCATTTGCATTCTTAAGCTTAACTTGGAAAAGCAAAAGAAAACAGAAGAGTTTCGGTTTTGTACATGTACTAGCCTGTAGACCAACTGTTTCTCAGCTTCCAGATTTCACTGGCTTTTAACAGATCAAGAAAGTTCTTTAATACTACACCTGACAAAAAGTCAGTGTCTGTGTAACATACTAAACAGAACAAACACTCCATTTTATGTTAGGAATCTAACTTGGATCCCATATAACAAATGACACCGTTTTCAAACAGTTAGCCAAACCCCATACACAAAACATCAGTCGCAGAGTCTTATTCAACCATGTCGCCAACTGTGGTGTGAATGAATCTGAGAGTCTAATAAACTACTATTTGCTTTGGCAGTATTTTTCAGACTAGTATGAAATGCAAAAAAAACCCCAGAGGTGGATGTCTACTAAATGTCAATTTAGTGTCAACTGTTTCTTATGTTTAAGCTCCGAGGGAAATGAAAATTTCATTTTGCAACACTTCTAAAACTCCAACAATCTGCAACTCTGACATGTTAAAAGCGTATCAAATGTGCTGTGTAAACATCTGGCTGCACATTATAGGTACCTCCAAACTGTAAGAAAACCAGCAATTTGGATAAACTCTCTAGCTGCTAAAATTCTCCACCATTTACTGTTTTGAGATTAGAGTTCTTGAAGAAAATAGACCAATTTGCTAAGTTTCCCATCCTCTTATGTTACTTTAAGCAACTTTAGGTCTCAAGATCTGCAAGAAGGTCTCAAATATTTGAACATGACTATCTAATTCAACATTACTAATCAATTGCTTTCAAGGCCAGCTCAAGATTTCATCAAACATCCTGCTAAATACTCAAGCTCACAAACAAGAAACAAAAACCATGAAAATGTTACCAAAATCCCCTAAGGAAAACATTTCAAAGGAAATACAATGCGAGGTTGTTTATCAATAGGTAACCAAAAAAGACAGACTTTCAGAATCCTGTCCTAACAATGAGAAAACTTTGTCTAGAGAATGAGACCTTGCACAAATTGAGCGAAGCAAGAACCTCCATTCACCATAGAAGCATATGCTGATCAAGGATTAAAATTTTACTTTTGCTAAAAGTATCATTTCATAGATTACCAATCATTTCCATGAAGCAGGGGTAATATGTTAACTTCACATTTAAAATAATTCCACATTTTAAAATTTTGATGGTAAGCAGTCCTAGTTCATATTGTGTTAGTATCCTAAAACACTCAACACCCAAGTGCTCCATTACCAAAAGTTACCTCTACCAAGAATTTGTGAAGAACTTACAAACTTTACTTTTTATATAGTCAGAGTTGAATTAACACAGATGAAGGCAATGTATCAAGATCTACGAAGATTCACATTCTCCCACAAACCAGGTGTTAAGAACGGAATATAAACTGCTCTGCAACAGTACTCCTCAGTCTTAACTCAGACGGGCCACCTGCAAGAGCTCTAACATGAAGACTTGTCTCAAACATAGAAAGGCATATAGGTAAGGACTGTTCTGCCAAAATAGCCTCTGAGCAACCAACTCCCAAAGCCATGGAAGACGACGTAATGGTTACTGTTAATATGTTAGAACATCTCAATTCCCGTTTAACAAAAACGGAGAGTAACAGATTAAAAAAGAGATTACAAGGAACAGAACACAGATAAGAATAAAAGGTAGCTGGTTCTGGAGTTGGGTTTGGGTGGAGGTCTTTTTTTGCTTCTCTGCTTTCTTTAAAGCCCGAATCTCCGATATCCAATGTGTTGCAGAATTTCTTCCAGAGGAAGACTGGTGTTGCATCAGAAACAAAAGCAGGAGGCTGTCACATTAAAGAACCAAACGAGTATTCCACTTAGATCAAGCAGTCCCCTGGAGCAGTGATACGGGAGAACCTGCCTCAGTTCCACCCCATTCCCAGAGGCTTAACGTATACAGAGAACATTTGGGATCTCTTCAAGCGAGCTAAAGATTTGCATATTCTAACATACAGCATACATTTCCTTTGATAAATGTGAGATTACCTGGATTGCTTTCAAAGTGGTAGAATATGGTAGTGTTTATTTTATATTAAAACAGTATTAAAAAATCCCCAACTGCTACAGAACAGATGTACAAGGCCATTGTAATCTCACCTCCAGGTGAAACACAGGAAGTGTGTCTACAGCACCTGTTAATCAACTTACTACAGATTTTGATTTTCCGAGATCCCTAGATAAAATAACTTTTAACAAATATTATTCCTGCTCAAGTTGGCATGTTCTTGAAACATCTGACTTAAGTCCATACACTCTTAGCAGACCAAAAATGTCACAAAAGAATGGGTTAGCTTATAACTGAAATTAAATATTGCAACTCTCTTTGGCCTAGGAATGATACATGTTGATAGCTCAGCATAAGCACGAACTTTGAACCAGCTTGCTCTACTAAATGATACATGCTACCTATTAACAAAACACTGTTTAGGTACAATACTGCTTCAGAAACTAAATATGCATTTTATGCCTTTCCCAAAATCCATTACTAACAAAGAAAGAAAAGCCAGAATTTGAATGTGAAAACCCATTCTATTTCAAAAGGCAAAAAAAGCCAAAAGCTTAGATCTGCTTTATTTGACTTCCAAGGTGCTTGGCACCTGCAGTTTGTTCCCATCATAAGGTTTAGTTACTTGGTATCTCTCATGGTTGGTTCACATCTATTTAAATGCCTAAATACAGATTTTAAACTGAATTTTGGAGGTCCATATCTAAACCTTTTCCAAAACTGTTTTTGACATCTTACTGAAGTTTTAATAAATCAGAAGATGATTTCTGCCTGAGATTATTACCTAAACTACAACAGACAAATTAATTATCATATACTTTTGGGGGGGGGGGGGAAATCAAACAGAACACATAATGAATCTAAAGCTAACACACAGGTTCATGATTTTAAGTGACAGAAGGCAGTGATCCCCCAGGGCAGTTCTCCATTGTACAGTGTCCTTCTTAAATAAGAGAACTGCACCACTTTAACAGTGTACTACATCTACACTATTTCTTCAATGCTTTCAGCTCTGACAAGAACAGCTTACATAAAAAGTCAAAATATAATGAAGAACAGCTTAAAGTATTTATGGCACTGCCTGGGATCTATTTTTAGCAAGGGAAAAAAAAGCATCTTTGGAAGTTCACAAAGCAAGAAGCACATGTGGCTTTCTTCAGATGAAGATGCAAACTACAGACGACCTTTAAAAGCACGATATTTCAGAGTGCATCAACAAAACACTTTATTCATGTTAGAAAAAGTCGTATAAAATACATTTTAAATGCCAAATTCTGTCATTACTATGAACTGAAAACTTTTACAATTTTAAGAGAAAGTCACATAAAACCAAATCAATAGGCGACTTTACAGTAACCCTAACAGAGCTAACTGCTCTACAAGTTTGAGTTTGTACTGCACCCATCAGTATAATTTATTAACTATAACCTAATTTTGTTATAGCAAAGATGCAGTAGAGTAGGGCTTACTACTAGGTATTTTACTATTCAATTTAGAAGCTCAGTATCTTCTTACACAGGACCAGTTAATGACATTGCAAAAAAAAAAAAAAACACCCCCGCACACCCCCCCTGCCCCCCCAAACAACAAAAAAAACCCCACATCACATACACACACACCACAGAAAGCCAGAAATTCTGAAACTTTGAAGGGATAAGGAAGAGGAAACAGAGTGATTTATTATGTCTTTACTCAGAAGTAAAAGTTACAGTTTTGTTAGACTGAGCACAAATAAATTTCATAAAATGAGGCATTTTCAGATACCTTTACTATTTAGTGGCATTACATTTGGCATTTTTTGTATAAAGGTTATTTCTGGAAAACTGCTCTGTGCGAACAACATACATTACAGCCTCTCTTCTTTCAGAAACACAGAAGTATACACCATGTCAATACGCAGGAGCTTCCTTGCACATCTCTGTAGTCGCCACACTGTGCAATGGCCTCTCCTACAGAGAGGGGGTACTGTATTTTTATTAATAGTCCATGGCTTATATGTAAATAAAGCTGCCTTTCATCCAGCAGCAGTGCTGGTTGAGGATGGGGGAAACAATACTACGCTAAGGCTCAGTTCGCCCAGAGAGGTTGTGGATTCTCCTTCTCTGGAGATATTCAAGACCTGCCTGGATGTAGTCCTGTGCAGCCCGCTGCAGGTGACCCTGCTTTGGCAGGGGGTTGGACTAGATGATCCCCAGAGGTCCCTTCCAACCCCTAACATTCTGTGATTCTGTGATTTTGTAAGACACACCTGGGCTG
>Ga0181612_179206_pt1 | contig 13515 bp, 4 predicted proteins | sample HoacroProtozoa21_FD_119630 | JGI IMG/M metagenome (GOLD analysis project Ga0181612, IMG submission 119630) | Hoatzin crop microbial communities from Cojedes, Venezuel. Combined Assembly of Gp0051906, Gp0051904, Gp0051908 | reverse complement strand
TTTCAGTGTGAGAGTGACCAAGCACTGGCACAGGTTGCCCAGAGAGACTGTGGAGTGTCACTCCTTGGAGATATTCAAAAGCCATCTGGACATGATCCTGGACAACCAGCTTCAGATGGCCCTGCTTGAGCAGGCAGGGATTGGACTTCATAAATTTACGATAAACACACTAATCCCTTTCTACTTGCCCCTGTTACCACATTTATAAAAAATAAAAAAGGAGGGGATAATGGCCAACTGAAGTTTTCTCTTGCCCCCCCGCCCCTAGCTTGCGGTAAATACACAAGCAGTATTTTGCAACCAACCAGTAGACTTTCACACACATATTTTAGGAAATTCAGAAGGGGAAACCACTCTGTACTACTTCAGAATAACTGCAGAAAAGACCCTTTTGCCAGCAAGCTTGAAGAGAGGCATATTTTGCTTTAAGTCATAACCAACTCCATGATATAAATATTGTAAACATCATAAGTACATTTAACTCTCTACAAGTATATTAGCCTTATACATATGTTTAGTATATGCTAAGCTGAACAACTCATAAGATGTAAAATATGAAAGGATGTATTTGTACTTGTATGTAATGTGCAGTTAGAAGATGATAATTTCATCAGTTGAAATCAGTCTTTCACTAGAATACCCTAATGTAAATTTCTCCCTCACAAGGTCTGGTTTCCAAATGTTAACTTTCCAGGAACAACATCTGAATTCATACATTTTTTTAGAGCATGTAGAGAGCAAAGTTAAATTTCCAACCTAAGGGAATTCATGTAGGGCCATGACACTGTGGGGCATAACTAAATCATGAAGGGGGATTCACTTTGGGATTGCAGAGGGATTTTAGAAGCTATCACAGTGTACGGCTCAGGCTTCCTAGGAAGGAAATTGTTATCCCTCTTCTAAACTGTTACTTGTAATATGTGTGTGCAGCCGTGCCAGTGGATTCTAAAATGCTAATGAAGTTGTAGGATTGAAGTGAGTGTGGTGAAAGCATATCAGTCTTCCCTCATGCGCTTAAAGTTACCATAATTACCAAGTAATAAAACTGTCAAGTTTTGGGGACACTGAGCATATCTTAATTTTCCCAGCACCCCTATTAGTCACTGTGTATGCCAAACATTTCAAAGTACAATCACATAAAAAAGGTAAGAGCGGGGAGGAATCACACGGTGTTACTTGTTTAAACAGAGTAGCCTCTCACCTCCAAGTCAACATGAGCCTTACAGTGGACTTGCACAAATAATTCTTTTTTTTTTCTTTCAATTTTTGAAAGATAGCAGCAAGTTTCATTATTTTTATTTACAGTGTTGTGGTGTTATCCTAGCACGTTCAGCATATCAGGTTTGAAGACGATAAGAACAGGTTTTTTTAGTCAAAGGAAAGGCTTGGTTTTCTATCTTGCTATTGACTGGTGGTGGATGTAAGAGTACAATGCTGAGATTCAAGGACAGCCAGTTTCATGTCTACCTGTTTTTACTGGCCCTGATGCTCATGTTACTGGTACTGCACGTCTTACCTAATGCTGTGCTGACTTTTTTGGTACTAAATATGCAGAAAAATAAATTTAAACAGGTTTTTCTGTCAGTTTAACATACAAGAACAGTTCAGTAGAGGGTCGTTGGCACTATTATGTAAGAAAAGACGGCAATACACAGTTGAATGAAGATGGGAGGGAGTGACTGTAGATGTCAGATATACATCAGCTTAAGTTTCTATAGAACACAAATCTGAATAACGAGGCACATATGTCAGATAAAGTACTGTTCTTTATCCTTCTACCAGTTGAGAGATCTTGATGATAATTAGATCCAAATATTCATAAATTAGGCCATATATTACAAGGGCAAAACTTAAAACTGACAGTGAGTAGGCTTGTCTTTTTATTGAGGCAGGGCCTTCTTGGCTTTAACATACCATAGATATATACAGTCTGTTACAACATTTGTTTTACATACAGTCCTCCGTTTGGTACAGATGTGGACAGACGTTAATTATGAGTTAGCTGTGCATTTAGGATAGATTTTAGCTTTCTCATCTAATAAGTATTTCTGATAAAAAGTTAAAGGATGTTATGTTCTTGCAGTGCAGTACTTGAATCAGCATTGTTACTCTTGCATATAGCTGAATATTCATGACTGCAGTTGGTATGCTTATGTATGTAAAAAGAAAGAAAGTTGGAATAAAATCTGGGCAATGACTGTTTCACAAATGATGAGGCTAAGGTGTTTAATGCAAAACTTCAAGGTTCTGTCATCTGTGGTAAATTGTATCTGAGTAGTATATAGAACAGGCATTGCTTCTGAATCCCTTTTGCATATCTTTTCAATCTTCATCCTAGCATCTCCATACTTATCTGGTGATCCATTCATATGGGTCAGACAGGTAGGAGCAGAGCAGAAACATAGAGCTGTGAAATGGGAATTTGTTAGCTGACTTCTCCTTTAGGTAGTTTTAAATGGAAGAAAGTTAAGGAGGGGCATAGAAAAGATGCGTAAAATTGGGATTGACACTGCTTGATAAATAAAGCTATGTGGGTTACAGTGCTCTTACAACAGCGGAAAAGGAGCTATTATGTATCGCACAAGGCATAAGGCCAACTTTTCCTATAAATAATGGTAACCAGCAAATGAAGAGTTATGGCTGTAACTGTCCACAGTGTGCTCACAACTCATGCAGTCATGTTCTGTCTTTGAACCATTCTGAAACGGAGCTGCATACCTCTGCCACAGTGTGACGTTTCACCTGCTTAACACAAAGGAAGGCACATCTACAAAGCTTTATGTCCTTTTCACTTTTACGCAGGCAATGCAATATAGCTTTCAGTTATCCATCCTTATACCAGAACGTCATATCCTCTTCATAACCATAATGTCTTCAAATACAAGGTTCTCCCTGTCATCTGCTGATGTGATCATCAACAGTTAAAGACATACATTTGTAGCACAAGGGATCTTTCCTTCCCATGTGCTTATACTTCCTGATGCTGGTTTAGTCAGAGATGTTGCCCCTGCCTTGCAAGGGGCTGTTCCTTCCTGGTTAACCATCACAATCACAACTCTGTCAAACTACTCTAACCAAACTCTCCACCATTTTGATTTAGCAACAGTAAATGTAAGGCATGACTCCAGATAATTCCCATTATCTAGTTCTGAAGAAAGAGAGTTAATATTGCATATTGGGCATATATTTTGGCTCTTCATCTTAGTGTTCAAGGTATTTTTTGGACCTTATTTTTTGGAAAGCCTGAAGTTACAATGCTGCTTTGTTTTGTTGAGCTTTTGGGTTCTTTTGTCACCGATTTAATGAAAAGGAACAACAGCTAGATTTCAATTAGTACAGCAGAGAATGAGTATTTACAGGTGGAATTAACACATCCCTTTAGAGATGAGTCTGCAATTTGACATACCAAGGAGAGGGATGACAAAAAAAGAGGAAATAAGATGGTGGAAGAAAAGGAATGGGATATGGGATAAAGAAGAATAGTGATTGAACATAGAACTTGTTACATGCTTATCTTCCTATTTATTCTAATAAATGAAAATTAGGGCCATATCCAAAAAGTTGGTAGGGTGATTCTATCTGTGACCTTTACGCTACGGGGAATACAAATGTACTTTGAGCTTTTGTAGTCTTATATTTAAAATCACAAGTTTTAAAAGGTAGTATCTTAAATATTAGTTATGCAGCAATTAGTCTATCGGATCTAGTTGTTTGCATCTAATAATCTATCTTTTAAGAGTGCTGACTGATCACAAATTTTTCTGAAGTCAGTGGGAGCTCTTAGCATTCAGAGTATCTTTAACAGTGGCCAATAATAGTCTCGGTTGCTAGCACTCATTGAGAGAATGTATTACACTGATGTGCGATTTTCAGTTTCCATCAAATACTGACAGAAATGACTGATGTACAGCTTCTAACAGTGCAGCACTTTCCTCCTGCTCTTCATTACTGTTGTATCAATTCTGGCTTTTGTGAGCTGGTTTTGATTTTGTGACTTGAAGCCCTAATATTTTGACTCTGGCAGGTAGTTTATGGAAGATAAATCAGTGAGCTATCCTTATGTTTTCTTGCTGTCTCCAGGCATTCAGCAGTGGCTAATCTCTAGTATCCCATTTATGAAATTTAAGTTTACTGAGCTAAAGCTGGACAAGCAGCACATGATTTGAAGGTATCTTTGTCTTGTACTTGGTCTTCTGACATTAAATCTAACTGTAGCATTCAGGATTCTGGGATTTGTTACTAGTTGCTCACTCAAACTCCTTCGTGAAAATCTTAATTTCATCTGTGGGATCGGTTTGTTACACAGTGAGTCATTCAGTGTTCTCATTTACTTTGTCTGTTCTGAAAAGCAGTCCTGCCTGCCAGGAGTATAAGAAATAAATAATATTTTCTGTGATTGCAGTGTATTACTGTTTTTTCAATTAGTGTTAGTAGTTATTCCAGATGGTTTAAGAATCAGTTTATGTTCTTTACGAAATGGTAAGTATTTAGCTGAGGTATATAGAAATCCAGACAGTAATACAAAATCAATCTTTTGTAAGGTTATTTGAGGTAATGATACAGTGATAAGTTAATTTTACAGTGATTAAGAGACAACACAGTTGGGGCTCCCAATTAGATTTTGATCTGAGGATATTTCTCTCTGCACTTGATGAGCAGGAAAGAGATGAGAATTAATGGTAAAACATGAGGATTTGAGCAGCTGGGGCCCAGGTTCTGTGTTTTATTACAAGACTTGATATAAAGGAAGATTGTAAAATTAACTGAATACATATCATTTGATTCCTCATCTTTGAAGTCTATTGATTTCAAAATGACATCTAAAATATCCTTTGCTATTGAGAGTAACTGAAAAGAACAGATAGATGGAATACAGTTTCACAAAAAAAAGCCCCAAACACAAAAAGAACTCAGAGAAATTCCACCTCACCTTAAAAATACAACAAAAAACCACAAAAAAAACCCAAGAGACAAACAAACACTCAGCATTCTTGTAGTGAATGGACAGATAATTCTATTTCTGTTGAAATCCTAACATTGTCAACATAAAAGGAGGGATAGCAGACCAAGGGTATGGCTTGCTCGCTCCCTCTCATACACACCCAGTATGGCAACACTGAATGCACAATACTGAAAGCATTGCAGGTCCTGAAGAAAAGAGGAAATGCGTGTTAGTGATATTTTCTCCTGAGAGGGTGTGATTCCTAGCATGCCCACCACAAACTACTTTCCCCTGCCTGGGCCATAGATCTGAATGCTGGGACTTGGCACAATCTAGTCTGTTGAAAAGATTAAAATCTGTTATCTTTAATGTATATCCTGTTGTTTCTTTGTGTTGAGATAGTTTGTAATAATAAACTAAATCAATAATAATGAATGTTAAAGAGACTTTATATATAGGGAATTCGTCAGTGGCCTGGAAATCAAAAGAGTTGTCCAGGCAAAAATAATGCAACATGATTAGGGATGAATGTAAAGGCATAGCATAGGAATGTAAGAAGAAAATCAGTGACTCTAAAGAATAAAATAATTTCAATTTACAAAGCACAAGAAAAAAATCAATGAAAGGGTCCAAAAATCTAAGTAAGATGAGGCACAAAAGGGAGAGGTCCATTACCTAGATCTGTTATTAAATAAGAAATGAGAACAAATAATGGATTTTCGAAGACTAATTCTTTACTTCATACTTTATAAAAGAGATACATCGTGACCTACTACTTCATAAAATTAATCTTAGACAGGAAATAAGAGTGGAACTAAAGCACAGAAAGAATAGCCTAAGGAATCTTAGTGTAGATGTGCTCAAGTAGCAAATTGTAATAAAATTCATCCTAGAATGAGTGAGGAATTAGGCACTGCTGATTTTATTTGTTTATTTATTTGATGTCCCAGAGGGTGAAAATAGCCAGCAAAATGGGTTTGTGTGTGTTCTTGTGTGTCTCTGTTCTTTTAAGAGAATTATTGAAGCTGTCAGTTTTGATTCCAAATGAAGATTTGGAAGTAAATAGTTTAGCAATTAATCTGTTTCTAAAAATAGGCAGAATAGAGATTGTAAAACAGCCAGGTATTGTTTGACATGACCTATGCATAAGAAACCTCAATCTGTTTCTCTGCTTAGAAAGGATGACAAACTTAGTAAATAAGAGTAACATTTTAGGTACAATACAGCTTGATTTTAATCTGCTTGATTTTTTAAATCTAATATCGATACTGTCTCCATTAGATGCTGACAATATCAGCGTCAAGTTGAAAAATTGCCTTTACAGAGTAATTATCTATAGTACCCTGTCAAGATGAAAAGGCATTAATGAATTGGATAATCATAGAGAGCACACACTTACAAAAGTTCCTGAAGATACTAAGCTGGAGAGAGGTTGAAAGTTTTGGGGGTTTCCTTCTTTGTTTTGAACATAATATCTGAATCCAAAATACTCTTGATGAATTTGGAGAGAATCTCTGAAATTAACAAGATGAAAAGCAATGCAAGAAGTATGAAGCACTGCATTTAAGAGGAAAAACTCAAATACGTTAATACAACCAGGAAATAATTATTCATACAGAAAAAAGACACTAAAAGATTTGAGGATATAGTAGACCTCAAGGTAAATACTAACTATGCTGGTGGAAAAAAAGTGTTGGGTATTTTTTTATGGAGGATAGTAGCAGGCATGTTGTAGGAAAGAGGATGTTGTGTAGTCTGGCAAATCTTCTGTATGTAGTTAGTCCCCCCAGACATCTCACTGCTTTTTCCTCTTGAGAAGATGCAGACAAATGGGAAATTCTTTTCAATTATTGTTTTCTGTATTTGTGATAAGGATGCTTTAGACTGAATATGAGAAAAAAATTCTTTGTAGTTATTAGGGTGATAAAATACTGGAACAGACTACCTAGAGAAAGTGTGGAATCAGCTTTCTTGGTAGTTAAACATCTATTGAGATATTGTTGAGCCTGCGTTCAAGCTGAGTTAGCATTAGGTGGTCTCTCGTGGTCCATTCCGTCTCTGTGTGAGTACAGTGCTTAGACTACATGTTTTGGCTGCACAGAAGAGATTATCTAAAATAGTTAAATTGTGAACACAGGTGAAGTGGATGGGGGTGCTAATTCTTGCATCATAAATGCAATTTGAAGTTAGAGCAGTAAGCAACAAAGTTAATTTTTGACTTAATAAAATGTATTTGGCTTCCCAGAAAGTGTTTTGACAAATCAAACTTAAAACTATTTTGAAGCTTCTGCATATAATAGATGTCTGTCTGTCTTCTAATGGTTATGCTAGAAAAGCCGGGAGTGCAATTGCAGTAGTACTGGGGCAGTAGAAGCACCTTGATTACTCATCCACAGTGGAATAGCCCTCTGGAAAAAATGACACCTGAGAGGTTACTTGGATTTGTATATTTCTGCAGGCAAAGTTTACAGACCTGTAAATTTAAATGTAGAATTTTTGTGGGCAGAATGAATTGACAAATATGCCTGATGGTAATACATCTCATACTGATAGTCCCAGAACAGGTCAATAATAATACTTATATTGATAGCGGCAATGCAGGAGATGTTACTTGGTATTATAGCTAAAATCCATGTTATCCTCTTAATCATAATAACATTAATATTGACAGGCTGTTGACAATACTCACATTAATATTGATAGATTTCTGTCAATAACATGTTTTCAAATAAAATATATTCATTCGTAACTTGTACAATGCTCGACAACAGCACTAACATATACCAGAAGAAATTCCTCTTTCCCGGTGATATATAATAATTTGTTGTTGTTGTTGCACAGTGTACTGTACAGGTGGGATTGTTCATTTGTTTAGTTAAAAAAAAAGGCAAAACATAGGTTATTTAAGGAAGAAATGTTCTGGTTTTTTTTCTGTGCAATATCTGTGATAGTGTAAAATCAAGTGAGAACATTTCAAGTAGTAGTCTCTAGTATTTTGTCTTAAAGTGCTTTTATGTAACAAGTTAATTACACATAGAGTTTATTCTGTACCTTCACCTGATTTTTGAGTGTTTAATTTTGATTGTATAAGCTAAGCCTGATGGCATCCTTAACTGAGCGTTGATATTTGTCTTTCTCATTATTGGATCTACAATTCTGAGTTCTTAAGATTTAAACAATTTAAAATAGACCAAATAAGAGAGTTAAAACAGTGAGGACATGACAAATGGAATTTCATGCAGAAACGTGGAGGAAAAGCAACAGTCTCTTTATAGTCTGTGTAGCTCAGTAGAATATGGAATGCAAAAATAACATTAAAAAGTACAAGTGAAATGTATTGACACTTACGGGTGGTGTTTATTATCTAGTTTTAAACCAGAATATCTCATTTATTCCTACTCTAGGACTTCAAATTTTCCCTTTTAGTGTTTGTTTATGGGAAGTATCTACCTTGTAAGTGCAGTAAAGCCTTAAATCCATTCTGAAGTAAGCATAGCATATAGTAGAATACTTCAGCCTGTACGTAACCATAAGCACACTGAAATGTGCTTACACGCATTATAATCAAAGCTATATGGATATAATCTTTAAGTAACTTGCAGAGTCCAGTTAACAGCCATGGCCTATGGTGAACTTCCAGTGGTCTTAGCGACGAAGAACTTCAGAACAATGTCCAGTTTTATTGCCTAAATAGAGAATGCTTACCTAATTGTTCATTAAAATGAAAACTTTGCTTACATAGGGCTATTGTAAGCATAATTTAAAGGGTTTTAGTGGAGTACGTCTTTATGATAAGTGCTTATGTTTTTGTCTGATACTCTTCCCTTTTCTGTAGGTTGAATCAATCTGTCATTAGTAATTCAGGAGGAGACAGTAGAAATGTCACAGATAAACAGTATATATGGTGTTGATCCAAATTTTTTAAAAAAGGACACTTGTTAGATTTTGCAAAATTTTGAAGGTTAGCAAACAGTAGTTGGTCATGTTGGTTCAAAAATGTCTCCGATTTTCTGTATACAAGGTTCCAAGACCCACACTGACAGGTTCACTGAAGTTACTTTCTTCAAGTAAAGCCCTATAGAGGGTCATGGTCATGAAAAATATATGTATTGTCACAAATCAATTATATTATGCAAAGAGGCATGCACAAATCTTCTGGGAAGGTCAAGCGCCAAGTTCCAGGCAAGATCTGTACGACATCTAGTCCATCCTCCTGTGAAAATCGGGGATAAATTCAATGCTGCAACAGGTAGCTTAGGACATCATTTGGTCAAGTTTTTAGAATCTCCAGGGATGGAGATTTCACGGTCCCTGTAGACAAACTGTTCCAGTTTACTTATGTCGAATTCTAATTTCTCGTGTAGCAGCTTACAGCCAGTTGTCTCTGTTTCTTTCTCTGCATCTCACAGAAAGGTTTGACTTAATCATCTCTGTAACCTTTAGGTAGTGGTAGATTGTTTGGATATGGTTAGACCACTTCTTAGCTGCCTTGTCTTCGGGCTGAACAATCCAAGTTCCTTCAAGCTGCTCTTATCCACCAGGTGTTGGGGCTCCCTGACAATATTAGTGGCTGGACTCTTCAGTTTGTTGACATTTCTTTTGTACTATTGGTAGAAAAGAGGCAAAACTGGATGTACTAGCCCATCTGTGTACTTACCAGTGCCAAGTAGAGGGGGGAGTAAGCACATCCTTCAGTCTGCTAGCTACAAACATGCTAATACACTCTAGTAGGCATTGTTGCTGCAAGGATGCACTGGGAACTTGTGTTCAGCGTACTGTCTGCCAGAATCCCCAAGTCCTTTTTCTGCGAAGCAGCTGTGCAGTCAGTCAGCTCCCAGCCTATAGTGATCTGTGGGTTTTCTTGTGTATTTCATGATCCACCATGATCCTGTGTATTTGACACATTTTCCTTGAACTTCAAGAGGTTCCTGATGACATGTTCTTCACTTACTGAGGTTTCTTTAGATAATCTGGCTATACTGGGGTAAAAAAAATCTGCACAGATTTAGCCTACCTTATTTATGAGAAATCTACAAGAGCAATTTCGCATAGCGCCTGGGATAACGGAAGCTGGAAAATATAGTTGACCTGACGTTGCAAAGTAGTCTTAGTAGATGGATCAAGGAAGCTGTTTAATAAGATGGCCCTTTTGAACAACTTTAGGGTTTTGGAAGGGAATTTTACATATTGGGAATTGTGTAGGAGGGTAACTGAAATGAGTAGAGAGGAGTGAAATGAGTAGGAGGGACTGAGGTGTTACCAGAAGTGAAGACGACACTAGACTTCTAGGGATTACGAGTGAAAGGCACTAAACCAGACTGGCAGTTTCCAGAGCAGATGGTTGTCAAAGGCTGTGGTTACTAAAATGGCAGTGGGATGAGAAGATGAGGGGTAGGAGGGTGGATAGTCATTGGAGTTGTAGTTTTTAAAGTCATACAGCAAGATCCAGTAGGGGTTGAGTTGATTCTTTGATCACAAAATGGAGGAGGTAAATTATGCTACTGGATAATGCTTTCCAACCACACTTCCTGTGCCTCCGTGCTTACTACAGAAAAAACAGAAGTGTGAACGAGGCAGGCTTGGGTATACTGCCTTTCTATACCCTTGTATACTGGCTTCTCAGGCCAGTGGGGCCTGATGCAATGAACCCCATAGCTGCTTGCCCAGAGGAGGTGGCCTTGTACTACCTTCAGCCATTCTTTGCCTGTTAATGAGGAAGGAGGAGTTTGAAGAAACTGAGTGGAGCTATTGTATGTCCTACCCAGGTAGTCAGTCTCAGTTAATTGGAAGCTGCTGTTGTACAGCATACATTAAGAACAAAATTGTATTTCCTGATAGCTTTTCATATTTTCCTTACAGACATGACCAATTATAGGTATAGAAAACAGTAGGAGTGCTACAAATAATGTTTTATACTGAGGTTAAAATTTTGGTGCCCTCTGTTTCAACAAACTGTTATTGGTTTGGAGGCTAGGTTTTTTGGTGTTTTTTTTTTAGTATCCTTAGCATCATTTGCAACCATTCCTAGGTAGGATCCTGTACAGCGTCTTTTATTCAAAGCAGTCTTGTGTTATAGCAGGTTTTCCTCTTATAAATAATGATTTGAAGTACCTTCTGCGGTATTTTCTCCAGAAAGCTGTTGACCCTTGCTTGTATGATATGCAAAGAATCTGGTTTAGAAAGTGAAATGTTGCATACCACCTGAAATATACCACTTCTCCTAAATCACTTTGGGGTTTTTTATGTGGACAAAAAGAACCAAAAATCAGTTACCCCACAATTTTGCATTACTGAGGCATATATCCATATTTTGGTCTTGCAATTTATTGCATTTATTTTTAGTCACAGAATTCCAGGTACAATAACATTTAAACCAAGCAATTTTAAGAAAAGATATTTTTATTTTTCTCTGTAATGCTTGAACAAGAAGAGTATATGTTTGTTGAAATTGCTAATATACATTAATCATCTTGCCAGGAAATTTGTTATATGACAAGTAGAACAATCCCACACCTGTCAAAAGACTCTAGAAAACATATGCAGGCTTCGGTGATGCGCTGTATGATCATTTATGTCTGAAAGATGAATATTTCTTTAATCTCGTATAATGATTCTTCTCTAAACTAAGCAAGTCACTGGCTTTATTTAGCAAGTTTGATCATTCCCACCTTAATTCTCATCTGTATCTTTCTCTGTAATCCTTAAATTTGTTAGTATTTCTAAGGTTTTTCTTTCAGTTGCAGCTACTAAAGTATTCAAATGGCAATATTTTCTATCCACCCCACTGTTCTCTTCTAGATTTTAGTTAATATGTTCAATTTCTCTATTTCTCCATAAAACACCATATAATTTTACAATTATTGTTTCTGAGCTTCTATTTTAAGGTTCAATTGAATATTACAGTTATGCCCAGCATTTTTTTTTATTTATACAGTGAAATATTAAATCTGTGGAGTTTTCTAAATGTCTGGAAGGTGTTAAACACTTATCTGTAACCAAATACAAATGGTACTGTTTGTGAGAAATAGTCCAATATAACTTCTTCTGAGGTGAAATTTTACACTGTTAATATAAAGCTTCCTGAAAGGCCTTACAGCATATTAATAGCCTATTAATATAGCATTCTGAGGAAGCTGTTTTGTTATTCCTTGTTTACTGCTGGTATATTACAACTTTTGTTATCTTTAATAAGAATAAAAATAGGGAATGTTCGATTATACTAAAATCTATTTGTGTTTATTCCTAGAAAGTTTTCTTGTGAAGAAATGGCCTTCAGCATTGGAAATGAAAAGAGTGTGAATCCTGTACTCAGAATAAGTCAACTTGATGCTCTTGAACTAAACAAAGCCCTTGAACAACTAGTGTGGTCGCAGTTTACCAACTGTTTTCATGGATTTAAACCGGGGGTGTTGGCTCATTTTGAACCAGAAGTAAAAGCATTTTTGTGGCTTATATTATGGAGATTCACTGTCTATTCCAAGAATGCAACTGTGGGACAGGCTATTCTGAATATTCAATACAAGAATAACTTATCTCAGACAGAGAAATACCAGCCTCTGAGCAAACACCAGAAATTATGGTATCTTATTTTCACTGTTGGTGGAAGATGGTTGGAAGAAAGATGTTATGATTTATTCAGCAATCGTCAACTGCAATCTTCCTGCAAAATTAAGCATTATATTAACTTTGGAGCTGGATTTCTTCAACTTTGTGGACTTCTAAATTTTCTGATTTTTCTTCAGAAAGGAACATTTGCAACACTGACAGAACGCATTCTAGGAATTAGGTCAGTTTTTTGCAAGCCACAAAGCGTTCGTCAAGTAGGATTTGAATACATGAACAGGGAGCTCTTATGGCATGGCTTTGCTGAGTTTCTGATCTATCTGCTACCACTTATTAATGTACAGAAACTAAAACTTAAAATTTCTTCTTGGTGTTTGCCTATTGCAGGTCTTTCCAATAGCGAAAACACATTAGCAGCAAACTGCAAGGAATGTTCACTATGTGGGGAATGGCCTACCATGCCTCACACCATAGGCTGTTCGCATGTTTTTTGTTACTACTGTATTAAAAGTAACTGTTTATTTGATATGTATTTTACATGTCCTGAATGTGGCTCAGAGGTACAGAGTCTTCAGCCACTGAAATATAAAATTGAAATGACAGAATTGCATGCCTGATATGAGTGATTTGTTTTTATACTTTACGTGAAATATTATGTTGCAGAGATTAGTGGAAAAATTCAGAAATTACTGTAAATAGATTAAAGGTGGTTTTTGAGATTAATTTCTTGTAACATATGTCTTGACCGGTCTTAGTTTTTTACTCAGTAACAGTGCCAACTTGCCTCTCTGAAGGAAGGAAAGAAAGGAGTTCACCAGCTCTTCTGCTCTCTGACTACTTGATCCCAGTTTGGTACCCCTGTGTTGTCAAGCCATTCCTTCTTAGATCTAGAGTCTGTCAGCCTGCCACTTCCTAACTGCATGCTGTATACTCCCCTCAAAGACAGAAAAGAGGCCCAGTAAGCTTTTACCTATTTCACAGAATCACAGAATGGTAGGGGTTAGAAGGGA
>Ga0181612_176444_pt1 | contig 13515 bp, 7 predicted proteins | sample HoacroProtozoa21_FD_119630 | JGI IMG/M metagenome (GOLD analysis project Ga0181612, IMG submission 119630) | Hoatzin crop microbial communities from Cojedes, Venezuel. Combined Assembly of Gp0051906, Gp0051904, Gp0051908 | reverse complement strand
CCAAGATCATAAAGAAAAGGTTAGATAAATGCTTCTGGCCTCAGCAACTTTTTATGTAAGACTTTTTAAGACAGGCCCTGTACTTTAATAGTGTCTGATCAAAATCCTTTCGCACTTTCAGGTTTAGGGAACAGGAGAGATTATGAGGGGGTTACACTTTCTCTCTGCCACGGATGAGGAAAGGCATCTGTACTGAGAGGTAAAGCTTTGATGTTAAGCAACACGCAAGTATCTGCCACAGCCTCTGAGCCTGACACTGAGCTGACCAAAGTAATCCACTTAAAACAGTTAAATGACATCACTGTAAAATCAGAAAAAGTGAAAAATAAAGTCCAGGGGCTCTTCAGCCTTATGGAAGAGATTTCCCAGCAGTGTAGAGACATTTCTGGTTTAGTGTCTTCTTTGCATGTCTAAATCATTTTGGTGGCAAGTCAGCTAGGAAGAAATAAGCAGTAGAAGAAAGCAAGAAATCTGTGAAGGCATGACAGGAACATGTCATAACATTTTGGTTCACAAAGGTAAGCGAAAAGGTAAAAGGCACATAGTGTATCTGGTGCTCAAAGCCAGAGATTGAAGCCTTTAAATCATTCTGGGGCAATACAAACAGAAGTTTCAGTGTTGGGAGAGATGCACTACAGAAAGCGCATTCTTGCCTTTCATTCTGTCCCAGATTTTCCAAAATCTGATTGTTTCAAAACCAGAATTAAACAGCCTTTACACACACCTTTAACATAGTAAAGGGACTAAAAGTTCAGTAGGCTGATAACAACCTGGAATTGCTCCATTAATCTCAAGCGGTGGAGCAGATTGCCAAATGTTGACCTCCCATTTCAGGGCCAGAATCTTTCTGGTGAGCGTACCTCTGTCCAGTCTCAAATGTGGCTCCGTTTTAGTCCTGAACCTTAAAACATTATCATAGTTCAATCGAGATCTAGACATTGCATCCCTCAACACATCTTGCAACAACAGAAAGTACTTTTTGTTAAGAATACACCAATATTCAGAGAGCAGTTACCACAAGCAAAGTAATGAGATGCTGTATAATACACATCAGGTTGATGATGCTTGCCCTAAAATGTTGGCAGTGTGAAAACCAAGATAGAGAAGACAGACAAAGAAGATCAGAGGGAGAAGCTGACGTTATTTTAACTTACTGCAGCTTACTGATTCTGACTGTGGCCAAAGATGTGCATTTAAAGCAGGTTTCTGAACAAGAGAAGTGATAGTTTATAGAAGTGCAATGAGAAAGGAGACTAGCATTGAGATAAGAATGGGAAGACAACCGCCTATAATACAGAAGCTGAGCGAGAGGAAAATGTAGAAGAGATCTGACAGGCGACAGCACAGGAAGAAAATCAGGAGCTTAATGAATGTTAACCACTTATTCAAACTATAGTTTTGTCCCCAGTTTCATAAGGACTAACTTATTTTCTGAAGCTTAACAGAATTTGAATTCTAGAAGAAATAATACAAGGAAATATATATATATGTTTTCATCTAGATTGAACTCTCAAAGATCACAATTCAGTGAAGGTACAGTAGAGAGGAAACAAATGATCTTGCAGTTGCATTAACACTGGATTACTTAGAGGACACACACCCCTCCACTTTCCTTTATAGTTCAAAAACTTAGACTGATCAAATAAAAAACTGATTTGCTTGGAGAGTTGGGTCATGCTATTTCCTGCTGTTCCCATTTGGCATAATTAGAAATACTGCTACTGAGAGAAAAGGAAAAAGCACACAACACACAAAACACACAACTCACACTAGCAAATACCAATGCAAAAAGAAGCAGAAAAGCACTCTAGGTCAAAACTGCAGCCTGAATGCATTTGTTTCTATCCATAATAATGACTACTATTATGGCAACACCCTGTATTAAGGATATAAAAACAAAATTCTCTCCCAAGCAATGACTCAATGTCTTCACTCTCAACTATCTGTGAGACTCCTTGGAAAGAATTTGAGATCCTCAATGCACAACTCTATTTCATCCCGAAAAGCTGTCAGACTTCGCAGAGCTGCAGGGGGGTGCTTCATCACAGTCTCACACTTGGCACTGCACCTCACGATAGCCACTACAGCTTTGTAGCAGAGAAAACACCTCTCAGGTTCAGGTTAGGCTCCCAGTATTTCTAATCTTTTCTCTTCACTGAGAATGACATAGAAATTTCAGAACACTAAAAGACAAGTCAGACGAACCGTGTTTCTGAGCCAATGCCCATTGTACTCTATTGGATAGCTCTGCATTAACTTTCTTTTCCTCATGGTTCATCTTTTTGCAGGATTATCTTAGACATACAGAGATACAGCACTAAGTGCTACCTTGTTTGATTACTCACTCTATTTTTTAATTTTATATAACTTCTCTTGTACTAACCACAGCTTTCTTCTTATGCACATTTTACAAGAAAGACTAGTTTAGAAAAGGCTATAGCACCATCTTTTAGCTCAACTAACTGCCTATAAAATAGAAAGCCCATGACTCTGTCGTTTTATGCTGAAGTTTTGCTCTTTACAGCAGAGAAATTCTACCATCTTCCCAGTTCAGTCTTCAGACACTATCTTTATTCAGATCTGCCACTGAGTCTTCAGGTGAAGAATCAGAGAGAAACAAAGCAATGCAGTAGAACCTGACCTCTGCTACACTGAGGCTGAGAACCCCTTTCTGCTTCAAGGAATTTTTCTGGGCTTTTGCAAAGATACACAAAATGCCGCAAAGTCTGCTACAACAGTCATTCAGAAAGATGCCTATGTTCCAAATGCGGTTCCTGTGATATATCCCTAGAAATAAAACACTTTTTCTTAGGCTTGGCAGGACTACTGATATTTCATTTGCGCAGACCCAGGGTTCAGATCATGGCTGCAGTCACACCCAAATGGCCTCCATCACTCGACATTTACTTCATTTAGTGCATGGCACCTACTACCCCACAAGAGAAGTCGTACTGAAAATAACCTTTAAAAAAACATAAATAAGTGTTTGGCTCTCCATTTGGGCATACAATGTAATGTTCTGGAGCCAACAGATTACACCGCATATGCACAAAGCAAATAACTGAAAGGCTTTCTAGCCTGAAACTTCTCCAATAAGGTAGGCAGTTCAACGGAACATGCAGTAGCTATCGAACCTGCCCTGTGCCCAGGCAGGATGCAAGTCCAAGCTTTGCCAGAAACCTGAAAGGAGACGGTGCAGGAGGGAAGACAACATGTGCGAGAGTTTCCCTCTGTAAAGGGCGCTCTTTTCTTGTAAGCAAAGCAGAAAATGCAGAAGGTGCACAAACTATTTTTGAGAGCAAGCATATGCCTGCAAACATCACAGGAGGAAGGAGAGGACATCAAGGCAATGAGTAGGAAAGTTGATTGGGGGAAGAAAACTGAATTTAGGGAAAAAGGGGGAGATAAATGGGTAGACGGTGGAATCTGAGGGAAGAAGTGACAGAAGAATGGGCAAACATTGTACAAGGAATATTAGGGGCTTCCTGTATCCTCTTTCCATGTGAGTTGAGGGGTGTGTCTTTCTTCAAATCAGACAGTTTCTGAGGAGATCGTGACTGCAATCAGAGCATGGGAAAACCCTGGCCATCGCGGGGTTTTTTGTATCTTTTCCCATCCTTACTTCTGGGCCAGGGCATTGGTGTGGTCTTTGGATTTAAACTTAGAAAAACAAGTAAATACATAATACACATGCCAGGCATCCATGTGATTTAGCAAAGAAATACTTATTCTATTTTTCATTATTTTAGGAAGAATTTTAGATGCTGACATAAAATAGAAGTCAAATTAATAGACATACTGAATTTGCCTCAGAAATATCAGACTTATGAGCTGAGTACTCAGCTGAAATTTGCTTTCCAGGTAGATTCTTATCTGCCAGACTGACAGTTCCAGCACCCAGAGGACCCTTTACTGTCTTGAGTACTTATTCTATAGCTTAATTTCAAGGTAGAAAGTTGAGTTAGTTCCTTTCAAAATACCATCTTCAGTGTGGAAGGATACAAATTAACTCAGAAGGATACAAATTCAAAGGAAAATGGATTCCCTAAAACTACCCAAGAATAAATGACACCTAATATTCACTCGCTTGAGAAAGATGCCATCTGGCTTCTAGGGTTCAGAGCGAAAATACAGCTGAAGGCACAAGCACAGCATATCACGTGCTCCACAAACAGCATTCCCATGCCCCTCTGATTACAGTAGCCAGAACACCTACTGCTCAAGACTGCCTTATGCACTTAGCCTCTTCAGGTGTATCATTCCTTGAAGGTGGACAACCATTCACATTTTAGCCTACATCGACTTCAGTGACTTTCCATCAGACAGGTATCAATTTTCCCAGGTCTGATATAAATTCTAAGTACCCTGAATTTAAGAGTGTTCAAGTTTTGCTTGCTCTTGAAATTCTCAACAAAAAAAAAAGTCAAAGGGGAAACATCAGAGGCAGTCATGCTTTTATCCATTCCCGAATTTTTTTCACTGAATACATAGGCCAAATTTTGCAAAACATCTTTATGGCCATCTCTTCAAATTACAGAGCCCTACGTCAGCTGCTGCAGTTAAAAACGAACTGAGAATAGAGCTGTTTTAAGGCCAGCCAAGTTGATATTTCATGTAATCTTTCACAGTCATGAGATCATATTCTACTACTAAGCTAATACTATAATCAAGATAAGTCCCTGTTTTAGAGGGGCCATAACTGACACATTCCTTCCTTCTACCTTAAAGACACAATCCTGCTTCTAAAGCAAGCAAGTGTCCAATGCATTTTCTATCATTTCTTCAGATTTTAGAAAAAGAAATACTCATTTTGCTATTACATATAAACTAGAAGAACGTACTAATTTAATGAATAAAATATCCTCGAAATCCCAGGTCAGATTTTAACTTGTGTAAATTTAGGTAATTTCCACAGTGGCCCACGCTCCACTACACTCCACACACATTACTGCCTCAACATAAGGAAAAGGCTTTTTAAGCGCGGGGTACCTTACTGCCTTCTGGATGAGGCTGTTCTCAGATGAGCGTTCTAAAACACTTGTACTGCAGATCTTTGCACGTTATTTGCGAGTGCTCTCGCCGGGTTCACCCAAGCATATTTAGTTATCAGTCTGCAAAAAGGTAAATGTGTTTGTAATTAACAGAGTCCTTAGTTTACTGTATATAAATCAGGAAAAGGGAAAGATACAGTTAAATAAAGACAGCTATCAAAGGAATTATTTTGCTTCCAATTAGGTTCATAAGGAAAAAGCCTTTTCAATGACTGGTTTCCGTTGGATCTAACTAGATGCTCTCATTTGTTTTGCAGGGGTCCAAAGATTAGCCCTTCATTAGGGCAAAGTTAAGTGAAATGGCTAATTTAAAACTCATTCCCCTACTCCACAGATTTTTGTCTTCCTTTTAACTGAGATGATTTGCTGGTAGGTCATTTATCTTCTCTGACAGATGCTGCTGTTTAGCTTCTGATCACTTTGTAAAGTGCACACACACTTAAAACCAAAAGATTTCAAGGAAACTTTATGACATGGAAAAAAGAAGAAATGGAAGTTTTCTAATGGTGTTGATTTTTCTAAGACATTATCCTGCCACAGTAATTAGCTAGCTATATTCTGCTTGTTACAAACTCTTCCTTCATTTTACTTCTTTTGCTGTCTGTTTTATATTTCAGACATAACACTTAAGACTAAGCAATCACTCAGATCAAACAGGCATTGTCAGTATTTGACAAGGTAGATAGACTCCCAAAAAGCTCTTAAAAAGTGTTCTAGAAGCTCGCATAGGTAGACTTGGCACACACCAAACTTTCCTTTCAAAAAGTATTAGATAAAAGCATTGCTAAAAGTACCCGTTTTAAGGACAACTACAAAACAGTAACTCTTACCATTTATGATGCTTAATATAATCTTTTTTCACTTGAGAGAGTTTACATGCAAACTATGTTTCAGAATGCTCCAACAAGGAAAAAATCAACTACTTCCACAATCATATATGAAGGAAGAGAAATGCTACCCTGCCCTAAGTAAATTCAACTAGAGGAATTACTTCCACCCTTTCAGACTTGTCCCAGCTGATTGCAGTTTGTAATTCACCTCCTGGCTCAAATGGCTAAAGCCTCCATGCTTGGGTAAACCACTCCTTCATTAACTCTACAGAGGCAATAGCAGTACCCAGGCAGTTACAAAAAAGATCTTTCTTCAGGATGTAAAGTTCTTGGGCATCGTTCTAGGTAAACCATGCTGTTATTCATTGCATTAATGAACACAGCCAGTGTTATTCACTTACTCTCACTACACAATGTGGCCCTTAATAGCATACGATCATACATTACCTCTCTTCTCTGAACTATGATACTGAGAGGGTCTCCCTTACGCAAAGGAAAGCTGAGTAGAAACATTCTGATGTTGTTTTGCAGCCCTGTGCTATTTGATTAAATCTCCATTTGTTGTGTTCTTTTGCCACCCCTTTTCTCAAGGCTGTATCTATCCCACAGCTGTTCCACATTGAGTTGGGGAATTCATTTGGAGACTCAGGAAAGCAATAGCTTGGCAATTCCAGCACTGCAAAGGCAAAGCTGAAATGCCTTTATGCAGCACCTGCTGAGGGGACCTTTTACTGCTTTCATAATATGGAACAGGAGTTTGGCCCCAAGGGGAGGATCTCACTATACACAGGCAAAACCCCAGGTTCTGCCTCATTATAGTTATTGGCGTACCAATTAACTTGCTTCCTGTGAGAGCTGGGAGGAAGGCATTTTGTTCATTGAGATATTCAGGCTCTACAGTTTGTGAAGTTTTTTTACTTTAAGGACTGTGTATGTCCCTAATTGGCATTTGTCACTAGCCATTCAAAACACTTTTCCTAGGCCAGATGCTATACAAAGCATCACGCCCTGCTCTACACAGATGGGCAAACCGAGGCACAGGACAGGACATCTTACCACAGTAACACAGTGTGTCCATAAGCCAGCCCAGTTCTCAAGACTGAAGGCACTGTGTGCAATCTGCCTCCTCACAGTTTCTCTGATTGCCCAGGTATCAGATAACTATTTGTACATGGTTTTAATAAGGAGCATCAGAAATACTAATTCCTGGAAAATTTATCTATTTCAGAATATATCTGGGATGTCCAGTCCTCTGTGAGATTAATCTAGGTAATTTAAAATGTCTTTCTGGTACATCATTCAGAGTCATCTGCTGGCAATACCATCTGCAACAATAATATATTCCATTTGCAATGATTGTAAGAGTGGAAAAAAACATTAACAAACATAAAAACGCCTCAAATAAGAGTTCTCCTCTAAATAAGCTGTGTAATCTTGCAGACTATTTAATATAAGCAGCACCTACGATGTAGCACATATCTACAAAGTGTAAAACTGTCAGCCTTCATTATTTAAAAAGTGTCTACCTGTAGGCTTTGCTTTCATTCACTGTTGTTATTCGTACATCCCACATGTCTGATCAGACTGGCCAATGCTCCACCCTGTTCTTATTACACGTGGCACCTGCTCCTGATTTGTCAGCCACAGAGAGAAGTTTAGCTTACCCTTTCTGAACAACAAGGATTTATTCTTGATGGCATCCCTCGGCAGTCCAATAAAATTCATGTACACATTTCACAAGTGCACGCTAATGCCGTAAACATACAACAGTGTTGCAGCCAAGACGATAACTACTGGTTGTGATAAAAGATGGGTATCACGCAAGTGTTGCTGTTGATTTTAACATATAATAGAGTTGACATTGCATCAGCCATAGTTTCCAAGTTCACTTGTTCCTTCCTGCCCACCACTTCTCTTCAAGTTTTTTCAGCTCTGTCTGCAGGCCCCATCTCACCCTGCACACCTGCAACTGCCATTTGAACTGAAGTCTGGCCCATATTCGCTCCATGCATCACTGAAAACAGGAATACTATCTAGTCAGTCTCTACATTGGAGTTAAACAACTTGTACTGCCTTCACACCATGACAGAAATAATGTTTATGCAATCTTTGTGCTTCTATTAAACATTAACATGCATGAAGTAATATGGGCTGGATTCTAAGCTCATTGCTTCTGGTCAACATGGGGAGTAAAATACTTTTCTTTAATGGAATGACTCCAGAATCTGTCCTTTCACAAACACTACAATCATTTTAAAGTTTAGCAGGAGCTTTTCCTGATTCAGATGCTTTTAGCAAGAGCTTTTTAAACCAAAACATGCTTTAACTTAAATTTGGTCTAGATTATCTTTGATGTGAACCTATAGCTGAGATTTGCATTGCTTACCAGATTAATTAGACTAGCCAAAATTTTTAATACCATTTTTCATGCCTCAGAGAGACAGAACGATAAAGATTTACTTTCTATGAATAGGCCATTACTAACTGTGAAATCACTTGCTGTTATCTACAGCAAAGCTCTTTGTGGTCTCACGGTATTTGTTCTGCATAATGAACAGAATGCCGGTGGTTTCCATCTACATACAGCTCTTCACTCACGGCACTTTACAGATACAGCTGACTACCTTTCCTAGTTAAAAATGAAGTTACCAGAGGCAAAGAAGATTTAGCGGTCAAAAACCAAGTCTGTGGCAGAGTGAAGAATAGAACTTAGAGCTTCTAAACTATTCCCAAAGGCCTGTTGTATCCACTACACAGCACTACGCTAGCAGGGTGCAACCACAGGTTGAGTTCTGCGCCAAAGGGAGAGGCTGTCTACAGTGTTGTCAGCTCCACCGTAGCTGTGTGCGCGCACGTGTGCACGCTGCTGAGCATGTGTACCCGTACATTTCTTCCCCATCCCCCAGATCTTCATGGAGCTTTTTTTATGTGTCACAAGAGAATAAATGCCTGAGACACTATCTGCCCATTCCAAGAGTTCAGAGAATGTGTATGACATCATAGGCATGACTCCCCCACTAATCACATTATATGGTGTTTAACTTAACACTGCTAAGCTTTGTCTGATAACATTGTAAATACCATTTTATTGTAAATTAGATTATACAAACCTCCTCAGAGTTTAGGTCAGTTCTTGTGTGAGGTCCTTGTTGCCCCTCCTCCCTACTACCCCAAATTGAATCTTTTTGGTGTCTAAGCCAGGGCATTTCTACAGATGGAAGCACAAAAAGAAAAGGCAGCTAAGTCATTATCTGTTTCTAAGTCAGCGGTGCAGATTGCAGTAAGTGGACAGAAGACTCCATACATCTGTTCTTTTTCTCTTTCTTCCCTTGGAATAAAATCAGTAGGTTTTGTTTTTCTCTTGAAGCTGGCTGGATTTCATTACAATCTTCCTGTGAGGTAGCATATACTTGAGACCTATCATTTCCTTCTATCATGCTCAAGCTGAGTTATTCCAGTTGGTAGCCACTGTGTTCCTATCCTGGCCTTAAGGTTTCTGACTTGTTTACAAAGCAAGCTGCAGAAATATAATTTTATTTTCATTTTTGCATTTGATTGTTTTCCCCAACGAAAGGATCAGATTCTGACCACATTAAACCATAGCCTCAGCATCAGCAAGATCTTCAAAGTGATTGACACACTGATGCTTCCCAATTTCTGAGAAGGATATTTTAATTTTCACTTTTTGACACATATATTGCAGAGGTAGACATCAGCGAAGTTTCTAATCTTTTAGAAAACCTCAGCAACAGGATTGTCCCAACATTTTCAGACTACTGCATAAGAAGATGCTCCACATCTTTCTTCCCTAATTTTATCAAGGCCATAAATATCCCATGCTATTAAAGCAGAGGTTTGAGAGTCCAGACTTCTGAGGTCTTGTCTCAGCTATGCACAGTTCTGTGTTTCCATCCTCACTACAGTCAACAACAGCTCTTAGTGTCAACCTCAATTCTGCTTCCATCCATAGGCAAAACTCTGAGGCTGGTGATGCTTCAGACAGAGCTATACCACCCCAAACCAGAACTAACAGCTCTCAACACCAAAACAAGGCTTTGATTTTTGATGTTGGAACCACTTCTCAGGAAGGATGCAGACCAAGCCTTCGTGCCTTCCCCATCTCCCACACTTAGGATAGATAAATCCTATGACAATTAACTAAGAAAGAAAACATAAGTAAGGCTCATCCTTCCTCAACACAAAGAACAACATAACGCAGTTGTCTTTCACTTATAGGAACCCCGGAGAAAAAAGGCTTTGCAGCCAGCTGAGTCTGTGCTTGTTACTCAGGGCCCTATACAATCTTAGGATGACTCTCTTGCAAAACATGGTATTAAGGAATGCTAGCAGCTCACAAAGGGAATGCAACAAAATCCAGGTGGCTCCTCAGACCAAAGCACAGCTAACACAAGTGCTAGCAAGGCACCAGTTAACTGCACTGAAGACAGATTCTCATGTCCTTGAGCAAACCACCTGCCTTCTGCATTCCTACGCGTTCCCATCTGGAGAAAGGCAACAGCAATGCTATACAAACACAGCAAAGGATGCTGTAAAATAAACATTTTGAGATCTCACATGAAACTCAATCTACCTGAACTGGGCTTACTATACACTCCATTTACGTAAAGTTAATGCTGTAGAAACCATATTCTGTTAACTCCTAATTTCTCATGACAGATTTTAATGAAACTCATGTTACGAAACTCAAGTAGCTGTCCTGAAAAGAAAGACATCTCATCCTGAAGGATGTTAGAGAAAAGAATAAACCTAGTAAGGTCTACAGATTTTACATACAGAAAAGAATAATTACAGAATAATTAACAAATTAGGTTATTTACATTTTTAAATATTTTTATGTCTCCTCATAAGCTTTCTATACAGATTAACCGAGCACTATATAAGTGAACTCGAGTAATGTTACTCATATGAACCATTAGCAGTTAAGCTGAAAAGCATCAAAAATGCCAAAACCGTAGCCTTTTAGCACAATTAGGAAAAGGGTTTTTTTATTTGTTTTATTTTTCCCTTTTCTGTCCCTCTGTTCTTTATTTTAGGATGTCACATCTAATCATCTGTTTCTAGAATAACTTTGAGCTCCAACTTCCTAACTCCACCTCACATGCAGTGAGAGAACCAGTGTCATCATCCTTAAAGAGAGATACAGAGAAGTTCAGCTGCTGGGCCAAAAATCCCAAAGCAACTTGACCAGAGAAAAACAGAATTCTGTTGCAATGTGTAAATCTCTGCCTCAGTCGGAACAGTTCACAGTACCAAGAGTTCAGTGAGGTATTTAAAAAACACTCCCAGGTGATAAGGCGATAGCAAGAAAGCTCAGTGAATCTTTGTATCTATGTTTAATACACAAACCTACAGCCTTCTGCAAAGAGGATGAATTTAAGGCAGCAGCACAGATGAAAATAGCAAAATGATAGGTGGACTAACTGATAATCCCCACAGGTGCCACATGGGAAATTGCCAGACTATTAACTATGGTATGAAATATGGTATGAAATTGTTGGACTTGACGATCTTGGGAGTCTTTTCCAACCTAAATGATTCTATGATTCTAAATCTAGCTCATAAACGAGCCTTACTGCAAGCCAAATGAAAGAGAGAACAAGTGACCTTAACCGGTGAAAAGATCATAACCAAGAGAAAAAGATGTTCAATGTCAGTGATGCAGGGAACTCCCCAGCTGACTCTGAATAGGGTCTGTGATGTGACTGCTGCTGCTTCACATTACATAAATGATCTGGAAATGCTGTAGGTAGGTGGCTGATGATACAAAGCCATTCCCAAAAACGAAGCCTAAAATTTATTCAGTGAGTGGGTGTGAAATTAGTAAATTTAATTTAAATTTCATAAAGAAAAAGTAATAATAATAAGGAAAAAGCCATTCTCGCTGTGCTTTAAATCAGCTATTACCAGTCACGAAAGAAATCCTGGAGAAGTGGATACTTCTCTGAAAAGATCAGCACAGTGTCAGCAGTTGGGAAAAAACACCCTGTTAGGAATTTTTAGGAGAAGAAAGAGAACAAAGCAGAAAATGGCACTATTCCTCTGTATAAATCCATAGTATGCCCATCTCTTCGATACTGAGCACAGTTCCAGTAATTGTGGAAATACAAAGCTACAGCAAGGGTGAGAACAATGGTGTACCAAAGCCACACAACAGATGTTAGAAAGCCTTAGCACAGGGAAAACTTACGCAAGCCAGAGCCTTTCAACCTGAAAAACAGGGAGAATTAACAAGTATGTTCTAGACAAGCTCTTACAGCATGGAAAAGGTAAAAAGTAATGATTATTTAAAAGTAGTCTTAACAGAAATAGGGCACCAACTCAAACTGGCAGGCAGCAAGTGGGTTCAAAAGCAAACAAAAGGAAGTTCATTTTCACACAATACCTAATGATGTTGTGGAACTCATTGCCACGGGATGTTATGGCAGCCAAAAATACAAGTGGGTTTCAAAAAAATGGTTAGACAATTTTATGGAAAAAAGTCCATCAAGAAATATCAAAAACAATGATACAGCTGCAGCCTCCAGCTCAGCAAGGTCTCTAAACCAGAAACCACTGGAAGCTGGGAGGGTTTACCAAAGGAAGTATCACTCTGTACTCGTCCTGTTTTCCATACACAAATTATTAGCCATTATCAAGAGGCAGGATATGGAGCTAAACAGACCTTTGCTGTGACTCTTTTTTACATTTGACCAATACTAACTGATGCAGATAATAGGCACATACCCCTCCGTGGTCACAGATAATTCTGTAAAAGTCTGCTATAGAATGCTAACCCTAATCCTACTCTTAGAAGACTAACATAACAAACGACAGCATTTTTTATTTGAGTACGACTAGAACCAGACTCTGTGTTTCCTTAGGTATGTTCTGAGAGGAGTTATGATGTTATCCTCCCTTTTATTACCTAAATACAGCAAAAGAGACAAATCTAGTAGAAAGAACTAGCTCCAAATTTCATCTGTAAGCCACACAATGACTTACATCCTGGTGACTGAGAGCTTCTTAGCCTGAGAAACTCTGGAGGATCTACTCAAGTAACCGCCCATCAGATTTGTCGAATATGGCCACGCTGCACAGGTGCTTTACAACACAGATTAAAGCTTCCAGTCATGCACTAGGTCTAGGATAGAATTCGAAGTCATGGTAAGACTTCAACAGTACAGTGAAACAGTCCTTCAAGACCTTGGTCCTTACAGACGCCAGCATCCTGAACATGCTTTGCAGCTTGAGTAGTCTCCTTATCTTCTCCTTCTCCATCAGTGAAAACAGAGGAGGAAGTGACTCACTGCTAACTTGGCACCCCACCACCCCCTAGCAGCTACGAGCCTATGAATCAGATGGCAAGCCTGCTATAACAGATTACTTACCACCCTTTCCTTAACTGTTTCCCAAACCATGGATGAAATTAAAAAAATTAAGAAAGAAGATGACAGTGAAGGGATTTTACCAGGATACCCTTATTCTAACTTCTATCACACTCCTTGCTTCAACAGCTGGGAAGGAAATGCTGCTGTCTTGGCACAAAATTACACGATAAACTACAACACAAAAAGGCATATGAGAGATACAAACTCTGTAGAGAGAAAAACTGTGCATCAATCAGTAGCCACATG
>Ga0181612_161863_pt1 | contig 13515 bp, 8 predicted proteins | sample HoacroProtozoa21_FD_119630 | JGI IMG/M metagenome (GOLD analysis project Ga0181612, IMG submission 119630) | Hoatzin crop microbial communities from Cojedes, Venezuel. Combined Assembly of Gp0051906, Gp0051904, Gp0051908 | reverse complement strand
TTGACAATTCATTGACATTCTTCTTCCAGGCTGGCAAACTACTATTTAATAGTTGAGGATTTAAAAAAAATATGCCTATGGAGTTAGAACAATAGCTATTTCAGAAGAAAGGCAGCTGGGAAGATATAGACAAAATAAAAATAACATTGAGACCCTTGGCAGTTTTCATCAGCCTCTGTAGCCACAGGATAATTTCAGAGTGAAAAATCAGATACAGCATTTGATTTTTGTACAATACATAAAAGCACTTCGAAGCAGGCATCCTGGCCTGTGATACACACTCAGCCTAGGAATCACCTCCTCTCAGCCCTAGTTACGCTGCTGCCTTTCTTAATGAGTTGTCTGGAGAGTGGAATGAGTGAATGAATTCCATTCCATTCATTCCAAGGCAGTTCTCCTTTAGCTTTCTCATTGGGCTTGACCATACCTACATTTCTTGTCTCAATATAATCCAAACTGCATGTCAAATCAAGGCTCTAAAAGTAGCCATTCCCACCTGGTGCTCTGTTTTGATGCCAGAAGTCAGAATCACCTGGAGAGCTATTTCTGATTTGTGCAGAAGCAGAGTCAAGCTTTGAATGGTCCCTCCAGACTCGTGTTTGTGCTGGCGCTAGAAGAACTAGCACCAGAAGAGTTACATGGCTGTGAAATTTGTGTGAGAGAGGAATCTGTCCTGAATCTCCAGCGTGATCCCCACCTAACCCGGGAGGGAGGGAAATTATTGTTTCCAAGGTGCTGAGAAATCATTGTGTTGTGGGCAGGCAGACTCATGCTGGTTTCTCTACTCAGAAGGTACTGGATCAGTAGATAGATCATCTACATCAAAGTGATGTGGCTACTAGGGCTACATAGTACCGCGCTACTCCACCAGAAGAGTACACACCAGTTTCCAGAAGGTAGATTTGCATCTGTGCATATTTGCAGGAAGAAAGTCAAAGGTCCAAATTCCAAATTCAATCCAGTGCGGGTATTCACACACACAGAGAAATTGTAGAAGTGCAACATATCAGATTTTTTTTTGTGATTTGCATCAAATCTAACAGTACTAAATGGAAGAGCAAAAGAGGGGTTTTGCATTTAAATAACTTGTTAATGTCTGGAAACCAAAACAGTCACAGAACAGCAATAAAGAAGCTCTTCAAACGTTGCTGGAGGATGTCCATAAAGAGGATATAATGAAAAGGACTGCCCAAATGTGCAAGCATAATATAGTTAATGTATTACTTCTTTTATTATTTCATCATCTTTCATTAATGGCTGGCATCTTTCCTGCAGGAGCTGGTTCCATGAAAAGGGCTTTTAGTCAAATGTCCTAAGTGAAACGACCACTTAGAACCCAAGAACAAGGTTGAAACAAGGTTCACCTGACTTCTCTAAATCACACTGGAAGGGGGAGGGCAAAATACCACATTGGTTTCATTTTGTGGCATCCTAATGTCAGGATTGAACCAAACTCCACAGAACAATGTCCCCAGGAGTACAGCTACATCTGTGTTCTGGAGTAAAGACCAGGTCTGAGAGCATTAAAAGGTATTTCTACCCACCTTGCTGGCTGTCAGTTCACCTGGGCTTGGGCTTTAACCAACTTTACCGAGTTCAGAAAGAATCAAGCCTGGGATATACGCTGGCCAAGTAGGCTGTAACATTTTTAACTCTTCCTAGCCGAACAGACAGGCCAACGCTTAGGCACCGAGTAAGCTTGGACTCTGCCCTCCTAGAAGTGCTGGGCTTGATTTTAAACAAACAAGCATGAGGCTTGGCCAGTGTAGTGATTCCACCTTGGCATTGGCTATGGAAGGTCAAACAGCTTTTCCAGAGACCCTATGAGCGTTTTACCAGGGCAGGGAAAGCAGCACAGAGGCAATGTCTTAGTGCAGGGACAGTTGTAACAACAGATAAATGGATCTCCAGGTGAAACAATGGGGAACAAAGAGTGTCACCCACACTAGGGTATGTTCATCGAAGTCACTCCTCTACCTCTCCCATTTGCTCACCTAAGCCAGGAGAAGTCTACTGCAGAGGAATGCCCGTAATGAGCACAGGGCCTGACTCCGAGGGGTAAGAGAGAGGGTCAGGTAACGTTTGGAAAGGCCTGGTTAAGTTCTGCACAGACACTTCAGAAAGGTAGTCCAAGGAAGGGGACACATCCCCTGCGCTGAGCTCTGGGTCAAACACAGTGAAGGCCACAGAAACATTCCTACTCCATCTCAGTGAGCTTTGGATCAAGTCCTTCATGTGGGAGGACTTGGGTAACTTTTATTCAGAAGCAGCAGCCACCACAATAACACACCATCCTACCACCCGCTTCAGAATATCCCTGTCTCCTCTCCCATAACTTTTAGGATCCACAGATACACACCCAAGTCCAACGGTTGCCCCCGTTTTCTTTACCAGAGAAAGGTAATGAACTTCACTGCATCAGGGATGTGGAGTCACCAATCACGTGCAGATGTCACCGCTTTTGACTGGCTGATTTTTATTAAAACTCAGTGAGAGTCAGAGATGATATTTCCCTGCACTCAACACAGGCACTTCCTGAATCACGAGGTATCCATCTGATGTTCCCATTGCGGTGGTTTGCCGTTCATCTGTAGCACAGACTTCCAGTTGTCTCTTTTCCAACTACCAAACGTTCAGCTCACATTAAAAATATAAAACAGCACAGATATTCTGAAATTCATGGAGAAAATGTCTAGAGAGAAATTTATTCACTGATACTGGAGTAGACACTATGGAGACAACTCAGCAAATCAGAAGCAGCCAGAAACGAAGGCAGATTCTCTTTGTCAGAACAAATTTTCCAAAAAATCCTGTGCTTTTGACCTTTGGACCAGAACAACAGATTTTAGTGAAATTGCTCCCAGATTGCTTGACAATAGTTGTGAGAAGAATGAATCCATATGTCTTCACTTTATATTGATTCCTGACACAGTTAGTAAGCCTAGAGGACTGCTTCACTCAGAACAAACAGACAGCCCCTGCCTCTTGCACAGGTTATGTTGCTGCTCTCGCTTGATGACTCTAAGCTGTACTTAGTTAACTGGATTTAATTATGTTGAGTTAAACTGATATAACATATAAGGGAAAGCTGGAAGTCTTGGTAATATTGCTTGGGACTGCATTGGTTTGTGACATTCTGGTTTGGGTCTGTTTGCATCCCGCCACGCCTGCTGAGGGTTTGGTGTCAGGATGCACTAATGTTGAACAGAAACTTTTCGACAAAATCCTTTCCAATTAACAGCGTTTGGCAGAAACACATTGGTGTAGAAGAAAATGTTTCCTCACTCCTAGTTTGAATTTCTGGCCAGGTAGAGGAAGAAAAAATTGATTTCAGGACTCACCTGCCTCAAGGAGAAAGGACCAGGTCTCCTACACAAGCAAGTGCTGACAGCTGCCAGGTTTGCTGTGTTAACAAGGTCTGTGGGGAAGACTCAGTGCTTTCTACCCACAGAGTACAGCCTGCTCTCTTCTGTTCCTGCTCAGGTGAGGACTTTCTGATAGTGCATTAAATGTTGCCCAGCCCTGGCACATCCATTGCCCATCTTGTTTTGGGAAGGCTCTTGTGACAAGAACCTGCATCCCAGGGACCCAGACCTGTGGATGTGGGAAACCATCATTGTGTGCAGCCTCAGACATCACTCTCTCCCACTCATCGTGCCCCAAAACACTCTTGGGATCTCTGAAGCCTTGTATCAGAGGCAACTGCTGCTCATAAATAACTGGTAAGACAAGTGCGGTGTCACCTGAGGTAGCATTAGGACCATCAGGCGTGTTAAGTTCATGAGATCCCATCCAAACCCATTGAAAGATAAGAATGCTTTGTTAATCAAAGTAACTTCAAGGGATGAAGTTACTGTTGATCCACAGATAGGGAAAGTGAGACACAGAGCAGCCGTGAGATTTGCCTGTTACAGACCCAGTCACAGCTAACAGCCACTGTGCTTACAGAGGGTATTTCCACGCAAGGGAAATAAGAACTTCAAGGCAGTTCCTTGCTGGACAAATTTAATTCTTCTGTTTTATTCTTTTGCAAGATTGTTCATGAATGGCGTGGGAGCCGTAAGGAGTCACTAAGTAGCTGGATGAGCAGTGCCACCACATGTTTACTAACCATGAAGTTATTTTTCGTGGAGTATTTCCTCTCTCTGACATGTGCCACATGGCTGATTGACTGGCAGCGTGAAAACTTTAAACATGAGAAATGTGATGATTCACAGTAAAGGATATTCTTGGTAAAGAAAATAAGGTTTCTCACTGGCGAAGACTGGCCGTTGTGTGGTTACTCAGATCAAGGGCAGAAATCATGCTTGCTTCACAGACACAAACCATACACCATCCTGGCCCTGAAGAGCGAATTAAAAGAGACAAGGACACACCTGAATCAAACAGCTTCTGGAAATATGCATGATGATTCCCACAGACTGGTGTGCCCAAGCAGCTTCAGGGCTTCTGCAGTGGTTTTCAGTTTTGCTTTTTAACTGGAGACAGTTGTGAAAGGAGTCTCTCTTAATCGCACATGACGCAGAAGTCTGTGTGAGCTCCTGTGAGATGGCCTTCACAGACCCAAAGACCAGGCATTTCTACACCACCCACTGAAGACCACTCAAAAGCAGCCATCCTGGCCAGATTGTCTCCATATAAAGATAAGATCTTCAAGCACTGGTTGCTTTGGGGCTTACTGGGGACATGAGGAATCCTTCATATCCAAGACTCGGTCATTTAGCGTCTCACAACAGGAGCTCTCAGCCAGGTTCAGGTAAGTTGTCTACAGGCATGTTGCAGGTAGATGCAGGCTCTGCATGGGAGCCACATGGGTGGGAGATGCAAGGAAGGACAGAGTGGGAGATAATGAATGAATATAAAAGCCGCAGTGTGTTGGGTTAATCCATCTATGAGATTAAAAACTCACCCTAAAACAAAAAGTAATTAGTCTGCAGACAAGTCAAGAACATGGATTGCAATCCGATGATTGCTAGAGCTGACACACAGCAGGAACCCCTGGCTGAGGATGAGAAGGGACCACACCTTTAGCAGCAGCATGACCTAACACTGCCTGAAGTCCACCAGGAAACCACCACTTTTTTCACGGAGCAGATTCAAGGGGGGGGGGCGTGTAACCATGGTTCCATTATGGCCAGGCCTAGGTTTGTTGAGAGGCTCTGATCTGGGCCTGGGACAGGACTGAACAAACCTAAGCTGTCCCTGGATGCTGCTCCTAACCCTGACTGTTTTTCAGACTTCCATAGCATTGGTTTAACATATATTCATGCTCCAAAACTACTTTCCATTAAGAAAACCAGCACATTTTTGTTTGTTTGCATGCCATTTGCTTGTTGGGGAGTGTGAGTTAGGGAGGTGGCTATGAAAAGGTCTGTTTTGGAGAAAGATTTTCTGAACATATAAAGAATAAAAATTCTCCTTCCACAAAAAAAAAAAAAAAATATTCCATAAGTTGTTGACGTCAGGGATCTAGAGAGATAGACTCTGGTTCCCCTTCCTCATCCGCAGCAGCAACTACCACTATTAATCAGACTGAACTGGAGCTTTTCCACTTCATCCTTTAGACTTGGTAAGTAGGAGCGTGAAAATTTGCTTCTCCAGGGATTTGATTTCAAAGCTCTTGCAATTTTTGCTTTTGTGCATACTTTCAGTAATTGTCAACTATTTGCTTCTTTTTCTTTCCTCCCTTCCCATTTCCAGGACTGGTGGGACATCAGACCTTCTTGAGCTTCTTCCTGAGCAGTTGGCAGACAGTCACCATCTTGATTCCTGTGGTCCTAGAGTAAGCTCAGTGATTCTCCTTCTGCCATGGCTTCTCCTCGTTAGGAGAGGCTCCTTTTCGCTACAACTTTTTGCCGACTGTGTTGCTTTCCTTCTCAAGAGCTTAATAGTTGTAGGGTTTGATTATTTTTTGCCCTGCTTGCCAAAACCCAAAACATTTAAATGCTTGCCTTGCCTCTCACAATAGAAAAAAACTAGCGTGCTAAAACGTGGGTTTGGGAGCTCAACACCAAGGCAAGAGGAGATTGCCAATGCTTTAAAGTCATTCATTTCCTAAACGGAGTGGAAAGCGATTCTGTCACGAGCTGTATTTTATTATCCATTTTATGATTTGTACGCCAGGAAGACAGAAGGGACATTTTCTCTCTCTTGGATTGGCCAGAATAACTCATAGCACTTTTTAAAATCAATTATATTACATAGCAGATTTTCAGCAGTTCAGCCTGGAACTGCTGTCAGATCTTAGAAAATAGGGTTGTCAGAGACCTTGAGAAGCCCTTGATCCAGCCCCAGGGTGTGATCAAAAATATCTGCGTAATCTCTGATTGATCTTTCACTGGCCTAATCTACTGAAAATTATTTTGCTGCACTACACTTCAAGCCTGTCCTGCTTCTGTGTATAATCCCTTCGTGCTTTACAGGCTGCTCATGCAGGAGAACTGACCTCCCTGATATAACCCAATCCATGAGCAGGTTTTGATTCCATCCACCACCTTCTTAAATTCCAACTTTACTCCTTACCTGGAGTAGGAGGTTTATTCTTAGGACTTCAGTTTCCTTCAGTGAAAGCGAAGTACCCCAAAATACGTATATTTGATGCTACATAGTTGTGTTCCCTCTATGGTTCTGTTTTGGTACTGGAGGGTTCTGGAGGTCTAAAGACTAGAGCTACACCTAAACTTTTTTAAACAAATCTGTTTTTTTTAAATCAGAGCAGATAGTTTTGTAGAACCTGAAAGTCTGCACAGGCAACAAATTAATAAAGTTTTCAAATACATGATTTCTGAACCCCTGGGTAGTCCTCCAGGTCACTGCAAAACTGCAGATGGAAAATGGGGCTTGCTTTGCTCCTGTTCCGGATGCCTGCCAGCAGATCCACTTCCCAGGGGCCAGCTACAAAAGCTCTGACTATGGGTTTAAGAAAATAGCTGACCTTAGTAATTCCTACCTTTCTTAACCCCTTTTTTCTAAAGGAAGTGAGCCTAAAACCAGCTGTTTAGAAAGGAGTCCGTATTTCTGTTGGAGTGGGACAGGTGACCTATAACATCTACTGGCACTTCCCCTGAACACAACTTCTGCAGAAGCTTTAGATGGCCATCTTTTTCTGCTGCTTGTGCAAGGTTTCAAAGCCCCGCGTTTAGTTAAATAGGTTGATTTAATCCCAGCGGTGAGTGGCAGCAAAGGCGAGAATCTCAGCAGTGCCACTAAGTGAGGGACTTTCCCGCTCTAGCGAAGTTGTTCCCTTCAGCCACCCCATCTCTCGCTGTCCTACAGAGGCGGCCGCTGACAACGCGATGGGGGGCTTTGCAGTAGGTGACTCTTCAGCCTTATCCACCTGCACAGTGGAGAATTTTCTCAAGAGTAGACTTGGTTAGCAAGCGCAAAATACCGCCAGATAATCACTGGCATCTGTTTGTGCATAAAATTGTCATTGCATTACAGGCAGCAGTTCTGATAAAGGTTAATTACTTAGATAAATTGAAAAATCTATGTTCATTTACAAATGGACATAAAATGAAGTCTCGATTATTATAATTTATTTACACTGTCAACTTAGATGAGAGCATATTCAAAAATATTGCTGAAAGCTGGGGCCCTGGGGCCTGGTTCTTCAAAGCCTTAACGGCACTGGTAGTTCTGACCCTCCGAGTGCCAGCGTTTGAGTCAAGTCAGTAAAGAGAGAATCGGGCTTTTGTTCTGTGGAGAAATAAAATTGATCTTATTTAAGAACAAAGTGCTTAAAGAATTGCTTTCTTACCCCAAAGTCATGCGTATTTGATTTGGATAGTCTAGAGCATTTTTGTGCTACAGTAAATTCACAGCAAATATAAATAGACACTTCCATATATTTATTACTCCAGAGAGACTTGCAGATGGATTTCACCTCACTTACCATACCACAAGCAAATTATGTTGAAATCCTTCCAAGATCTGAAATGATATGTTTATAAATTCTCCTTACTGAACTCTTGGCCTCAAGTAACTTTATTATAATAAAACATTTAGGTGTTTATTTTATTTATTTATTTTTTGAAAATGCATTCTCTTTACTGCAAGAGAAGTGGCAGCAGTTTGTAATTTCACATCCATCAGCTGAATTTTATGCTGCAAAACAATCATAGAGCATATATGCACCGAATAATAAAATAACACCTCATTGTATCAGATATATAATGATTTTCTGCATGTGATGTTGTTTTCATTATGCTGATTTACAGCCACTTTAATGTACACAGTCTTCTTAAAAAACTTATGAGTTGATTGCTCTGGAACTAGTCTGTGATTCAAGGTAACGTACTGGCTCTTTGCCATCTTTTAGGAAAGTTATCTAAATCCCTCCGGGGGCAAACAATCTTGGATTAAAGAGTTTAAGTTATTCAACGTACAAATGATGTTCTGGCCACTAAAATCGACTCAAATGTGGTAGAAGCAAAATCAACACCACTGGAGCTGGAGACAAGCAAGCAGTGAGGGCCCGCGGTGTCTGCAGGCATGCCGGCATCGTGCAAATGGCACATCAGTCTTCAAATCTTCAGAATTCCTGGTGCACCCGTGGTAACATTGCTTGAGGATTTGCCTTTAACGACATGATGCAATTCTAGCAATACTGCGCATCGTTTGCGTTCACGTGCAACAGCCTGGCAGAGTCCTTTCTGACAGTGGCACTCTGGTTGGCACGTGCAGGCAGAAAAGGACGCAGCGTGAAAGCCTTGCCGCAGGAGGACAGAGCTTTCCAGCGAGGTCGGGATTTCAACCAGTGCCCCAGATCCCCAGAGGCTGGAAGAAGGAGACCCTCTTTGGAACAGAGCCAACATCAACATTCCTGCTGTGCTTCCAGGAGACATTTGTGTCCTTCATGTGGCAAAGAAAAAAAGGCAAGTTTACGTGTCCCAGAGAGAAACCAGTGTTGCAGCATCGCTGCTCAGGCTGGAGCGCGCGCAACTGCCGCTGCCCGCTGCCTGCCTGGCGGCTGGGGTCGCACGTCGGGGCCCGTCCTGCCCCCCGAGCTGCCCCTGCTTGGTATCTCGGGGAGCCGCACCCATAGGCAAGTTACAGGGATGCTTCTTAAAATGTTGTTCTGGGATTCCTTGCCATGATCAGCACGAGGCTGAGCCAATAACAAATGGCTGTAACTGTCATTAAAGCAAATTTGCTGGTTTAAAGGCCTGGGAAACCAGATATGGAAATTAACACCCCACAAAAATATGTGAACTTCACAGTGTCCACAGACTATGGAAGGAAGGAGCTCTGCCTTTTCCACCTCCGGCATCACTGCTGCAGGCACACACCGTCATCTCGTTCCTCCCCATCTCCCCCCGTTTTGTCCAGAGAGCTCTGAGCAGCAGCCACTAATGTGGCACTGCACAAAACAGGGTGACAAAATCTCTCTGATTCATTCCCAAACATGACTTTTCCTGTTCAGCACCCTCCGCTCCCCTCCACCGCCCAGCCCTCAGCACCCTCGCGGGAGCAGCCCCTGAAGCTACAAAGCAATAAATGCCAGCAGTGACTGTAGCGGGAGTTGAAGCGAGTCCTGCGCTCGAGTTTGCTGCCAGAAATGTGGCTGGAATTACTACAACTGTTATCTTTTTTAATCTGATCTCTTTTACAGGCTCTCTCACCACCTTCCCAGTGAGCTGTAAGTATTGTAAGAACATCAATTAGGCGTCCATTAGTATTGCAGATAGCACTTTTCGTGCAGGGTTATGGAGATATGGATGTATAAAATGTCAATATTTTCTTTCCCTGCGTTATGTTAATCGTGCTGTAAGTTGCCACACGAACGGTCTTCGTGGAGGCTGTGATATTTATGCTGATTTAACATTTACAAGCCGCCAGTCTGCCTGGGCGCCGCGCTCCACACAAACACGTGTGAAAGGCTAATGGGCTGAACTGAAAAATGTGTCTGACTTCAGTAATTTTATAAAAACTTTGGACACATTAGGACACTTACACTGCTCTGTGGATGCAAGGCCTGGTCCTATTCGCTGTCAAACGGGTGGCAAAATTCCCACTGAGTTCCACGACACCCAGCTGACTGTGCCTTAACGAAATAAATGTACAGTAAATGTGCAATAAATGTAGAAAATGCAGAACGGCTTCCTACCCACAGCAGAGAATTCCCCGAGCACGAGACACACAGGCTACGTGCTGGGAGACAGGACCATGCCTGAGCTGGGCTGAGAGCCTGCGATGCTGAGGAGATGGTTGCAGAACCTCAGCCTGTGGAGCAGGATTTATTCCTCCTCTGTTCTCAGGGTCGGTGCCCACGGTACCTGTGCTGTGTGCGAGCTGCCTCGTAGATACTTAAAATCAGGTGAGATGGGTCCTGCCAGCCAGTTACGCATACAGTTATGCCCTTCTAGGCTGAAAGCTGGGCTGAACGGACATCTGACAGCGCGACTCAGCTGTGCTGCGTGTGCAGTGTTGGACGGACAGGTGGATCAGGGCACAGGTGAGAACATTTCACGAACTTCGCACTGCAAGGAGGCCAGAGGGTGGGACATAGCAGCTCAGCCCCCTCAAACATTTTAGTCACCTGCTTAAACAAGGGGTTGATTAGAAAAGGTGTTGAGTGACTTCACCACCAGCATTTCTTTCCCATCATCATCATCGTGCCTGCCTCCTCTGCTGCTCCATGTCCCTGGACCATCCCCAGACCATCATCCCTCCTCGCTTTTCACTTCTCTTCTTTGCCTGTGGAAAATTCAGCAAAGCCAGGAGGGCTTCCTTCACGCTGACCAGGTTGTCCTGTTGTCTCTTCAGATGCTGTCGTGTCCCCTTCGCAGACATCTGCTGTTCCCCACCTTTGGCAGCTTTCTGGACCAGGAGAGATGGTGTAGGTGTGTGTTTGCTCAGCACCAAACCCCGCGGAGCCCTGACCCACCACGGCAGCTCCCAGGCCTGAGGGAGCACGGTAGCTGCTCCTGCGGCTGACACAGGTTTGTAAGGGAGAAGCCTGTTGGTTTGTTTTAATCAGAGGGTAATTTCTGTTGGCATTGGTTGGTCTCAGTGCCGGTATCACAGTATCATCCTCATTTTGCAGCGCTTATTTCACATAGTCCTGACACGGTAACAATGTCCACTTAATCTTGCTTGGAAGTTTCCTTTCAGTGTCCATTGGTCTCCACTGATTTATGCGGACGCTGCTTGCTTGTGTCACTGTGAACTGCTCTTCATAGATTTTCTGTGTCATTGATTTGCCATCATCTCCACAACCCAATACAATTTTCCTCCACTTGCATTTGATATTCTCACATTGACACCAAAGACCTGCATCACTAATATTGTATTAACATTGTTCTGACATGGGAACAAATCCTCACGCTAATAACATTTACGGATGATAACTCACCATAATGCAGTTACCAGTAATTTCCTTCCAGAGGATTCACTCTTTGGACTTGACATCCAGACATCTTCTCTGAAGCGTTTCTGTTGATCATACCCTGCAATGTTCTATCTAAACGAGCAATAATAACTGCAGTACTGTTAATTTGATAGATTAGATCTGCAAAGAACTTTACAAGCAAATGTACCATTCTCACAACAACCTGGGCAAGAAATAAACCTCCCATTCCATATCAGAATAAGCTGGAGAATTTTTTGAGTTTGCTGTATGAAAAACCAGCAGAGGATCCTTGGAATAAGCAATAGCCCAAGTGCTATGTCAATTATGTGAGAGACCCGCAGCCCATCCGCTCCTCTACCTGACCCAGACAGGCTCCAGATGGCTGCCCTGACCTCCTGGCCATTCCCCATTCAAGGATCTAATTTTCTGTTGCATCCAGAAATCCTGGCTCAGACCCTAACAATCTCTCTCAACAAAATTTAATCAGTACTGATACGTTCCCATGAAAAGTTTCAGTTTCAATAAATCAGCATTTTCCAAGAAAAAAACATCTGGCTGGAAAACTCCCAGCCCACTTACATCTCTGCTGTCAGCTACAGAAAGTCAATATTGTTCTCCATCATCAGGACCGCCTCTACACTCCAATTTTTTAAGAAAGAGAAACTAAGGTCCCAATAGAGGATATGATTTTTTTCAGAAGTGCCCAAATGATTGAAGACCCCAGCGATTTCACAGGGCGCCTGTTCCAAAGCCACTTGTAATCTTTTGAAAATCCCACCCCAAATCTATCATTTTGAAGTGTATTAGGTTTTTAAAGCCTGGGGTTAGAAAAGCCAGCAAAAGCTAAATTAAAGCTTATTCAAGACCACACAGCAAGATCATACTGTCCACACTGTGATGAGAAGGGAAAGCTTCTTCTGTGGCTCTTCTGGCCAAGGTGTGGATAGGGCGGCAAATCCAGGCTCTTTGCAAACCACGCTGGTGGAGGCAGCTCTTTTTTCCCTAAACTGCCATATATGTCACCCAGCCATAGTTCCACTCATTTACCAAGATCATCTGAAGTGCCCAAAGCAACAGTAGGGCCCCTGCCAGAAGGAGATGTTGCGGCCATGCCCTGCAGGTGCCTTGTAGCAAACTTCATTGAGAAGGTTCCTCCAAGTGCAGCCAGCAGAAGCTATGGATGAAACCGCTTCCCTCTATATTGTCCGTTAGCAGAAGACCCAAAGTAGGCCAGTACTAACTTCCAGTAGCAAACCTGACATACTCCTAGCCAGCTGAGGAATTTTGGGGAAAACAAAAGGATTCCCCCTGTCCTACTTGCTGAACCGATCCATTCAGCAGAGCGCTTTAGGAAAGCTCAGTATTAAACTGTCATTTTGTCAATAACATGTCATTTTATCAATAGCACGGCCAGGTGGCCAAATGTTTCTGCATAATTAATTCAACAGATGCATTAAGGAATGTTATACACAATATTAATCAAAAAAGTACTGTCAATATAAGGACCATATGTAAGCCCGGCTAAGAAAACTACAAACCTGTTTGAAAACTAAGCTCTTTTTTCCCAGATGATCCTTCAGCCTACGGAGATGTGGATTCTGCTATCAAAAATACAATTAAGAAAATAGCGTGGTGGTCTATGGAAATCTATTATTTAATTACCTAAACCGTTTCCTTATCAGCAGGGCTTTACCGGGACCTGAACTGCAGTCGTACCATTTGATACACAGAGGTCACTGACACTGGAGCCTTAAAGGAAGCAGGATTTGTGGTCCTTGTGAAATTCTGCAGTGTCGATACTTGGGTTTCTTCTGAATAAAAACAAACTGCAAAATGTTGTAAAACTTTCTGAGAAACTCTGGCTTTGAAAATACGCTGTGAGGTCAAGTAAAAGCATTTTCTTGCAGCTTGGATTGAAACGCTTTGCTGGGTAAAATTTTTACAAAGTCAATTCTGCAATGAAAAAGAGTGTTTAATCCCAGGACTGTCAGAAATCTCTCTCCTAGCAGTCGCTGGGCAGGGTGTTGACCACCGCTGACCTCTCCCTCTCGACGCTGACGTCCTCGTTGCGTGGCACTCTCCAGACGCAGCCCCTCGCTTCCCCGCTAGCCCTCCCCAGCCCCGCATCGCAGACCCGGACCCCTCGCCCATCCTCATCCTCC
>Ga0181612_108798_pt1 | contig 13515 bp, 8 predicted proteins | sample HoacroProtozoa21_FD_119630 | JGI IMG/M metagenome (GOLD analysis project Ga0181612, IMG submission 119630) | Hoatzin crop microbial communities from Cojedes, Venezuel. Combined Assembly of Gp0051906, Gp0051904, Gp0051908 | reverse complement strand
GGTCTTGTTCACGGGGAAGTGAACCAAAATCTTCAAGTACTCAGCACTGTTGTCCACAATCTTGGCAGGAGCATTCTTGGCAGCCGTCAAGTCGTTGCGACAGTTAGCTAGTGCACGATTGGCAGCATCGAGGTCGTTCTGCAACTGAGCCAGACGGCTGTTGGCATTGGCAGCATCGTTGCGAGCGGCATCGAGTTGGCTACGCAAGTCGTTGATTTGGCTATTGAGTGCATCGAGATTGCCCACAGGAGCAGGAGCAGCATACGACCTACCAAAGTTCAACTCAATACCCACTGTGTAGGTGCGATTGGGGCTATAATCATAGTTAGTGCCACCCGTGAAGTTGTATTGTGGGTCCATACCATCGAGGTGTGACCACAATGCCAAGTTATCTACTGAGCCAAAGATGCGAGCACCCGTCATGCCCAACTTGCTAATCCACTTGGTGGGTAGGGCATAGGCTAGGGTGATGTTCTTGATAGCGAAGTAGCTAGCATCGATGAGGAAACGGTCGTTGCTGGCCGTGCTATAAGAGATTTCAGAACGGGGCACATCGGTCACGTCACCTGGCTTTTGCCAACGACGCAAAGCATTCTTGTGCCAAGTGGAATTGAGGTACCACAACTCCATGCTTGAGCTATAGAGGCCATCATAGATTTTGCCACCCAACGAATAGGTAGTCAATACCGATAGGGTCAAGCCCTTGAAAGTGAGGTCGGTGCCAAGACTGCCATAGAGGTCTGGCTGACGGCTACCCATATAGTACTTGCAATTGGTAGCCACCGACTTGTCGGCAGTGATATACTCGCTACCTTCCACCATGTTGCCATTGGCATCGGTCTTGTATGCCCAATAGAGTTGTGCACCCGTTGTAGGGTCAACACCTGCCGATTTAGAAATATAATAGGTGTAGATAGGATAACCTTCCTTGATGACGCGTGTGCCATAAACCAATTCGGGAGATTCATCGGTGAGCCTGAGCACCTTGTTCTTGTTGATGGTACCCATAGCCGTGATGTTCCACTCAAAGTCTGCCGTGCGCACGGGAGTCACGCGGATGCTGGCTTCGACACCACGGTTGCGCATGTCACCCACGTTGGCATAGTAGCCATCAAAACCCGTAGAGAGTGCCATAGGCTTGTTGAGCAACATATCTTTGGTCTTGCGATTGTAGAACTCAACATTGAGTTGCAAGCGGTGATTAAATAGGATAGCATCGAAACCAGCATTGAAGTTCTGGCTCTTTTCCCACGACAAATCTTGGTTCTCTAGCGAAGTAATGATGCCACCAATGTTGCCACCATTGGCATATTCCAAATCATAGAGGCTCTGCCAAGCATAGTAGGTGGTCAACATATCGTTGCCCTGCTCGCCATAGCTAGCCTTGATGCTCAAGTTGTTAATCCAGCCAACACGTTTCATAAAATTCTCACCCGAGATGCGCCAGTTGCCACCAACCGACCAGAAGGTGCCACGATTGTGGTCAGGATGGAAGCGCGACGATTGGTCGGTGCGCAACGATGCCGACAAGAAGTAGCGACCACCATAGTTATAGTTGGCGCGGCTAAGCCATGAGTTGATGCGATATTTGTCACTATAGGAGTCAGCACTATTGAGGGTGGTACCAGGACGCAACTCATAGATGCCCTCTACGAGATTGGTCTTGCTAGCCTCTAGATAAGAATAAGCTAAGTCATACCACTCATGACCCAACAACAAGCCGATGGTGTGCTCACCAAAGGTGCGGTCCCAAGTGAGCAACTGGTTGAAGGTGTAGCTCTGAGTGCGCCCATTGGTCTTGGTCAACAGACCGCCAGCGTTCTTCTGATTGCCATGTTTGGCATTCATGTAGCGCATGAAGTTGGAGTTGTTGTAGTTGACACCAAAGTTCACAGCAAACTTGAGGCCCTGACGCCAACCATATTTTTCGAGGTCGCTACCCAGCACAATGCCTGTGTTCAGACTTGCCACGTCACGATTGGTGTAAGCCTTATCCATTTTCAGCATACCCAACGAGTTGAAGTCGTTCATTGAGCCAGGACGAACTGCATCGTCATCCCAGTCATATTGGAGATTGCCTTCGCTATCAAGTGCGTTGGTGCCATCGAGGTTTTTCAGATACACAGGGAACAAAGGATTGATAAACTGTGCCGTGTACCAGGGGTTGCTGGTAGAGGTGTCTTCGTAGTCATTGAAGTTCTGCTTTGAATGAGCCAACGACAGATTCAAGTTGGCACCAAACCAATCGGTCACTTGAGCATTGATGTTGCCACGGCCTGTGTAACGCTCAAAGTTGGTGGTTTCCAACACACCATCCTCGTTGAGGTAACCGAGCGACATCAAGTATTGTACATGTTGTGTACCGCCACTGATTTGCAACTGGTGCTCGTGGCGTAGCGCATTCTTGCGCGTCACACTGTCATACCAATTCTCATCCCAAGCACTCTGGGCATCGCTACGCACTTGGCCAGTAGCAGGGTCAATCAATTGGTCCCAAGTATAGTTTTTGAACGGGTTGTATTGCTCACCACCTAAGTTGCTAGATAGGTCGGCACGAGCTTGAGCCTCAGCATCGGCCCAGCTATAACCGTTGTCATAAACATAGCCATTGCGCAAACCCTCGTAGTAGAGCTGAACCCACTCTTTCTGGTCCACGAGGTCATAGGTCTTGGTAGCACGTGACGACCAGCCCACAGTGCTACGCCACATCACATTGGCACTGCCTTCAACACCCTTTTTGGTGGTAATCATCACCACGCCATTGGCACCACGGGCACCATAGAGCGCAGCGGCCGAAGCGTCCTTGAGGACTGTCATCGACTCGATATCAGAGGGGTTGATAGAACTGAGTGAGCCATCATAGGGGACACCATCAACCACATAGAGCGGAGTGCTATAGGCGTTGATAGAACCATAACCACGGATGTGAATCACTGGTGAAGAACCAGGCTGGCCAGAGCCACTCGTAATCTGCAGACCAGCCACATTGCCCTCAAGGGCTTTGGTAGCATCGGTCACTGGACGGAGCTCTAGCTTCTTGTTGGTTATGGCCTCGGCCGAACCCGTGTAGGACGACTTTTTGGCGGTACCGTATGCTACCACCATCACTTCGTCGAGTGCGGTGCCTGAGTCACCAAGAGTGATTGCCATATTGGGCAACACTGGCAACTCTTGTGTCTCGTAACCCACGTACGAAACCCTGACCATTTTCACATTGTTAGGAAGGTTAAGTGAAAACTCACCATTAGCATCGGTAGCTGTTCCGTTGCCACCGCCAATGGGTTGTACCGTTGCGCCTATCAGCGGTTCGCCTGCAGCGTCGGTCACTTGCCCTCTCACTACTTGTTGGGCATTTAGTCCCAAGGTGATAGCACACATAGCTATCAGCAGTAGAAATAGCTTCTTCATAAATTAGTGATGTTTATTAATTAATACAATACTTTAATCAAAATATGTGTTTATTTGCTAGGATGTTATGCCATTTTCTAGTGTTAAGATTGTAATTGATAGACTGATGTCAGTGAATTAGGAATTCAAAATGTTCAATCATAGTTTACAACAAGTGCAAAAATAATCAAAATTTGTAAAATAGGCAAAACAAAAGTCAAAATTTAACTAAAACCGCTTATTTCCTATCTTTTTGACCATTTTTTAGCCTATTTACACTTTTTGATGAGCGAAATAGGTGATTTTATTTAACTAATTGATTATAATTTTATTAATGCAAAAAATTGCTTTTCTTAAAGTTCAATCATATCTAGGAATTAAGTGTTAAAAAAAGTCCATTTTAACACTTACCATTTAACTAAAATTTATTTTTTATAACCTTAGTGATTGCCTACCCATCGGGAGCAAACATTAAATAAAGTGAATTTTTTCACATCTATCGAGCTAGCGCACTGAAGAAATGCCACATCACTATGGCAGCGCTATTGGCAATGTTGAGCGAATGTTTGGTGCCACACTGAGGTATCTCGATACATAGGTCACTAGCATCAACTATTGATTGGGCGACACCCTTCACCTCATTACCTAGCACTAGTGCATATTTTTGTTCACGCGAGACTATCATATTCTCTAAGCTAACGCTGTCGTGCACCTGCTCGATGGTAGCTATCAAGTAGCCTTGCTCACGCAAGGCATCAATGGCCGCTTGGGTAGTGTCGTAGTGCTGCCAAGACACCGAGAGTTCGGCACCAAGAGCCGTTTTGTGAATTTCAGCTTTGGGTGGACAAGGCGTGAATCCACACAGACAAATGCGCTCGATGAGAAAAGCATCGGCAGTGCGAAACACTGAGCCTACATTCATCTCGCTACGCACGTTGTCAAGCACCAAGGTGATGGGCAACTTTTTAATATCTTGATATTGCTCCACATCAACGCGATGCAGTTCTATCATTGTCTTTTTTTGCGGCATAGGCTTTGGATGATTGTCTTGTTTGTGTGCAAAATAACTGCTTTTTGACAACATCTACAAGCAACCTTCTGTCTGTTTGTCAACATCATGTTAAAAACTCTGTTAAAAACCGTTGATAATTACCCAATAAAAATCAATAAAAAACACTTGACAAAACGAGAATCAACCAGCTTATCTAAATTTTTGAGTGCACCAAAAAAGTTAGCATAAATCTTTTGAAAGCATTTTAACTAGGTTTTCATCGCCATTTGATAAAAACTATAGCAATAATTTATTAACTTTGCAGATTATTAACAGCTTGTCAATAAAGTAAGCAAATTACAGAAATTCAGCAATAAAACTTGTGAAAAACTTATCAATAACCATTGTTGAGTGTTCAATAAGTTGCTATACAAGAATTTCAATAAAAAGTTTTCTTCACCATTAACAAGCCATATACATCATCAATAATTATATTTTTAAAAATTAAAAAAATAAATATATAATAATATGACTGTTGAAAAAGGTTATGTCAATGAACCCATTCCACAAGGTATTGACTTGAAAGAAGAAATTCTGAAGTTGAAACGGGAACGTGATGCTGTGATTATGGCGCACTACTATCAGCGTGAAGAAATACAGCAACTGGCCGACCATATAGGCGATAGTTTGGCGCTAGCTCAGCTGGCCGCACAGACCGATGCTCCAGTGATAGTGCTGTGTGGTGTGCACTTCATGGGCGAGACGGCCAAAATATTGTGTCCCGACAAGACGGTGATTGTTCCCGACATGAGTGCAGGTTGCTCACTAGCCGATAGCTGCCCAGCAGATGAGTTTGAGCAATATGTCAAGGCACATCCAGGATACACAGTGGTGAGCTATGTGAACACCAGCGCAGCAGTCAAGGCTTTGACCGATGTGGTGGTGACCTCGTCTAATGCCAAGCAGATTGTAGATAGCTTGCCCCAAGACGAGAAAATCATTTTTGGCCCAGACCGTAATTTGGGCAACTACATTAATGGCTTGACAGGTCGCCAAATGCTATTGTGGGATGGTGCTTGCCATGTGCATGAGAAATTCTCGGTAGAGAAATTGCTTGCGTTGAAACAAGAGCATGATGATGCCAAGATTTTGGCGCATCCCGAGTGTCCTAAACCTATCAGAATGCTTGCCGACAAGGTAGGCTCGACACAAGCCCTGCTCAACTATGCTGTGGAGGACGATAGCCAGAAGTTTATTGTTGCTACCGAGAGCGGCATATTGTTTGAAATGCAACGTCGCTGTTCAGAAAAGACGTTTATTCCTGCTCCACCCGAAGATGGCACTTGTGCTTGCAATGAGTGTGAATATATGAAGCTGATAACGCTTGAGAAACTCTATAATTCGTTAAAATTTATGGCACCTGAAATCAAGGTGGACGAACGCATTGCTCAACGTGCAGTGAAGCCCATACAGCGCATGCTCGATATTTCACGCAACTTAGGCATTATCAAATGAGCAAGACCAAATTACTATTGATAACTACTATATTAACAACATTGAATATGATGTCGCAAAACGTATATGATTTCACGGTAAAAGACCGCAAAGGCAATGATGTGTCGTTGTCTGAGTATCGAGGCAAAGTGTTGCTGATAGTCAACACGGCTACTCGCTGTGGCTTTACTCCTCAATATGAGGAATTGGAAGCACTCTATAAGAAATATCAAGGTCAAGGGCTAGAAATTTTGGATTTTCCATGCAATCAATTTGGACAACAAGCTCCTGGCACAGAAGAAGAAATTCATAATTTTTGTACGCTCAATTTTGGGACAGAGTTTCCACAATTCAAAAAGATAGAGGTGAATGGTGAAAACGAATTGCCTCTATATACCTACTTGAAAAGTCAGCGAGGTTTTCAAGGTTTTGACTTAAATCATAAAATCGGCAAGCTGCTTGATGAGATGCTCTCACAGGCCAATCCTCATTACCGCGAAAGTGCAGATATCAAATGGAATTTTACTAAATTTCTAATCAATCAGTCTGGCGAAGTGGTAGAACGCTTTGAGCCAACAACCGATATTCAAACGATTGAAACGGCTATTTTGCAACTTTTAAAACACTAAAGCATCAAAAAATGGATTATAATTTCAAGGAGATAGAAAAAAAGTGGCAACAATATTGGCGCGATCATCACACCTATCAGTGTGAGATTGATGAGAGCCGTCCCAAATTTTATGTGCTTGATATGTTCCCTTATCCATCGGGAGCAGGATTGCATGTGGGGCATCCGTTAGGCTATATTGCTAGCGACATTTATGCGCGTTATAAGCGGTTGAGAGGCTTCAATGTGCTCCACCCGATGGGTTATGATGCCTATGGCTTGCCTGCTGAGCAGTATGCTATCCAGACGGGTCAGCACCCAGAAATCACGACCAACACCAATATTGCTCGTTATCGTCAGCAACTAGATAAAATTGGTTTCAGTTTTGACTGGAATAGAGAGGTGCGCACTTGTGACCCTAGCTATTATAAGTGGACACAGTGGGCCTTTTTGAAGATGTTTAAGAGCTACTACAACACCCAACTCGACAAAGCTCGCCCTATTGAGGAACTGATAACCCACTTCGAGCAATATGGCACAGACAATTGCCATGCCCACACCAATAGTAGCGATGAATTTAGTGCTGAGCAATGGAATGCTATGAGCAAGGTAGAGAAGAATGATGTGTTGATGAACTACCGCATAGCTTATCGTGGCAACACAATGGTCAATTGGTGTGCTCAGCTAGGCACGGTGCTAGCTAATGATGAGGTGAGCGAGGGAGTGTCTATACGTGGTGGCTATCCAGTGGAACAAAAAATGATGAGTCAGTGGTGCTTGCGGGTGTCGGCCTATGCAGGTCGTCTGCTAAGAGATTTGGACACGCTAGAGTGGACTGAATCTATCAAAGAAACACAGCGCAACTGGATTGGCTATAGCGAGGGCGCAGAGATGATATTTCCAGTGGCTGGTAGTGATGATAAGAGCTTGCTTATATTCACTACTCGTGCCGATACCATATTTGGCGTAACGTTTATGGTGCTGGCTCCCGAAAGCCAATATGTTGATCAAGTGGTCACCGAGGAGCAGCGTGAAGCAGTGAACTGCTATCTCGATGAGGTGAAACACAAGACTGAGCGAGAGCGCATGATTGAAAAGAAGGTGAGTGGTGTGTTCACGGGTAGCTATGCCGTCAATCCAATTACGGGCAAAGATATTCCTATCTATATTAGTGATTATGTGTTGGCTGGCTATGGCACAGGAGCTATTATGGCTGTGCCTGCTCACGATAGTCGCGATTATGCCTTTGCACGCCATTTTGATTTGCCTATCATTCCATTGATAGAGGGCGCAGATGTGAGTGAGGAGAGCTTTGATGCCAAAGAGGGTGTCATGACCAATTCTTCTAACGACCAATTGCAGCTTGATGGCTTGCAAGTGAAAGATGCTATTGCCAAAACTAAAGCATATATTGAGCAAACTGGCATTGGCAAAGTGAAGGTGAACTATCGCTTGCGTGACGCCATTTTCAGCCGCCAGCGCTATTGGGGCGAGCCATTTCCTATTTATTATGACGAGGATGGGCAGCCTCAACCTTTAGATGAAGATCAATTGCCCTTGTTGTTGCCCGAAGTAGATAAATTTTTGCCTACCGAGACAGGGGAACCCCCGCTAGGACGTGCTAAAAACTGGACCACTCCTGATGGCCATCCACTAGAGCTGTGTACGATGCCTGGCTTTGCTGGCTCATCGGCATATTATCTGCGCTATATGGACCCACATAACGATAAGGAGCTGGTTTCACATCGCGCTGATGACTATTGGCACAATGTGGATTTGTATGTGGGAGGCACTGAGCACGCTACAGGGCACTTGATTTATAGCCGTTTTTGGAACAAATTTTTATATGACTATGGCTATGTGTGTGAGGCTGAGCCGTTCCGCAAATTAGTTAATCAGGGCATGATTCAGGGCCGTAGCAACTTTGTTTATCGCATCAAGGACACCAACACCTTTGTTTCCTACAATCTGAAGGACAAATATGATGTAACTCCCATTCATGTGGATGTGAATATCGTTCATCTAGATGCGCTTGATATCGAGAAATTCCGTCAATGGCGGCCTGAATTTAAAGATGCCGAGTTCATTTTAGAGAATGGAAAATATATCTGTGGCTGGGCAATCGAAAAAATGTCAAAATCGATGTTCAATGTGGTTAATCCCGATGATATTGTCGATAGCTATGGGGCCGACACGCTACGCATGTATGAGATGTTCTTAGGGCCTGTTGAGGCAAGCAAGCCGTGGGACACCAACGGCATAGATGGTGTGAACCGATTCTTGAAACGCCTGTGGGCGCTATTCTTCAAGGGCGACCAATTGCAGCTCACCGATGAGAAGCCTAGCGCTGAAGCGCTGAAATCTGTTCACAAGCTCATCAAGAAGGTGACGGGCGATATCGAGATGTTTAGCTACAACACTTCGGTGGCTGCATTTATGATTTGCGTGAATGAGTTGACCACGATGAAGTGCCACGCTCGCGAGATATATGAGCACTTGGTGGTGTTGTTGGCTCCGTTTGCTCCACACATTAGTGAAGAGCTATGGCATGTGCTAGGGCACAGCGGCACCGTGTGTGATGCCCAATGGCCTCAGTGGAATGAGGACTATCTGAAAGAGTCCACAGTGAAATATACAGTGCTGTTTAATGGCAAGCCGCGCTATAGCATCGAGGTGCCCACTGACACTGATAAAGAGGAGGTGCAGCGCATAGCCCTCGCCGAATCGGCTGCCGAGCGCTGGCTAGACGGCAAGCAACCCAAGAAAATTATCGTTGTGCCCAACAAGATTGTAAACGTGGTGGTGTGATGAAGCCTAAGAAGCTAGTTTTTGCTACCAACAACGCTCATAAGTTGCAGGAGCTGCGCCAGATGATAGGTGAGCGCTATGAGGTGCTAGGCCTCGCTGATATCGGCTGCTGTGAAGATATCCCCGAAACGGCTGATACTCTCGAGGGCAATGCTTTGATGAAGGCGCAGTATGTGAAGCAGCACTATGGCTATGACTGTTTCAGCGACGACACTGGCCTGGAAATTGATGCGCTCGGTGGCGAGCCTGGGGTGCACTCAGCACGCTATGCGGGCCCTGGGCGCGATAGTGAGGCCAATATAGATAAGGTGCTGGCAGCTCTAGCTGGCGTCACAGACCGCCGCACAGCGCGATTTCGCACAGCGGTGGTGCTCTTGCAAGGCAACGACACCCATCTGTTTGAAGGACAGGTCGAGGGGCTTATTCTCACCGAACGTCGGGGAACGGGTGGCTTTGGCTACGATAGCATCTTTCAGCCTATAGAGGGTGACGGTAGCACCTTTGCTCAGATGTCTCCCCAAGACAAGAACCGCATCAGTCATCGCGGTAGGGCAGTTGCCAAACTCATTGCTTATCTCAAGTCTCAACAATAATTATTTTGAAAGGCCATCACCTAGCCAGCGAGAAATCAAGCCTCAGAAGTTTTTTATCTAGCTTTTGGGGCTTGTTGCTCATTGATTGGACTTTTCGTCTCGTGGGACTTTGTTAGCCCATAATAGAGCCATTGCTAAAGCCAATCATAGCTTAGAGAGGAAGCGCTCTCGATTGACGATATAGCGCACATGGCTGGCGTGGCCGATGACGCGGTTGCGGTCGTCGTGAGCTTCGATATCAAAGGTGAGTCGTCGGCCCTCAATTGCAGTGAGTGTGGCAGTGGCTGTGACTTCGCATTGTGTGGCGGTGGGTAGCATGTGGGTAGCATGTATCTCGGCCCCCACTGTGGTGTCGCCCGTTGGCAGAGCATCGGCTACGGCAAGCATCGCAGCATTTTCCATCATCGCTATCATCGCTGGTGTGGCTAGCACATCCATATCGCCAGAGCCCATTGCTACTGCCGTGTTGGCCTGAGCAACGAGGCAGTGGCTCTGATGAGTCAAGCCAGGTGTGAGCATAGCGTTGGTTGTTGATTTTATCATCTCTTTCTTGGTAGTTATTGTTAATAATCAGTTTGAGCCTCAAAAATAGTGAAAAATAGCTATCGGTGCAATAGGGCGACCTAGCCAAACACACAAAAAAGATAGTTGGTCGCTATCGCAGCGAGCAACTATCTCGAAAATATACCTGTTTTATTATTAATTGATTTCGGTGTCGTTAGATTTTAGAGTTGAGGGCCAGCAGCCACTAGAGCCTTACCAGCCTCGTTGCTCTCATATTTCACAAAGTTTTTGATAAAGCGGCTTGCCAAGTCCTTTGCTTTCTCTTCCCACTGTGCTGGGTCGGCATAGGTGTCGCGTGGGTCGAGGATGCCAGCGTCCACGCCTTCGAGTTGGGTGGGAACCACCAAGTTGAAGTAGGGGATGGTCTTGGTGGGCGCCTTGTCGATGCTATGGTTGAGGATAGCGTCGATGATGCCGCGCGTGTCGCGGATAGAGATGCGCTTGCCTGTGCCATTCCAGCCCGTGTTCACCAAATAAGCCTTTGCCCCGCTCATCTTCATGCGCTTAACCAGCTCCTCAGCATATTTGGTGGGATGTAGCTCTAGGAAAGCCTGTCCGAAGCAAGCCGAGAAGGTGGGTGTGGGCTCGGTGATGCCGCGCTCGGTGCCCGCTAGCTTGGCAGTGAAACCGCTCAAGAAATAATATTTGGTCTGCTCAGCATCGAGTATCGAGACTGGAGGCAGCACGCCAAAGGCATCTGCGCTCAAGAAGATAACTTGCTTGGCTGCAGGTGCATGACTGATGGGGCGCACGATGTTTTTGATGTGATAGATAGGATAGCTCACGCGGGTGTTTTCGGTGACGCTCTTGTCGGCGAAATCGATTTTACCATCCTTATCGACGGTGACATTCTCTAGCAAAGCATCGCGGTGGATAGCATTGTAGATGTCGGGCTCAGCATCCTTGTCTAGGTTGATGACCTTGGCATAGCAGCCGCCCTCAAAGTTGAACACACCATTGTCGTCCCATCCGTGTTCATCGTCGCCAATGAGTTTGCGCTTGGGGTCGGTAGAGAGGGTGGTCTTGCCCGTGCCGCTCAGTCCGAAGAAGATGGCTGTGTTCTCGCCATTCATATCGCAGTTGGCCGAGCAGTGCATAGCAGCGATGCCCTTGAGTGGCAAGAAGTAGTTCATCATCGAGAACATACCCTTCTTCATCTCACCACCATACCACGTGTTGAGAATCACCTGCTCCTTGCTTGTGACGTTGAACACCACGGCGGTGTCGCTGTTGAGCCCCAGCTCTTGGTAGTTCTCTACCTTTGCCTTGCTCGCGCAATACACTGTGAAGTCGGGCTCCTGGTCAAACTCCTCTTCGTTTTGTGGGCGAATGAACATGTTGGTCACAAAGTGAGCCTGCCAAGCCACCTCCATGAAGAAGCGCACCTTCATGCGGGTGTCCTTGTTGGCGCCACAAAAACCATCGACCACAAACAATCGCTTGCCCGACAGCTGCTTGAGCGCCAAATCCTTGACAGCTGCCCAAGTAGCCTCGCTGACGGGTTTGTTGTCGTTCTTATATTCTGGGGTAGTCCACCACACCGTGTCGTGTGAATTGGCATCATCAACAATAAATTTATCTTTAGGTGAGCGGCCTGTATAGACGCCCGTCATCACGTTGATAGCTCCTAGTTCGGTTTCTTGACCCACGTCATAGCCTTCTAGGCCAGGTTTCATCTCTTCGTTGAATAGAACTTCGTAGGATGGATTGTAGAGAACCTCGGTAACACCTGAAATACCGTACTTCTCAGCTAGCATTGCCTTATCAAATTTTGCCATAATTTGAGAATATATTTTTTAAAGTTAACAATATCGTTTCGTGGCGATACTCAATCGCTAATGAGCACTGCAAATTTAAGCATTTATTTCGTGATGCATACAAATAATTACTGAAAGATTTCCGTAATTTAGCCGACAATTATACTTTTTTAGCTTTTATGATGGTGGGTGTGCCGTCCGCTGGGTGTAACTTTGTCACCCGATGGCTACCAGCCCCCTGAGATGATGGATGTGATGAACAAGTTCAAGACGCTATATGTGAGCGACCTCGATGGCACCTTGCTCGGCGACGACTCGTTGCTCTCGCCGCGCACCATCGAGGTGTTGTTGCGGGTGTTGCAGCGAGGCGCCCTGTTCACGGTAGCCACTGCGCGCACTCCCGCCACTGTGGTGCCACTGATGAGTCGTGTGCCGCTCACGCTACCCATGATAGTGATAGGGGGTGCTGCGTGGTGGAACCCCACTCAGCAAGGCTATGAGCACGTCAGAGCCATTCCTGTCCCTACCGTAGATGCCATTGCCACCGCCTTTGAGCAACACGGGTTACACCCGTTCATCTACCGCCGTCATGACCAGCTGCTGATAGCCCACCACCTGGGCCCCATGTCGCACCAGGAGACGCGCTTTGTGGCTGCTCGCCAAGGGTTGGCGCTCAAGCGCTTTGTGCTCGACGACCATGACTATCGCCACAGCCCCGACGAGGCGCTGCTGATGTTCGCGATGAACGACTATGCCAAGCTACAGCCCATTGCTTGCCAGATTGAGCACACGGTGCACTGCACGGTGACGCTCTACCATGACATCTTTGACCCCCGCGATGGCTATCTTGAGGTCTATGCGGCAGGCACCACCAAGGCAGCAGCCATCGCTCAGCTTGCCGCGGCTATGCAAGCCGATCGCGTGGTGGTGTTTGGTGACAACCGCAACGACTTGCCCATGATGCAAGCGGCTACCCACAGCGTGGCGGTGGGCAATGCCACTGCCCAAGTGCAAGCCATCGCTAGCGAGGTGATAGGGCCCAACACTGCCGACAGCGTGGCGCAATGGATTGAGCGCGACCTCGACCGTCACGCATCATCGGGCTCACGATAACACGAATGTAAGGGCTTTTCGCTGACGATGCTCGCTATGGACTCATGATAAAATGAATGTAGGGGCGAGGACTTGCCTCGCCCGCCCTCAGCGAGGGGAGGGGGAAAACGAAGAATTTTAATGTTTTTTACCCCTCAAACGCTTGCAAACCTCAAAAAAAGCATTACCTTTGCACCCGCAATCAAGCCCAGGTGGCGGAAT
>Ga0181612_176325_pt1 | contig 13516 bp, 8 predicted proteins | sample HoacroProtozoa21_FD_119630 | JGI IMG/M metagenome (GOLD analysis project Ga0181612, IMG submission 119630) | Hoatzin crop microbial communities from Cojedes, Venezuel. Combined Assembly of Gp0051906, Gp0051904, Gp0051908 | reverse complement strand
CCTGTTGGCATCGGTCTTTGCTAGCCCAGCAGATACGGCACCTGTTCATGTCCCTTGCACTAGCATCCTGGCTCCCCTGTTGGCACTGCAGCACTGCTGAGGGACCTCAGCCAGTCAAGGACGTGCTTAGCTACTTTATGAAGGAGTCAAGGAGTTTACTGGCTAAATAACACAGAGGAAAAAAGTCCTTTCCACCTCTTGTGGCAACATGCTTGCCTTCTGCATATACTCTGTTGGGGTAGCAAGGAGACCTGGCCCGTGGAAATGCAAAAAGTCACTGTTTATACCCCGGGAACTGATAATGTGCACAATTTTAATTGAGGAACAGCAGTAGGAACCAGTCATTTTGTGTCTTACCTGCAGCAGCTAACCAGTTTGACCTAATTTTTTTTAGCATCTAAAAGGAATTTCTTTTTTTTGTGAAAATAAGATTGTTATACAAATGTGTATGAGTCTGTGTTTATATATATGTACAAATACATTTATAAAGTAACTTCTCATTAAAGCAAATGATCGCTTTCTGTTTATTTTGTACAGTGCAATTTATAGCTGCTATTTTTTGTGGATACTGTTAGATGGTGTTCTACTGGATGCCAAAACTCAATACCAACTCAGGGTAAGAAATGAAGCAGAAAAAACTACAGTGGAATTCTACAATTTATATTCAGTTTAGGCAATAAGGATCAGAAAAACTGATACAATTCAACCATCAGTAACAGGCATGTTAGTTTTGTTGCATGTCTTTGATACTAAATTAACTGGTTAAAAAGGTTCTTGTTAATGACCACTGGACCTTAAAGCAAATGCAAAATCATGATGGCAGGTTTGGTGCATAGGCTCAGGGTTATAGGGTGCTGCTTAACATTTTGAGCACGGAGGGGCTAGTATTTCTTCTGCACTGATAAAATTTGAAACGAAGAAGAAACTTGTAGCACTAGAGGTGTTGTTCTGTTTTCTTCCTTATGACTTTAAAGGACTAAGCTTAACAGTGTATGCTAGTTCTAAAATCTGCCCTAACTTTGCACAGTGCAAATCCCTGTTTTACAGAGTGCTTTTCCAAGAGCTGTGCAATAATCTCCGTTAAAAGCCAACGAACCAATCAACCAACCAACCAGCTAGCTCCCTCTGAAATTACAAGATCCTCAATAAGCTAAACTTCGACTTCCCAGATGTTATCTCCAAGTCAGTCTGGAGAGGCTGTATATGGCACAGGAAAGTTCGTTCTTCAGTGGATAAGTGCTCGTAGGAGGATGAATGATTTTTTGGTGACTGAATATTTTTGGTGGTATTTTCAAACTGCTTTTTTTTCTCTTGAATTACAGTGATTTCTTACTGTGAAATGTTCTTAAAGTTTATTAGAAAAAACTGTTTGGTACCATAATAAATTTGAATTGGAAGATGGCTTGAAAAAAATATGATTACAGTTATGGCTTCAGAAGTGCTAGTGAACCAAAAATTATTTGCGCAGAAGTAGCAGACAGCCCCAAATTCTTTCTGCTCAAGGAAGCTATGAAAAACCCTTGCAGTAGGTCTACGTGAAACAATCTGTACTCTCTACCCAGGCCACACCAAAGAAGACACAAAGAGCTTCTCTGCTCTTAAAGCAGATATTAGCTTCATCCCCAAAATAGGGCATTTAATAGTCTTTCCAAAATTTGCTACTCTTCAATATTATGTAATTCCAATTACTATTGTTGCTCATAGAAATGTCCAATCAAGTTGAGCCTTTGAGTTTTAGGTCTCAAGGAAGACCTGCAAGCTTGGATCCCACAGTTTGGTTGCACATAGTATGAAAAGAGGTAGTTCCCTGAGTGGTTTTGCATATCGTACCTTTTAATTTAGTTGAGTGCCCTTTGTTCTCTTCCTTTCTCGTGCACATGTTCATTTCAATCTCTTTTCACATGAAAGGTTTTCCATGCCCTTCTTTTGTCACCTCCCTTTCCTGAAAATAGATTTCTCTTTACCAGCACTTGCAAATTAGCACAGTCAAAGGCAATTTTATTTTCCTGGCTATCTTTGTTTTGACTGTTTGTTTCCAAGCGAGACGTTTTCTTCAAAGACTATCTTCCTGTGCCTAAAATCTTTAGGTAAAACAGAGCCTTGGTAGCAACTTCTGTATGTCTCCTCTGCTCCTGCGACAGTTGTGGCTGCTTCTGGCAGGACTTTTTTTGGCATCTTTATCCTTTGAACGTGAGACTCACTCAAGAAAACCTCCCCTCTTCTCAGTGGGGTAAACCTGCCTATCATCAGACTTAGCAAAAGCACCGTACAGAACGGCAATCTTCTAATTCCTGTAAATAAAAATAGAGCAGCTGTTTCCATACAGGTTTAATTTATCTAGTTGAGAGACATAGTTTTGTCACTGTCTGTGATAATGTCGGTATTATTCTTGACTCAAGCATCTTTAATTTATATGGGGAAGTGTTTAAACGCTCTGGTGAAAGAGCCCATAGAAAACCTGCAGACAGACAGATAGCTTCCGTGGCCAGCTGGTTTCTGGAGAAAGAGGTGGCCACTTTCTGAGCTGTTTGCTTGCATGAAAGATAACATTATCATGGTGTTTTCTCAGCTGTGCTTAAGCAAAAGGAAATCACTGGCCTTTGCCTTACGGACATTAATTTCCTCCATTAGTCCTGCTCCTGATTCTTCCTGATGATGAATACTGTCACCAGTTGTTGTAAATATAGCTCAACTCAAAGTAACAGGGCAGAAACTTTATATGTGTGTTTCCTTTAATTCTTTGGACTGGAACTGCTTTCTTGTATGTTTGTATATTTCTGTTCATCATAAACTCTGCTCTACAACTTTATTATTTTACAGACTATTCACACTGGATCACTACTTTTTGGGTTAAATTCATTCTTAGACAAATAAAGAGCAATGGGCCAGCACACCATCTCAGGTGTTCTCTCTCAGGTCATGCAGTTGGCCACCTTCTGGGCTGGATTTGCAACTAATGTTAATTTATATAACCCTCTAACTGGTCAACTTGGTGACCTACAAGCTCATTTTCAGCCTTCAACTGAACAGTTCTGTCATGATGTATAACTTACAGTTGACAGTTTTTGACCAATACAAATTTTAAAGCCAGAAGGGGCCTTTACATCATTTAATCTGACTGTACAATCTGCTCTTTGCCAGGGACTTTGATGTGAACTCTGCAGAATTTTTGAACTCCATGGAAAACAATCACATTGAAACCTCCCATCATTGTGGATCTGACAAAAAAGCAGATGAACCTTAGACTCAGTGCTAAAAGCCTAAACAGAAATTTCTCAGAAGTTGGGAGTAAGAACGTCTCTGTTTTGAAGGACATCATGATAAGTGGTTTAGGGTGCAAGTGCCTTGCATCTCCATCTCGGATAAATTGGCAGTCACTCAAAGCAAAAATCTAAGATTGATGTGTAATAAGTTTTAAGACTGTTTCAATATCATGGTCAGATTGACAGAAGTAGTTCAAGTCCTGAAAAAGGAATTAAATATGTAAGGCAAAATCCCTGCTAGGCTAAGCGTGATCCCCGATGCCCTGTCATGTAATGATTTGCCAGCAGAAGAGTCACACAACTACTAGAAATTTCAGCCTCAGCACTGCTTTGTTTCTGTTATGAATTCAAGCAGAAATTGGCACCAGTTCAGGCTTCTTTTGTTACAGGAGGAAGAGGAGATGACAGAGGGCTCATTTGGCTAATATTGCAATTTTCTGTGAATGTGTGCCCGTTGTCTCTTAGGTATTAGAGAGCTTAACACAGCTGCCCTCAAGCAGGCAACCAACTGGAGAACCCCAAAGAGCTGTCTGTGTATATGGTGCTAACTTCAGTCTCTGCTTCTACACCTTAGCCCTCTTTGATGGAGGTCCCATCCACCCTCCCTAGATGAATTGCTTTGGTTTTGCTGTAGGTCTCAACAGTGGGCAGCGGAAGTGGTTTATGTGTTTGATAAGGAGAAGAGAGGCCTTCCTGGGTTTACAGATTTTAGAGTAATAAAGAAGTTTGACAACCTGAGTGGGTACAAGGCCAACACTGGAAAGTTTTATGAATGACTATTTATAGCTATACAAGTTGTGTCATATCCCAGGACCACCTAGGTGGACAAAGGACTTTCCCTCTACATCCCTTTGAAGACTAAATAATGTGTCCAAATCAGAAGAAGTCTCTGACCTGTTGAGGCAAGATATCTACCTTTCCTCTGTGTCCAAGGATGCAGAGACTGAGTTCCAATGGTCAGCATAGGAAGCTTAGTTCACAAGGGCTGATGCAGAAGCCATGACGCTTTTTGTCACCCGCATGTAGTCTTGGAGTGACCTTCAATAACTATACTCCAATCTTTTTTTACAACTGTTGTTTAAATAATAGGGCTTTCCTTGACAATGATAATCAGAAAGGAAATGTCACCGCAAATACATTCCAGAAGAAAAGAGTGAGTTGAGTGAAACCACAGTGTGCTCAGTCTTGGCTGTATTCAGGCTCATAAAACTTTTACCTCCGGATGTTAGATCAGATAATAGCACAGAGGAAGACAAGCCATATTGCTTAGAATAAATCCGTCAGTAATGAGTGCATTAAAAATACAATAGACAAATTAGATGGATTTATCCATCTATTTCAGATAGCAAGAAAAATTAGACATGAGTAGCTGGGGAACTGTTGAGGCAAGAGGCCATGTAGACACTGCATTACCTTGAACACTGGGCCTGCGTCTATGGAGAACAGCACTGAGGAGGACTCTTGCCAGACTGAGTCCAGACCTTGGATCTGTCAATGAGTTTCAATGAAACAAGTGATTGAATGACCCAGACACGTCAAACTTTCAGTGTTTCAATCAGAACATCGGTAAAACTTCCATTTCTGTGACAAACTCTATGGTAAGGAGCTTTGTTTGCTCAGGGACCAGTGCTTCTAGGATTTGGGCCCAGAAATTGCTCCTAGTTGCCACTGTAATTCACTGAAAGTCTGAGGAGGAAAGGAGGTGAGCTGAAAAATGATAAAGTAGGCATGATTAATTAAAGCCTTTTATTTCTAAAGTATTTCCCAAACTCCAATGGCAGCAGTTCCAGGCACCCCTTCACCTTTCTCTCTCCTCTGCATCCCACAGGATGTGATAGCCTTCGGTGTCAAAGCAGATACTTCGAGTAACCAAGATGTGGTAATACGCACTCCCTACCCTCACCTCCTCGTCAGCCTGCAGCTAAATATCCCCCTCCAACCCTTCCAGAAAGCCATCTCTGTGCTGTGCTGATTTGCAGCTGGTCTGGCTTGATCGGGAGGGTCTCAAATACAGAGAGGAGGCTGGCGTTGGATTCTGGCAGCTTTGTTAATGCCTTCTGATTTCCCCTTCCTTTTTCTGTTACAGCTTTCTGCAGTGCTTGCGAGAAAAGATGTAGATTTGGGTCGGTTTCTGTTCTTCACATTAAACTTCAGTGATTCAGAGGAAGGACTCTGGCTTTTATTTTTGCTTGTTTATGCATACACAATAGTATCTATAGATGTAGATAACTATAAAGTAATATTAATGCTGATGGTAAAAATAAAATGTCTGTGGTTCTATGTCCCACTTCTCAAGCCACCTTAATACAGGTGGATTTCTCTTCTGGGAAAAAATAACAGAAAAGGCTGGAGGGTATGTGATTTCTCTGTTAAAATCATGTGTACCTCCACTGACTAATTACTCAGGGGTTTGTACTGATACTCTTGTCACACACAGCTGTTTTCCTCTGAAGTTTCGCTGTGGTCTTAGACTATGCAGTTCAAGTTCCTCTGTTTTAATAAGTTGCTGTACCTTTGCCCAAGGCTGTGATTGAAAATGTGGTTCAGCTGACACTTGGAAACTTATTATGCTGTGTTAACTTGATTTTGAATTTACACCTTGAGGGATTTATTTAATTCAAATACTCCTATTTATGGTGCCAAACTAAATAAAAAGCTCCAAATTTCACTCAAGTGAAGAAAAATCCAAACCTATGGAAATTCTAGCACAAACAGCATTGACAGTGCTAGGTAGTAGGTACAAATGTTTTCAAAATCTGAGAGGATTTTACTGGAACTGTTGGAAAATCATGTCTGAAATACAAGCTTGCATAGAATTATGAGATAATAAATCATATTGAAGTTTTGTGTTATGTGGTATGCATTTCACAGCAGTCCTGTGCTGTACTGGCTCTACCAAACACAGTTTGTATGATTTCTGTGGTGCACTAAAACTCTTACGGAGAGACCCAGGTGTATAAGGAGAATAAGATTTTAGGGTGTGGAATTTTGTGGAGCATCTTTGGCGCTGGTCGTTGCTAGCAAGATGTGTCTGGTCTGATCCAGTCTGACTGTTTTAATGCTGTCTGTGAGCGTTTTCCCTGGCTGGATGGCAAAGCATGACCTTCCTGATGACTGCTTGCAAGGAGGGTCCCAGGTCTGATGGCACAGCTCCCCTGTTGAAAGATTCAGACTCAAATGCCCATGCTGCATCTTGAAGAATCCCAGCTACTGAAAGTAAATGAGATATCTTTTACGATTTTAAATGTTTTTCTTCCAGCAGTGACACCTATGAAATGACCACTGTTTTAACAAAAAACATCATCATCACTGCTGTAAGTCTTCGTATCCCCTTGTTATTGTGACGACTCTCAGCAGTATGTAACAAACAAAAACACAAATCCAGGATGATGTTCGCTTAATCAAGGGCCAGAACAGTCTCACAAGTCTTTGGCTTAGCTAAGGAAGTGTCGTAAAAAGTCCACTGTGGCAGCATAGGCTGTAGCTAGAACTATAAATATTTTCAGAACCATCAGTGTAATTATTTCCAGCTAAAAAAGACTCCTCCAAAAAAAAAGATAAAAAAAAAAAAAGTAAGTAATTATAAGTGTTAACATTCTGATGCCAGATCTCCATCGTTAGAGTAGGTCATAAAGACATTTAAGGCAGAAGGGTTAGATTGGGAGGGTGGGAGTAGTTTTCAGCCGCAAGGCTAGAATAGGCACGGTCCCTCCCCTAGGCAGTCTGGGGTGGGGCTGCAGCATCCTTTGGCTCCTTCCCCCATCAATCTGCCCCTGAGACATAATCTTTTCCCTTCCCCCAAAGCATTTATAATCTGAGAAGAGAGTGGATGAAGCAGGATTGGATGGTGGAGGGCACATAAATTATTAGCGGCAAGGGCATGTTTTCACATATGCTAACCCATGTGTACAACTCGTAGGAGTAAAAAGTCAATTGCTCTGCCCAGTGGGACAGAGGGCTTTAAAAGCATCATGGCTGAACTGGGAGAAGGCTTGAAGACAGGGCACAAAGGCAGAGCTTTTACAGGGAATTCACGTTCCAGCACTTCTTGTAGTATCTATTATTAGAGTTCTGGCTTGTCTGAAAACGTTAAAAATAAAATGGTGCTGCCTGGTACAGCATGAGGTGAAGTGCAAGATTAATTATGCTGTTCTGGATTTAATTTTGGTGTCCTTACACACTCTAACCACATGTAAGGCTGGACTCTTACCCTATACAAGAGATTTTTTTTTTTTTAAAGCTTAACTTGCTTTTGATCTTTCATGCAAGCCAGAGGTTAAAGGGGGTTTGTGGAAGATTCATTTACATTCTATAAAGCCACTTGCTGTGCATGAGGAAAATAGCATCATGTCACACCGCGATGTGAAGGTAGCTGGACCAGGCAACTGTTTGGAAGGGGCTGCCTCAGTTTCTTGGTGATTTAAAGTACGTGTGAGGTCATTGTCTCTGATTATCAGCTGATGTCAATCAGCAAAGCTCCTCTGAATTTATTAAAGCTTACCCAATTTCAGGGAGGATTTGTCCATTCACAGTATTTGTTAGATGCCAATGTGTGATGAATAGTAATAAAAAACCCCCCTATCAGACCTCAGTTAACAATAGCTGAGAGGACACTAATACTGCTAGGATACACCTCAGCATTTAGAAAATATTCTGCTACATTAGAAAAGAAATCACAACACATGGAGGCTGCAAGAATGTCAGAATGTGTTTACAGGCTCCTTTAATTCAGTGCCATTTCATTACGTTGCCAAAATTAATCACTGTCTTCAGCTCCTGTCTTGGCTTCTTATTTACTGCTAACTTGATCTCCTTGGTGAGATTTTATTGCTCCCAAACATCATGCTCTTTTAACACAAGATCCGATACAGATTGCAAAGGAATGAATAACGTAGGGATCAAGCAAATAGGAATTTAAGGATCACATGTGACCCTGTTAAAGGTAACACCTATTGCATTAAATACATAGCGTATGTACAGCCTCAGATCCTTATGTATTAAATAGTTGGGTTATGTGTTTTTAGCTACAAAAAACGAGCAGCACAGATGTAACAGCTAAACAATACTCTTTATCAAAATAAGAATCTGAAAAAGAGAGTGGTCTGCCCACGAGCCCTCCTGCAAACACAGTATCCCTAGCGCTGCCAGCCTGCCACTTTCTTGGAACTCAGCTGTTCCCTGCTCTGCCACCTGCAAGTGGCATAAAATTGTTTTTGGTGTAAGAAAAGCTGTCCCACCATGGGACATGGGGAGAACTGAGACAGCTTTGTTTTATTCAAAATCTGGATTTGATTTGGATTAGGTCTGAGGTGCTGTGTAACTACAAAATACTCTTTATTGTGCTGAACCTCTTCCCTCTTGTGACTTTTTTTTTTTTTGGTCCTCCATTGCTGTTTTTAAAGGATGAAGACTGCATTTCTCTCTGTGTATATGGTGTCTAGCACAATGGGGCCCTGACCTTTGCACTGTAGCGCATGTCTCTTAAAAGGTCTCTCTAATAAAGTGCTAGGAGATAATAATGGCAAATGCCCCAAATGTCGCTCCTTCCTCAGTCTTTGGAATATCAGATGAAGCCCACCTCACTAAAAAAACCAAAACCAACACTTCCCCCATGAAATCAATAAAAATTCAAAATACTTTCAAATATTTTGAAATAGATCATGCCTGGGGAAATTGTGCCAGTTGCTTCTGCATATCTTGGCTAGATATATCAGATTGGTAAGAGAAATGCTCACACAAGGAGGAAGAGTTGTAATGAATGAAAGGCATATGGCTGAATCCTTCAGGAAATATCCTCCAGTGCATCAGTGAGAGTTAACCTGGCTCAGACAGGGAGCCTGTTCTGATATCATAAAAGATGGTGAATGATATTTTATCACATTTTTTCACCATGTCAGCACTTCCTTCTCAACAATTTCATTGCCTTTTATTAGTAGCTCCCCTTTTTAATCATCCAGTGATGATGAGCCTCTTTCTTTGACATAAATAGGTGCAGTTCCAAGTGACAGCGAGGTTGTTACTATCACTTATCCAGAGCACAATAAGGACTATATGCATGACGGGGTTTAGGACACTATTGCATTAGGTACTAGAAATGTGGGGTAAAAAAAGACATTTTTCTGTCCTGAAGGACAGACCTAGCTAAGAAAGCTCAAACAGAAGTATTGCTTCAATGTTAGAGAGGAAACAGAAGGCATGGAGGTAGATCTCTGAAGCCTCAGCTGTGGCAATTTTGTACCTTGTTCATAACCAGCTTGCAGGCACTAGGCTCTTCTTCTGCAGGTGCTTTGAGATCCTTTAAAGAGAGTGTGAAAGAAGGCCAGTGAAAACGATCACATTGTAGGTTTTAAAGGGAGGGCACATGTTGAGAGTCTGTTACAGTGTGAGCCACCTGATAGCAATCTTAGAAGATATATTTTGGAATGATAGGTACCTGCAAACAGGTCTTGCAAGGGCATATAATTATTGTGTAATAATTTCCCGTTTGTCATACAGGGTTACATGCTTTCATAAGGTGTGGAGTTGCTTTTTACACAGCAACCACATAGCCTGGGGCACCTGATCCTGAGTGAAACTGCTGCACTGTAGAATACAGTGATCTCTGAATAGACAAATACTCCATTTCTGTTACTATGTGATAATCTTTTTTATTGTCTAGGTATCTTAGGTCTCAGAAGGCTCATGGAGATGCTAATTTTACTCTTTCCTTCAGCAAGTAAACTCAAATAGTTATGGGAAAAGTGTGTCCCATGGTTGGACATTTCAGCTTTCTGCTTACTGTGACACATGGAAGACAGTAGCTCAAAGGCAGAAGTTACAAGGGAGAAATCTGTGGCATGATTGGGAAAGAACATGCTCTACCATGAAAATGAAACATGAAGCCTAACACCAGAGATGTTTTGAAATAGTGATTTAAGTAAATAGTTCCATGAGCAGCAGACCAATAAAGCAGCCTTTTGATTGAGACTTGATACTTCCTTCTCCTTTTTGTTTCACCTGGAAGAAATGAAAGCTGTTGCAGATGGTCCAGACCTGCATGGGTGACTGGGCAGTTGACACTTCTTCTTTAAGAAAGAAGTTGAAGTAAATGCCGTGTCCCTGTGATGATGGTGGGCTGAAAAAGCGGCTTTCCAGGCTACGTGCAACCTCAACACATGTTTTACGAAGGCTTCTTTTAAAAAGTTGTTTCCATTAAGAGCTCTACTCTGCTATCAGATTTGGGTGAAGCTGGACAAAATGCATTCAAAAAGTTCGCATAAGCCTTGTTTCCCTGAGAAAGCAGGATAAGCAAAAATCTGTAAACTGCATATGAAGTTGTTTCCAGTTTTCTTGCAAAACTTGAACCAATTCAAGCATATCAACAAGGGAAGAGGATCAGGGAAGGCATTTGGGTGGAAGGAATTTGTTGCTCACATGGGCAGCTGATTCAGCCTCAGGACATCACTCTTCATTGTAAGAGCTTCTGAATAGCTCCCGGTGCCAAAACCAAACCTGTGATATTCCTGCACTATTTCTGCTCAATGCAAAATCTTCCACCTCTGTTACTGCTTTCCTGTGCTCCTCTGCCTCACCAATGCAGTTGCCATTTCTCCACTTTGTGACACTACAACTTTCTTTTCGAGGCCAGGATGCTGAAATTATGCAGAAGGTAAGAATCCCTTGTTTCTAAATACTGTTGCAATTTTTTTGATGGTTTCCAATCTCGTGGACAGAGCCAAGAGCTTGAAAATGTAGCTCAAATCAGTGCTAAAATTTCAAACACAAATGGCGAGATGAAAACCCCTCAAATGTTCTTGGAGCTAAGAGAATTTTAATTTTAAGCTGGTAATGCTGAACACTGAGTTGTTGGTGTTATGGACTGGCTGGCTGAGATTCTTGGAAGGCATAGTTGTGGGTAACAAAGCAAAAATCAACAGAAATACATTGACTTACACCAACTGGTGTACACTAAACTGGCTTGCCGTCTCTTTCAGTGTCGCTCGCTGACATATCTTCTGTTTTGCCTTTGACTGCTCAAGCGTGAAGAAGAAATAAATTCTATTGCACTCCACAGCTTTGAAAGAGCGGAGTAAATACTGGACACTCCATCTTTCTTAGCTCCATCTGGACTGAAATCCTGGCTTCATTGAACTCTGTGGTAAAAATCCTTGACTTCCATGGATTTTGTTCTTAGAGTCTTACTGTCTCTGTTCCTGACTTGTCCAACATGGCCCTGCAGGTCACATCTTTGCAAATGCTCTCCTCCCACAAATATGTTTGCCTTGTCTGTTTACACTGTAATTTCTTTTCAAAAGGCTACAGCTCTTCTCTGTTTGTATGTAGGCTCACAGCTGCGCCTTGAACTGGTGCTGCAATGGTTAGCAGTGTTATCTTCAGGATCCTTGCTAACATAAAAGGTATATGCAAAACAGATATTTGCTCATTTTTTAATATAAAAGCTAAATGCAAAACTCTTATGGCATTGAATAACTGTCACTGGAACTTAATTTGGATAAACACCCTAAGGTGAAGCTTTCATCTGAACGAGAGGTGAGTCTGAACTTACTAGGAGCAGCATCACATTTTTGAGAGGTTCATATTTGCATCCATGAGCCTATCTGTGATATTTAATCTTTTGAGTCTGCAAATTTCTGCTGGACACTTTCCAGGAAAGAGGTTTTGCACCTCCCACTATAAGTTTTACAGGAAAAGTCTTGCTCTTGAGACTTTGGAGAGAAAGTCTATCCAAATCTCACAGAACTTGGGCTGAATCTAATTCTGAAGGCAGATAAAAGTGTTGAAAGCTCAGATGGGTATGTCTGCATGCACTTCCATCACACTTTTGATTAGAATGAGATATAACCTGAGAGTTTGGCCTGTCATAGCCTGTGGTTTCTAGTCTAGCAAGTCACACCTTTGTGCAATGTAGACATATATCCCTACATGGATAACGCCACTGCAGCTCAACAATGCTGAGTTCCCCTCTGGGCACAAGCTAATGAAGGTGAATCAGAGCTTCATGCTGACTTGAAATGTGCTAACAAACCTTTCCAGGCAATGGATGACCTTCTTTGCAAATGGCTGCTTCTATTTCTGGCTGTGTGCCGAATATGCCAGACAAGCCAAAGTTTTTGTGTATTTTCATCTGGTGCTGTGTGCTCCACTCTGGGAATTCCTCCTTATGCTTACCTAAGCTTGCAGAAAAGGTGTCTAGTATCAAAAAATAGACTTTGCAGTAACAACAACAAATGCTATTTGTTTTACAGGTTAATAATCTAAAGGTATTTTTGATACACAAGACCCATAGTAAAACCAGTTAACTCCACAATGAGAGAAACACAGTGAGTGAGCAGCATGTCACCTTATCACATCATGAAGTAAGAGACTATATTAGCAATGTAAACAACTGTTGCTTAATTTATTTTCTGTGTATTTGTGTACATATTCCTGTGTATTTTCTAGTATGCTTAACAATTCCCGTGCAGGTGTCATGGGAAGGAACTGGCATTCAGTGCTAGATGTCTTAGACATATAATGAAGATTACAAGTGAAAATAAATAAAATCCTCCAACTTTACCAAGCCAAAGCCTGAAAAGATGGAGTTCATTCCGTAATGAATGTAATAATTTGTATCAAAATAATCTTACAGAGCCCCCTATGCCTAAAAAAGTCAAGACAGTCTGTCAAGATACACTTCTCTTTCATTATCTTTAAACACATAGCATCTAAATATAGAAAGGCCTCACGTCAACTCAGACGTAAGGATGCTTATTTCTACAGTCACTGTTCTGTGCAAATTGAATGAGTTCAAACATAAAAAAAATGTAAGTAGCTCAGTCTTCATCAGACAGGAAGATTTTGCAGACTCATACAGAAGTTTGACAGCACTGAAAAGTTGGGGAAGAACAAAGAGAGAGTAATGGTACAGGTGAGAGAACTTAGTTGCAAACGAAGTGGTCTTAGTAGTCCTTACTAGGACAATCTGGAAAAATCTGTCTGTCTTTAATGTGTAGAGCATTGGAAAATTATTTTGTAGTCATCTGTCCTGGAAAAGAAGAAAAAGAGAGGCAACACCAGTGAAGAGAAATGTGATGTTTCCAAGATAAGGGCAGTACACCAATGATGATTACATTTGGCTTATTTCTCCTCAAAACTCAGATGTTATAAAGTCACAGAATCTCAGAATGTTCGGGGTTGGAAGGGACCTCTGTGGGTCATCTAGTCCACCCCCCTGCCAAAGCAGGCTCACCTACAGCAGGCTGCACAGGACCTTG
>Ga0181612_151693_pt1 | contig 13516 bp, 11 predicted proteins | sample HoacroProtozoa21_FD_119630 | JGI IMG/M metagenome (GOLD analysis project Ga0181612, IMG submission 119630) | Hoatzin crop microbial communities from Cojedes, Venezuel. Combined Assembly of Gp0051906, Gp0051904, Gp0051908 | reverse complement strand
TCTGCCTCTCGCCGCCCCGACCCCCCGCCCCCAGTCGGCCTCACATGCATTAACCCCCCCCCCCCCCAAAAAAAAACCAGAACAGGAACAACCCCCGGCTGCACAGTCCCCCGCCCCCAGTAGTCCCATGGTCCCCATCTAGGCCTAAGTGCCCCTGTCCTTTCCATCACGTCAAAGGCGGCAGGGCCGGCGTTCCCAAAGGCAGTGAGTGCGACTTTTGATTATCCAGACAGCACAGGGAACGCGAGTCAGCTCCGTAAGCGGAGGCATCTGCGAATTCTCACGGCAACGAACAGACCTCGGAGGTCATGCCTTTGTCCCCACCAGCAAAAAGGAGAGGGGAACCAGACAGCGAGGTCTCAGATAATGGAGGTTGGACGGTTCAGCAAAATGACGGTAGCTGAATCTGAGATAGAGAGAGACAGAGAGACTCGAGCCTTTCCCAGCTCCCTGCCTTTCTGAGTAGGAAGGTACACCACATGACCGGCTAATCTGTTTACAAAGGAAAAAGCAGAAATCTGACATACTCATCAGCTCCCTCTGATCCATTTGATGGTTTGTCAGCGAAAGGAAATGATTTTCAAAAAAAGAAAAAAGAGAAAAAGAAAGAAAAAATGCCCGTCTGGCTCATACAATGATAAAAGAAATTCATGATGAAATGGCAGCAGATTAGATAATCTCAAAGAAATGGAAATGCTCCTCTGCTGGCAAGGTATTACTCGAGCAGCTGAAAGAGGGAAGGGAAGCAGGAGGTCATCAGGGTCCCCACAGAGAGGTGCTGATAATGGAGTCACATAAGGGAGCTCACTGAGTCCAGTTTGAAAAGGAGGACCTGCCTGGACTGGAGATCCCTAGGAGGGGAAGCACAGCAGGAAAATGGTGCTTCCTGAATGGTGGATGATGTTATAGTTCCTCCTGGCAAGCCTAGGGGCTGATGGAGACCCCAAACCAGAGCAAAGTTACGGGCTCAAAACAGAATGTCGCTCAATTGACAAACCCTGGGTAGGAAACAAGTGCCTGCAGGTTGGCATGGCACTTTAGGCAGGGGTACAGATGGGCAGGCGTGACAGTGGGGGGGCCCTGATGGTCTGGCACGTTGAGCAGCAGCACCAGCAAACCGGGAAGGAGAAGCTCTGGAGTGACCAGGCTTCCCACCACGCTGGAACAAGGATGAGCTGTCTGTCCCTACTCAAGCATGCAGGTTTCTCAGGCTCACTGCACAGCAGGACGTATTTGCTGAGGCAGTGGAACATCCCATAGCAAAAAACTGGTTGCTGGGCCATGAAGTGTTAATGACGTTCGGATACATGGAAGCCATTCTCCACAAGGAAACGCTCTTCCCAATAGGAATAGGAAACTGGCTGGGAGAGGTACTTTCCCCAGGATGGGGGTGTCTGCAGGGAAATGGGGTGCTCTTCAGGGAAAAGAAGCAGCACCCGCTCCCCACGGAGAAGCGGAACTCTTCAAGTAAATACACTATGACAAGAGGGGAAAGAACTACCCTGGAAAAGGGCAAATTCAGGACAATGGAGATATTCCAGACAGGGAGAGAGCAGGAATTAGCAGATAAGCTCTTCAGTGTGAAGATCGCGTTTCCCTGTTTCCTCACAGGCAGTGGGAGACTGGGTGTCTGTGAGGAAACAGGCAACCCACTGGATGTTGACATCCCTGCAAAGACAGATGTACACAGGTCAGCCAAGCTCCCTGCCTAGGAAGGTGAAGCCCTAGGGAAAGTCTCTGGTATACAAAGGCCATGCTTAACCCCCTTCAAGGGGGAATGGAGAGACAGAGCTGCAGAGATTGTGCAGGAAAGCTGGGCTGGGGGAAATTTGCATGTGATGCTGCATGGAGTTAGCATGTCAGGGAAGTCTTTAGTGGGTTCTCAGTCTCCCCATAAGCAGTGGGGTGGGTTAGTCTACAGCGTTTGGGAGCTTGGTCTATGAGGGATGTTACAGTTATAAAAACGGATTGAAAATGCTTTGAAGTTTAGTTTGGATTTGAAAGTTGTATTACCCGTCCTAGCAGTAACTTTTAATTGTATCTCTGGAAATTGGTAAAATTGTCAGTCTGGCTGGGGAGGCATTGATTAAAACCTGAGAAAAGAAACAACAGAGAATGTGAGAAGAGCTGAAGTGAGAGAGAATTACTTACCTCAGCTGCTCTGCACTCTACTTACCTCCACTGTGCTGTCCGAGACCTTCTCCCCCAAATCCTTCCTGCCTTTGGGATAAAACAAAAGACGTCACTCACGAGGTCTGTACCTCTAGTCAAGAGCTGGCCCTCAAACTGTGGACTAGAAAGCTAAAGGGAGAGATGCAGGCCCAAGCAAGACTGTCGACTGCAAGAACAAATACAGACCCTCCTGCAATCTGACAGCTGCTTAGTGGTGTAGGGTGAAGCTCCTTTAGGGGGCCTGGGGGGACCCCAGTCCTATCCTGAGTTGCTGATCTCAGTGCTGGTGAGTGTCAGTACCACCAGTGAGTTGGTAGCCACTCCCCTCTGCACCTGATTTTTGCTGGCATACAAGCCAAGACGTGAATGGACAGAAAGCCTTGGATGCAAAGAGGCTGGCCCAAAGTGTTGGTGAAGAGGAGGAAGGTGATGGTGCTGTGTTGCATCAGTTCAGGGAAGAGAAGGCATGCCAGGTTCCCCAGCAGTCACCTAGGCTCCATCGGTAACGCCTCTCTGCTAGCTGGTGCAGCTACAGGCTGGGTAACGAGACTTTAATGGCTTTTCTAAGGTATCTGAAGAACGCATGTGTTCTCATCTTCCCACTATGTGCCCAAGGCTAAAGGATACAAAACTGAACATTTCTTTTTGGTAGTTATTCTCACAGGAATCAGTGAGAACACATTTGCAAAGGCAGCACTGCTTGACCAAGAGAAGCTGGGTGTCCTCTTACCTGTTGGAGAGCCTTGCTTAGACTGCAGTTCCATCTGGGCTCCGTTGGTCCTTAATGAGAGAGTCTTTGCCCCTTGCTGTTTCTCCAGCTCCCCTGCAAGACAGACATACAGAAGTGAATGAGGAGAGGGCTGGAGGGAAGGATACCAGCATGCTGGAGGAGCAATATGGGAAGTCAGCAAGGAGAATTAATGCAAGAAAATGACAAGAGAGTGTCAAGAAGGAAGGGAGAAAGGAACAGCAAAGAAAAAAACAGAAAGTGGAGAGGACTTTAGGTGTGGAGCAACTTATATACATGGACATCTAATCTGTGTAAGACAGGTCACAGAGGGACACAGTACAGACTGCTTGTCCCCTAGACATTCCTGGAGTGAAGGACAACTCTATGAAGGCTACCAGACCTGTCTTGCACTTCCCAGCTATCTACAGATCACATCTGCATAGTCAAGGGAGTATGGGCTGGGCTGGAGAAGAGTCTTCTGGGTCTGACAGTCTAAGCTTCATGATTCCAGGCCACTGTATCACACACCCTGTTTTATAAGCATCATAAGTAGTGAAGTTCTTTCATTTCTCCTGCTGATGGGTGGTCACAGAGCCTGATTGCTTTTTCACCCTATTGGTGAGCACGAGAACAATCCTGTGCAGACTTGTGCTACTCATCCTCTTTCCTCCTGTTCCTGAAGAACCCGTTTCCTTTACCCTTTCTCCTTTGTAGACACATGCAGTGTGATGGCATTGCAGCGTAAATTGTATTAGAGGCCCTTACATTCAATTCGTATCTGCTCCAGCTCTGTCACTTCTGCTATTGACTCTTTCAGATCTTCCACAAACTTCTGCATTTCCTCAGCACCAAGAGCACAGAAGTGTAGTACCTGTTTCTTCTCTGAGCCCGAAACTGGAGTCACCAGTGTGATGCCATGGGGGTAATCTGTAAAGAAGATGAGTTAAGAAAATACAGAGGAGTTAGGCATCCTTGCTGGGGTAGTTGGCTGATTTGGTACCTCTGCAGGACAGAGAGTTTCCAACATGATTCCAAAGGAATCATGGCAGGGGGGTTGGAACCAGATGATCTTCGAGGTCCCTTGCACCCTTTACCATTCTATGATTCTAGAAATGGCACACATAGAGCTTGTCACACTGCAGACTGTGGGAAGCAACCTGCAGCATTCCAGCCCTCCAAGGGAACAGAATGGCCAAGCTGCAGCAGCAAGGCAAGTGCCACCAACACCACAGCACTGGCAAAATCAGGAAACTCTAGCTCTTAGTTACACGTAGTGCAACATCAGTTCTGGGAACCTGAGCACAGAGGTAGGACTGTAAAGCCCTTCTGAATCTGCAGAGGAGTAAACAGTATATGTAAGAGGCCAACGATACTTTTTCTTCTGTTGGAGATACAGCAGGAGAGGTTGGCTCCTGCAGTCAAAACCAGAACAGCCAGTAACATCCACAGTGGCAGAACTTTTCCCCAGAACATGGCAGGAGTGTTGGCACAGCATGGCTGTGGAGCTCCTCGTGCTGTGCAGAAAGATTGGTAAAGATGTGGGTTTGTAGGTCTCCACTTACTACTCCCCAACAGGCAAAACACATGGGAATGTGAATGCAAGGACATGCCCAGAGAGTGAAAAGATCACAGCAAAAGTCCTTGTGTTTGAAAGATCAGGCTGGGTGCAGGAAGATGGTGGCTGGAGATTCAGCCAACAGAAGCAGGAGAACGAGAGTGTGCAGAGAACTTGCTACGCTTGTGACTGGACTTTCTCTACCTTTTGCTCAGTGGCCAGTGGTTTCAAACCCTTTTCTCCTTCCCTCTCACCTTTTTTTACATTTAATTTCTCTCTTCCCCTGTCCTGCATTTTCTTCTCCTCCACTGCTCTTGCACCTCCCTGCCTTCCCCACCCTCTTCCTTTCTCAGCCTTTACCAAACAAGTCAAAGGACCAGCCTGCTATTTGCTTCCAGCCCTCAGCTCGCCCCGTTTGCATCCCACGCCCCTCTTCCCACCCTGTGTCTGTCTCCTCTGTTCCGACTACAAGCTCTTTGGGATATCTGCTTTTCTGTCTCTTCAGGGGTTACACAACACGATGCCTATACCAGAAGATCCGTGGGCACTCCCAGGGTAGTCACAATACCCCTGCAAGCCGATCCCAGCTCTGACGGTGCCTCCTGGGGATGCTCATTTACGAATGACTCTTTTGTACACACAGGGAGGTGAAAGCCTCTGCATGCTGCTGAGGGTAGGCTGTTGAAAGAGTGACTCGTGCTGCCAATAGGGTAAAAAACTTCGTACAGCCACAGTGCTGCTACAGTCTTCCTTCCTCGCAGCACGTTCTGCAGGTGGTCACAAAAACCCCAGTGGGCATCAGCCACGCTTGCCTGGGACTGCTGTGCAGCCCCTCTGCCTGTGCCAGCAGGAAGCCTGCCTGTTGCTGGAACTCCTCCACTGCACAACCAGCCTCAGTCAAGACACATCATGGCTCTGTTCCCAGACCATCAAGGTCAGGCTGACTAGGGCTGGCCTCTCGCCATACTTTGGTGGGTGCCGTTCCAAGGGCTCTGCTTCTCCCTTAGGAAGCTTTCAGCACAGCACGGCACAGTGCGGGGAGGCAGCAGCAGCACCTGAGCCTTTATCAGTATCAAAGGCTAAGGTGGGTGTTGTGACTCTAGGCAGGAGAGGAGAGGGGCTAAACCTGGCAGAAGCAGTTTTGTCAACGAGGTTCTCCACCTACACTTGGCTCCTGAGAGCTCAATGAGATGTGTCTGGGGATTGATTTTCTCATTCTTCCACGTTAGGACTCTCCTTGCCACCATTAGAAGCCAGATCCATCAACAAGTTTAAGTTCAGCCCTTCTGCAGGTGCTCAGACACAGTGAGAGGTACCAGGAGCCTCTTCTCAGCGGGCTGTACCTGGACAGTGATCTCCTCAGCACCAAGCCTCAGTTTCCTCCCCTCCACTTTTAACCCTGATGGAATCTCTTTTCTGATGCAAACTCACACTGGTGACAGAGCCCCCTCCCTCCTTCTCCTTTTCCCTGCCAAACCCCTCCAGGCAACCCAGGAGCAATGGACTTACATTCATTCTCAAAGAGATGGAACTGCATTCCCAGCAGGCCAACTGACTTGCAAAATGTGTACGTTGAGGAGCTTTTCTTCTTGGGGCAAAGCTTGAGGATCTGTTGGAGGGAGAGAGGAATCACTGGGCAGGGTGCTGGGGAACAGTGAGGCAAGAACAACGCAAACTGCTCAAAGCAAAAACCTTTTTGCAAGCTCTGTTAATTGTACACGGGAGTAACACTTGGTGACTGACAGGCTCTTTGCCTGGAAAGCTGCCTGACGTGCTGCACTTTAAACAACACTTCTGAAATTCTGTATACACAGTCCTGGAGCCCACTCAGCTCTCTGTCTCCCCGGAGTGCTGGCTTTTTGATGCCCACATTTCTGATTTTGCAAGGATAATTTTCTTCACTGAGGGCCAGATCAAAAGGCAAAGGCAAGCCTGTTAGAAATACCTCAGAGCTGGGAACAAAAGCATATGTGAATGCTGCACTGCCTTCGCTCCCTCAGCACTAGTTCTTACGGATTTGATTTATCCCACGGAGTAGAGGGATGGCAAGGAGCAGACCCTCTCCCAGGTTCAAACTGTACAAATTGGTGCGGAGGAATAGGTGGGGAAAGCTCTCTTGTCCTCTGTTCCTACAAAAGGGTTTGGTTTTAGCCTTACATTTGCAACAGCCACAGTTTCATTTCGCCATTAAATTCAGCAGAGCTTCCACCTTGTTTGGCCTCCTCCCAGTCTCAGTGTACCTCTGCCCTCCCTTGTACCTGTCTGAACTCAGCTGCAAGGTTGCTGAGCCAGGCTGCTTTTAAAAACGCTATACACGTTTGGGGCTCCAGTAAGTAGTACCTACTTTCCTACAGCCTTTGCAGTGTTAGAAGGCAGTGGTTTTAAAGTGTCTGGCAGGAAAGATTTAAAGTGCATGGGAGGGCTCTGTCTACTATAGTACCAACAGACAAAGAAGTGAACCTCCTTTTCATGAAACGAACCTCCCTGCTGGCAAAGGCATGAGAGAGAGCAATGACATTGCTTGGATGGCTGTGGGATGTGGCACTTTGCTTTTTCAAGGGTTAGAGGAGTTTTAGATTTGGCAGGTTTTTAACAGTGAAGGATCCAGAGCTGTGTCTTACAATGTTGATGGATCAGGAGATGGTCTGTCCTTAGGGGAGGGGGGAAATGGATGTTGTGGACTTGTTTTAGATTTCTGTATAGAAATCAGGGCAAGTTTTGTCACTGCAGTGCCTAATTGCCAGAGCATACTCACCACCAGCAGGTCATTGAAGAGAAAAACCTCCCTCTGGTGAGCTGCCTGCTTCTGCACTTTGTTCACATCAGTCACTTCGTACAAGCGGCTGCAGCAGACCAGCCGGCGATGGGGCACAGACAGAACCTGCAGAAGACCCACAAGAGCATCCAGAGGCTGAGGGAGCTGCAGTTGTGGGTCTCCCCCACCTCAGCCTGCACAGTGACAGTAGCACAAGCCAATTCTGCCCACTCTGCCTACTCAAATTGTCTCCTCACCACCACTCCTCACCATCACTTTTCCTCCTAGTGCAACAGCAGAGAGAGCTACGCCTTTGTCATCTGAGTAACTCAGAAGAGTGGGACAGGCAACCCTCTCCCTCACACATCCTATCTCCATATGCCTCTGGCTTCCAACCAAATGGCAACTGCTCATCCTCTCACCCCACTGGACATCTGCAGGTTTCCTGGACTTTGATAAATTATTCTGCTCATTTTGAATAAACAGTATATACGGTCTTGCATTACGGATTGTTTATTGCTAAAGAAGATGTCTCTGCATTTCTGGGTCTCTTAACCCCAGCAATCCTCAGGGAACTCATTAGAGACAGGTGAGTGAACTTGTTTTCTATCACTTTGCCTTTTGCTTCCTACACCCTCACAAGGTCTGAAAGTCTGCAACATTGCAGAGCCGTCCCTGGAGCACTGGCATGCAGGACCTGCAAAGAGATTCTCCAGCAAACAATTACCACACCAGGTACTGTAAACTCTGGCCAAGGAGACCCCCCAGGATTAGAAAAGAATGACATAGCAGGGAAAGAACATGTTTGGAGAAAAAGCAGTGAATTGATCAACACAAGCAAGGAAAATATAACAGAAGAGGAGTAGGGGCATAGAGAAAAAAGGCAGAAAAGAGGGCAGTGAGGGAGGTGAGGGTGAAAGGGGTGAGTGGGTGCCAGTGGGGTTATGGGTGCTCACTGTTTTCATTCCAACTATGGACTTCTCCACTTTGGTGACATAAGTCACATGGTCCTCATTGGATTTTAGCTCTTTCTGCTGGATCCTTTCATAGATCCCCACCACCAGCTCCCGTGGGATGTCAGCACCGTCGTCCACCCCTGCAAAACACAGAAAATGCTGGGCAGGCTAGGCAGGGGGAAAAGGAAAGGGAAGAAGCGGTCGTCGCTGACAGGCAACTACTGCACTCTGCAGTGCTAGGAAGGCCGAAGGGAAAGAGCAATACTTTGCTGCAGGCTGTCTTCTTTCTTGCTCTAACACACCTAATGCAACAGCAGGAGAGACTGACATCTCTAAGGTCAATGCAGAAGATTTTATTATTCCATTGCTCTGCATGGTGGCTCCTTTCCATGTGTTCCCTAAGGTTTTACAGCCACAATTTCACATTCATATATCTCGGGCCACTCAGCAGCAACCCCTGCACTGATCTCATATCATCAGAAGTGCTAGATGTGGAGGAGATCTGTGACGGGATCCAGCTGCTCCTCCTGCCAATGCAAGTGTCAGCTCTCCTGTTTGCTTGGTGGCCTCCACCGTTTTCCTTCTGTGATGACTCCTAGGAGTAATACTTTCCTGTTACTCTGTCTGTGATATCTCTTTCTCCGCCCTGTCCCTTTCCTCTTTTACAACTCCTTAGATAAGTCTCCAAATTTTCCTGTCTGACCCTTTCAGAGCCTGGCAGAAAAGTTTTCCTTCACCCTTCCCTGAGTTAAACACCACAAATTAAACTGCCAGTCTTTCATCTGAACTGAATTCTTTCAGTCATTTTATATTGATTTTCTTTGCTTTCCCTCCAGCTCCCTTGTCTGAGATGTACTATGCTGAGTGATGCAGGCGAGGAACTGCTGAGGAACGGAGAGGCACTGTCATCTCCTGGCTCCCTCATCCATGTCCTTGCAAATGTAGCCTGAATACTCTGTCTTTTTTCAAACACAGGCTGGTGAAGCTACTGACCTGGGCACTGGCCTGCAGATAAGTCTGGGATGAATTGTCTCCCCTTGTCTTCAATGGGGTGACACTCACTTGCTCTAGTGAGTTGTGGTGGGTTACTCACTGGAGGTGAGTGATCCTCATGCCGGCTGAATTCATTGTGATGTGAACTGGCAGATATCCAAGCAACTCTAAGTTAACATCAAAAAACCTTTTGAGTTAGTGCTATCAGCTGTAATATCAAAGGGGATGATGGCAGGTATCAGCCCCATTCAGTGTCTCGGGAAATAACTTGAAAGAGGGCCCCAGTGTCACATTGTACCAGTCTGAAGTGGACAACAAATTGGAGAAGGTGTGGGAGGCTGAGACGACACTTTCTGAACAGCAGTCAGGACAAAGAAACAAGTCAAAGGAACCCACAGAAGTCCAAAATCTAGACAGAGATTTACAGTGGAAAAACTTTGCGGGAGCTTCATCCGAATTGCAGCTGTGCAATAAGAGACACTTGAAAGGTGGCTGACCCAGGACGACCTAGGAGTGAACGTGGCTGGGAAGCTGGACAAGAATTTGTCTAGACATGATGTCCAAAAGGCCAAACAATACTAAGCTGCATTAGCAGAACTGAAAATAAGGAGGAGGCAGTGGCTCTACACACGAGTATGTTGTGACCACATCTGAAAAAGTGCTTTTAGCAACCTATTACCGAGATGGGAAGAACCGACCTTGAAAACCAGAAGAAAATTGATTTGGGGAACTGATGTATCAGAAATTGCGAAGAGGTAATGTATGCATGAACTCTGTCAGGCCTACAGTTACTATAAGTAATTGCAAGCAATTAAGAAGGGGAAGATTTAGCCTGAATAGAAGGAGAATGAGTTCATATATTCAAAGCAGCAAGCAGGGGAAGGGCTTGTTTAGCGCAATCCAGCAGTGTCTAAGAAGGATGGAGCTGAACAATAGGAAAATGTAATACAATGGACTGCTTCCAAGCTGTGAGATCTATTAAAAGATTAAACCATCTCTCAAGGAAAATGATTAGTTTCTGAGAGGGCTGGACAGCTTTCAGCAGAAGACAAAGCTTAGATTTTCCCCTTCCCCAGGGTCCTAGAGGACACCTCAAGGAACCCTCCATGTCTGGCTTACAGGGAACAGCTGCAGCCCTGGAGAAAGGCAGCTTCGCCAGGCTTTTGCTGCCTTCACCTAGGCAGAATTCAGAGCAGCAAGAGGGCAAACAAATGAAAGCAGGACCCTCACCTCTCAGATTGCGAATGAAGTCCTCCAGCATCATCTTCCTGTCAGGCTTGATGTTGGGGCTGTACATGTCCGTATTGAGGAGGATGATTGCAAAGGCCAAGATGAAGATGGTGTCCGGGTTGTGAAACTGCTGGACGACGTCCGGGTTACACATGCAGTACCTCTGGCTGCAGCAGGAGGGATGCACACACTTAACATGGAACACGGGAGTCTTCTGCTCCAGGGTGGCAATGTCTCCATCACAAGTGGGTCACATTCCTCTTTTCACTCCACCCCTCACACAAATCAGAAGGAACTGACTGCTCTCTGAAGGCAAATTTACCCACCAACGGCTGAAAGTAGACCACTGAGCCTTCAGCCTTCCTGTTCTCAGGAATCAAAAGAGCAAGTGAGACTAGAGAGGACTACTCAGGCTGGTGTCACTGTGTCAGGGTAATATAGGAGGAGACTACTCCAGCCTGCCTTCCTAAGGGCAAAGCACTCCTCTGGATGCACCGATGGAGCAACCCAGCAGCCCTGCAAGCCCCACTGCTGCTCTTCCCATGCGTCACCAATCAACAGGGAGTCCCTTGCTGGCTGACATGGCAGGACTGGCCTCACTCCAGCCCTTTGTGCCCTTGATGCCACTGAACATCTGACAAGGACACGGCTGTGCCGCAGAAGTAGCACAGAGCACTCCATGCTTCAGGAGTCCCTCCGTGATCACCTTCTTTGGAAGGGAGGTCCCTGGCCATTCGCTCCATGGCTGCTGCATGTTTTCTGCCTTGGGTGAGCTCTCTGCGTTCGCCTGGTTGCAGCAGTGGGGCTGCAGGGCTCATTCTCTTACCTGAAAGCCTCAATTAGCCGCTCGACCTTCTGCGCCTCCCCCTGCACGCGGATGTGGGCTTGGAATTTCCGCAGGGCTTCGTCCAGCTCCATGCCTGAGAAGTCCATCTCGTCCACCCCGCAGCTGTAGGGGGGGGGAACAGCCTTCATCAGCACCTCCTCCCGCAGAGGACGCCAGCCAGGCTCCCGCACTGTGGTGCCAAGGCTCGGTCCACAAGGGAAATACCACGGGAGAGGCCCTGAGACGTCACTACAGCTGCCCAGATCATACTTAGAATGGGCAGCAATTTCAGACAGGTGATTCCTGCGTTCTACAGCAGGTGAGCAACTCTTGTGCCCAACCATCTATAGATATATGCACGTGTGTGTATATACACCATGATTTATATTGATCTCCTATAATACCATACACAGCATACATATTTACATATACAGAGAAAGTGGATATATATGTATCGATATTCATCCGCATCTGCATCGACACAGATATCCAGACATCTACATTGACATAGGTAGTTAGACACTTCTATCAATACCAATAACAATATAGATACAGATCCACCTGCTTCTGCCTTTCCTATCTTCTGGTTATCCTTCTCACATTGTCCATTCCTCCCTCCCTCTCAGCACACGCACTTGTTTACTACCTGTTTATCCATCCTTCTTTTATCTCTGCTCACTGGGCTGTTCCTGCACTTGTCCGCTCCTCACCTTCCATGCTGTCCAGCACGCATTCCCATTTGCAACCCCTACCTCCTTCACCACTCTTCCCTCCCACTCAACCACTGCAGCAACAATGTTCATTGTGTCTTCAAAGACCAGAGCCAGCTCAGAGAAAATAGGAAATGGAAGCTGTTGTATAGAAACAACATCGCAACATCAGCTGGCTTGTAATAGCAAGGCTGAGTAAAACTCTGCCCATGTAGGCAAACACCAGGAGTCCCCAGCAATTCGTTCTGTCCAAACTCCTATCCATTTCATGCATTTCTACCCATTCTGCACTATCTTTTCCATTTCCACCTTACTTCTGTGCCACGCTTCCCTGTTCTCTGCTGGAAATCCTGCACCTCATACATCTGGTATTGCTTTTGCTTTCACGCTGGTAATTCATAGCTAATCTAGATACCCAAAGAAGGGGATGCCACCTCTCGTGTTACCCACTAAAGCATTCTCAGCTTAGGAAAGTCCTACTGTTAGTCTCCAAAAACTACTACTACAGTTCTTGCTGTCTGTATTAGTCAAATAATCTAGTTTTTCTTATTCTTACTGCATGTTATGTTGGTCATTTGTAATGACAACACCATCCCCGTGCAGCTTCAGCACATTTTGTTCGCGTGTTCCTCCCTTTTGTGTCCAGGTCATTACTGCAAGCATTAATCGAAAGACTAGGCTCAGAAAACTCTGCTCATAAACTCCCTTAGGCCCAGCATCCCATTTCAGCGGAGTATGTAGGCACCAATGTCTGCATCAGCCAATTCTCTCCCCCACTTATGATTCCTTTGCTAATTTCTCTCTCTTCCACTCTCAACTAACAATTTCTCATGTCAAACGCTTTGCTGAAGTCTAGAATTACCTTCTGCATGTCCCTTGGCAAGAAAACCAGTTATTTTAACAAAGACAGACATTTAATTAATCTACTCTCCACTGGCTTTGGTATGTAGCATTTACCTTCCTGTCTGCCATTACTCTTTCCCAAAAATAAATTCTCAAAGCTGACATTCTATCTGACAGACCAAGAAATTCACAGGTGTCAAACTCCCATTTTCTTTAAGCCTTCCTTAAATACAAAGTGATTAATTTGCTAATCTTCAGTCATATGGCACCAGCTTGACATTACAAGTGTATTAAAAATTCAAGGACTTCATAGTTTCTGCTTTTATATATCTTGGATGCTAATTCTATCTCCCCCTTTTTGTTTCATCCTTTGTATTGTGTTTGGTGTGCTTTCTCATGTTGTAAAGGTTAAACCGACCCCAAACTTAAGGTTAGGAGGAAATTTTCCCCAAGACAGGTTGTCTGGGACTGTATGAGGAGTGGCACAGGGAAAATAGAGGGGGAGGGGATTAGCTCTTTTCTAGATGCTTTTATTTCCTAGGATTATCTGGAAATTATACCAAACACATCTCTGCTAATAAAGGGATGTGCCGTCATCAGTTTCTTCTTCTTTGCTTCTGTGGTAAACTGGAGATGTGTCTGTTGGTCTTTTCTTTTATTGGGGACCTAATAAATGTTTATAAATATCTGCAGGGTGGATGTCAAGATGATGGGGCCAAACTCTTTTCAGTGGTGCCCAGTGACAG
>Ga0181612_136686_pt1 | contig 13517 bp, 2 predicted proteins | sample HoacroProtozoa21_FD_119630 | JGI IMG/M metagenome (GOLD analysis project Ga0181612, IMG submission 119630) | Hoatzin crop microbial communities from Cojedes, Venezuel. Combined Assembly of Gp0051906, Gp0051904, Gp0051908 | reverse complement strand
ACGGAGCTGAACCGCTCTTTTCAGATGCTCTTTAAGGCCTTCCTTTGCTTCTTCATAAGAGCCAACCTGATTTTTCGCATTTTCCGCATAGACCTCGGCGACATCCCAGTATTTACCTGTTTCAAGCTTTCTGTATCTTTTATAGATATCAGTAAATTCCTGGTTTCACGAGGTATTTCCTAAGCATCTTTGGTGTCACTTGTCAGATATAAAGGTTTTGGAACCTGTTTTGAAACTGTGATTACTTCCTTCGGCAATTTGCCATCACCCACCTTGCTCCACCTGTTCAGGAGATACATAAAATATGTTTGCTGTTAGAAAGTGTTTTCTTTTATCTCATTGTTTTGAAGATTATTGAAAAACTGACTTAGGCAAGTAGAGATTATCAGATTCAGTTCATAATCCCAGTTTTGAAGGCACAGTCCTCAATCTAACTAAATCTGGGCATTTCAGAACTTTTTGATCTGAAAGACAAAACATTATTCCCTGCATGTTTTGAAGCAGTTGACTAGCAGGAATCACTGACCTATCTACTTGACATAGCTGGACAGACACTTTGCAGTAGTTTTAACTTCCAAAAAGATTAGAACGGTGGCACAGACAGAAGTTAATTTTTGCACAAAATAGTCCCTTTCTGAGACCACTGAACGATCATAAAGGTATAGAATTCTGCATTCTTTAAAAAGTAGATCACCACAAGTACATACCCATGCCTCTCTGTTTAAGCCTGGTAACCCTTTCAAGGTTTTAATCGTTCAAGTCAGCTAAAATAGCCAATGTGCATTTCCTGATTTGAATATGATTTTATCACTGATTCCCATCATCAGTGGGGGAGGTGACAAAGTTTATTCACATGATTTGGATGCATTTAACCACTATGTCTTTGGGGATAACATAGCCGTTCCCGCGTTTGGCAGAGATTTTAGTTACTTTGGATGTTTCTTTTTCAGTAACCATGGATTTCTTTGATGTCTTAATGAATGGCAGTTTCAGTTTTACTGAGAATAGCAGCAACTCTTTAGAACACACAATTAAATATTTACTCTGTGCCTATGAGTATTTTTGTCATCATTTCTATTGTGAAAGCTGAAAGGTTGACCTTTGAATGCTGGAGTGCTGTTTCATTGACAGTGAGATTAAGACCTAATTGCATATAGTAGATGCAAAATTTCTCTATCAAGAAAATGAATGCTGAGCCATTACACAGAATCTGAAATACTAAGAAATAAATCAACTCTTCTTTCTTTATCTGTGGTAGACATATCTGTTACGGAAACAGGAAGCAAGAAACAAGGCAGGACTTTCTAGATAGACTACTTCCTCTACCTGGTAAGCAAAATCTTTGAAAAGTAATTCAAAATAAATTCTGCAGGTTGGTGGGCAGGAAAAGTCTTTTTTCCCATGTGTTGTATCTACCCATGAGAAGCAGATGAAAAATTTCCTATAAGAAAGGCTTTAAATTAAGGGGGTTTGAATGCAAACGATCTACACCTGAATAGCTGTGAAAAGATTGAAAGCCAGGAAATCAACCAGTACTGAAACTACAGCATCATAGTTAGGTGTCTTTTTCTTTTTTAACCCAGCATCTCACTACTTTTTGAAGTATCCAAAGAAACAAGCAATCCAGTAACAAGATTCACCTACAGTCATGTACTTGTCTCCTTAGCAGAATGACAACAAGCACCATTTCAAAATGGCTACAATATTACAGCTCATTCAGCTGAATTAGCAGAGTATAAAAGCATAGAGATTGAAATTGGTGTTCAATATTGAAGAAAGACAAAATGGTTCAAGAGGACTGAGAGAACAGAAGGTGATGAAATTTGTATGCTCAACTTTAAAAGGAGTAGAAAGAAGCACACGAGTACTGTACATGTTTCATTTTACCCTTACCACGTAGCTTATTGTGTTTATTTCCACTTTCACATATTTGCCACTTGAGATGATTGCAAGGTCTTTGGGACAAAAAAAGTTCTCCTGTGTTTTTACAGAACATCTAATGCTTCCTAATACTACCAAACTCAATAAGTGTTTCTTTAATGTATTTTTGGTTTCATTTGCAATATGCTTGCCAGAAACAGAGGTCAATATATTTATAGCTAGTAATTGGGCAGGAGGTCAAAAACATTATCTAATGTAGCTTTTTTCATCTTTAATTAAATTCCATTTGCATGCAGTCCAGGAATAGCTACAAAATTCAGTTAAATAGATCTGTATTTTAATGTTTATTAGTAGAAGGTCACAATGCAACAGTCCCCTTTTGCAAGATTAGCAATTTCAGTCCAGAAATCAGTTCATATATGTTTTTTATCAGTTTCGATTCTTATATGTCCAAAGTTTTCACTTTTATCAAAGCACTACAGCGGTTGTTGATAAGAAAATTAGCCAACTGCCTCTTGCTCTTCTTTCATGAGATTATACAATTCTCTATCATCATAAGCAGATACAATGACACACTGTAGGTCAAGATTAAGAAAATTTAATTGTAACCTTCCATCATATTTCTTATTAGACAAGCAGATTAAGAAGCCAGACCACAAGATTTTCTCCAGTGTCTATCATTGCGACAAATTACTGCTGAAAAAATCAAGACATACACAATGCAAGGGCCAAATTTATCTTCATTAGAGTTAGCTGCAATTTTTATTAGTATTTGAGAGTAAAAAGTATGGTTTTACCAGCAGTACTGTATGTCTTCTAAAACATAATACATACTTCTTCATATTCTAATTTCTAAGCACCCTACAATGCAAGTGTTTTTTTTCCTCTTGTAGGGTTGCCCAGAAGCATTGAGTGTGCTCTTCCCTGGCAACAGAATTTTTAGTATTAGTGGCAACAGAATTTATAGTATTGGTATGCTCAGAAATTTTACATTGTGGTTGTTCTATGGGAAATAAGCCTTGAAAGACCCTTGAGAACTTGTCTGCCCCAGGGCAGTGAAACCACTCCTAACAGGTATTTGTCTAATTTGCTTTTGAAAATCCCTAGTTATGGAGAGTCTACAATCTTTTCAATTAATCTTGTGCTTAGCTGCCCTTACTGTTGGTAAGTCTTTTTTCTGATGTCTAATACTATACCTTCCTTGATTCACTTTTACCTAATATTCCTTGCCTTAATCCCATGACAGTGATATTACACCTTTCCCATTTTCAGCAGTCTGATCTCAGTAGCCTCAACATTCTCTTACCCAGACTAATCAGCCCCAAACACTCCTGTCTTTGTTGATCACCTATCTTTATTATCACTCTGCACTGATCTCTCACCAGTTATTCTGTTTTATCTTTCCTGAAAGAATAATGCATACAATGGGATATAAAACTCTAGCAGATGCTTTATCAACACTGAGCAAACCAGAGCACACACTTCACGTGCCTTTCATGCAGTTCCAACCAGTCTTTTTCTGCAACAGTGTGTCATTAAGCCACACCACAAGGTTAGCTCTGATTTTTACATACAGACTTATTTTATTCTGGTTCCTTTTATTTTAACCATCCACACTGTATTCATATGGGGTGACTCTCAGGATCTCTTTTGATGTAAACTGTCCAGACCTTTGTTCCTGGTCTGCTTGCATCTGCTTCCATACTCCTGAGTGTCCAACACTACACCACCAATCTTTACTTATCAAGAAATCTAGTAGGGAGCTACTAGATTAAGTTTCATGATAAGATGTAGTCAAATAAAAATCATGGGACAAGGAACTGCTCCAGAAAGGCCTACAGACTGAGAAACTGAAAACATTCAAATACCTTGTAAGAGGTACCAGACTAAAATAATTTCAAGAGTTGTTCAATGCTATACTCCAGACTGTTCAAGATGGAACTAGGAACAGACGGTGAGCATGAATCAGTTGCCCAGGCATGAAGAAATCACTTTGGAGTGAGAACAAAGATGTCACAGATCGCTAGACCTTTTCTACTTATGCTGCTTAAAAAAATAAGCCATGGCTGCCCTGATCTAGTTCTGGTGATAGCCTCTACAAGCTGTAGTTGGTGTCTTCAAGAAGTCCTTACCACCAGCACTACAGCTGCGTGATTCTGTGCATCTTTAAAGGCTCAGCCTAAGCACAGGCCATATCTATAGAAGTGCTGCTTGGCCAGTCGTCACTTAGGTCGTCTTTCTCCAGCTGTTTACTTCTCACTACAGCTCTTTGAACTTCTTCTTCTTGATGGGCATCTTGTTTATTTCAGATAAGCATCCTCATTCATCACGACCATTTTGCTTTCTAACCTTGCCCTTTAAAAGGGTATTGTTCCCAGCCTGTCAACACATGCAGGCTTACCAAGGTGTACTGCATGCTCCATCACTCACGTAATTAAATATCAAGTAGCTTCAAAACAGGAAAAAACCTCGTGATAAACCCTCCATTTGACAAAATCCCATTTTCAGGGAACAATTTGTTAAGTACAACTTCAAAAGTGTATTTGCCTAATTGTGTCTTTTTTTTGCATTACTCTTACAGATATGTCTATGCAGGTAAATAAAAGACGGGTAGCGACAAGTTCCTAACAAAATATAGTGGATTGACTTACGTTCACACTGCTTGGGAGTGCATCCTTCTACAATAGTAAAGAAATATCCTTCCAGATGACCTTCCCCGAGCTTGCTATGTCCTGTGACACTGGACCATCCACAAAACCAGTCAGTTTGGACCCTGAGCTGTCTCAAATGAGTTCTGGGCACTGAAGTTCAAATATGTGATTCACCTTATTCACTATCCAACTGATAGTTTTGTGTCCGTTCTCAAGCCTGAACTTCTCAGGTATTTAACTGTGAACATAATGACACAGAAGAGATCTGTGATATATGTCATCTGTGTACTCACAAAGGGGCAGAGAGACCACGGCAGGAGGGGACCCCAAATAACAGCTTGTCTCAGCTGCTCCCAGGCCCATCACAGGAACCATCAGTCCATCAAAGGCCCATCTCCACAAATGCAGAGGAGCACAAAGGAACAGGAACACAAATTCAGAATTCAGAGGAAGTCATGGCCTGTCCAGATCCCTCCCATGGCTGTCCTAGGATAACCTCAGTCTGAAAGTCTGCTTGTGAAACACATCAAAAGGAGTCAATGATGGAGAAGCACCTTTGGGACCAAGGAGGGGAGAGGGGGGGAGGGTGTCACTGTGTAGGGGGATGGATGCAGGGGAATTTTGGAATAGCCCAGGACTTATTAAGGGATGTTTAGAAGAGGAACTAAGGGTGATAACGGAAGGAATCTACGTGATTTGGGGAGGGACAAGCTTGGGAAAACAGAGTAATGAGGGGATGAAAGGGGCTGGTGATAAGTAAATAGCTTGTCACGCTTGCCTGTCCTTGGCCTGTGACTGACCAATACAGTCTATTCCTTCTTGTTGAATTCCTTCCTAGCTCTTTTCTTGGGCTGGGAATTCTATCTGATGTGTTGACATGTGTGTATGTTTTGGTAGCTGAGTACCAGCAGCTGGAGTGACACCTTGGGTCACAGGGGCCGGTGATGTCAGCACCTGGAAAAAGTACAGGTCTGGAACCACAGGGCCTTTGTGCCAGGGTGCAAGAGAGTGTGAAGACCCAAGTGGGTGACAGCAACTGCCAGGCAGAGGCAGGTGGGACCAGGGGTCAGAGCCCTGTGCCCATGGTGGAGCACCTGAAGCAGGTGTGGGTGTGTGAGTGAGTGTGTGGATGCCAGGCAGGGTCAAGCTGGGATAGATGGCAAGGAGATGAAGTGGCCACCTGGGCTCTGGCAGCCTCTATGTCTGGCACCCAATGGCACTTCTCTGTCTGCATATGTGTTTGTCTCTAAGATCAAGAGCACAGAGGGCTTGATTCCCCTGGGGAACCAGGGGAGTCTAGTCCAGCTCCCAGTGCACGCATGCGTGTGCATTTGTCTGTGTGTGCAACAGTTCGTAGCAGCACCAGGAGAGTGGCTGTGGCCTTGAGGGCTCATATGTCCATGTGCCAGCAAATGAGGAGGTGGTGATGCAGGTGTAACTACTGGGAAGACTGAGCATCCGAGCCCGGCTGCTGGAGGGATCCACATTGTATCACATATACATATATATAGACACACCACATGATCCACATGTGTGTGTCTATATATAATCACTAGAGGACCTCTGTCATCCTCACCCAGAGAAGGGAGCGGGATGAGGCTGCTGGTGCTGCCCGTGTTCATGTAAGTGCTCTGCGTGTCTGTCTGTGGTCTGTGGCCAGCGGTGTACGTGAGGTGCACACATGCGCTCGGTGTGTGTATGCCTGATGGGAGCACACCTTCAGCCTCGCTGCTGGCTGAACCTGGGCCGTGGAGCTGCAGCAGCTTTGCCTTTCTTGGGCTGTCGGATCTGGCCTGATATTTCACCCTAGAAATAGGTTCCTGAGGACCTTTGCAATGCAGAAACATGTCCAGAAGTGCCTGAACTGCATGTACATCTAAATAAAATTCCTAATTTGCGCATACGCTGACTGAATTGTACTATTAGAAAAAAAAAAGGAAAACCATACACTCCAGCTATTCACACTCTAGAGTCACTGAAACGGAGATCAAAATAAAGTCCCCTGTGATTGCATAATGCAGATGACACCACTTATTTATATGACATCGCATTAGATACGTTAAATAGAACTATGACCTCTCTAGATCCTTCTTTCTTCTTTGTGTAAAGTAAATTAGCATACCACAACATCCAGTTAACAGGATTGCAAGGAAAACGAGGGCTAAAGTGTGTTAATCAATTGGTTACTGTTTATCTAACCCTTCACTCCCTGACTTTGTTAATTCACACAGGGTATATATCTGAGAAAATGTACTCTTTGATCTGTTATAGGTGAATCCTGGCAATATTATTCAGTTACTTATTTCAGGACTATTTTTTCCATTATATAGTTACCTCTTTTCCAAATATATCTTGTATGTTGTTTACACAGCGCTCATTGTCTGTGCTGTCTGAAGAAAGCTGACACTCATCTGCACTTCAGCTGTTTTGTTCTTCATTTTAATTGGGATATTGTTACCACTTTTTTCTTTCCTTTTGTTTTTTTCTTACTATTATTCTGGCTGACATATTACTTGTTTGTTTTTTGTTTTTTTGTTTTTTTTAATCTGGCAGATGCCTTCATCATCATCATCCAGTTAGAGGACAGTCTATGAGGATGTAGGGAGACTAGACACTAAACAGCATGCATTATGCTTGAGCTATAAAACACTTTCCAAAGCACCTACAGGATATCTCTTTGGGGCTGCATCACTGCAAATACTAAAGCCACACAGACAGATAGAATAGAGTTCTAAAAATATTAGGTATTTATGTGAGATTCTAAATCCATTGAGTTTACACCTGATGTCTAAAACCAGACTTTTAATATACAGGACATTATACAATGTCTTTTCTTTCACCTAAAATTACTGTGTGTTCTAACATCTCCAACATCTACCATCATCTATTGCAATACCTTCTGTAATCCTTTGGAATTTCTCCCTCTAAGAACATTCATCTAATACCTATTTTTCCTGTTTTGAATCAACCAGTCTGTTCACAGTCTTTCAGATAATTTGGACTTTATAATTCTAATCAATAAAATAAGCCTTATGAAAAACAGTCTTCCAAACTGTTTCTTGTAGTAAATAAAAATTCCAAAGGAGTTCAGCAGTCTGCCAGAACCAGAAGTGAAGCTAGCATCTTAAACCACATCAAATTGGGGAAGATGTGCACTCTTTGTGGGGTCTCCTGATTCTTCTGATTTTATGCTGTGCATCACAATGCTTGTTATACAAAGTGGTAAATGACATAAAAATCATTAAAACACGTTACGTCAGGAAAAAATAATCTTTAAGTCAACTATCCCATCTAACAACCATGGTTTTGTAGGCACAAGAATGCTTTAGATGTATAGTGCTACTTCTCACTGTAAAAACTGTGTTTGAAGACAATGTAATTACTACATATACAAAGAACTGGAAAAGCACAAAAATAAGACAAGCTTGCCATGACAAGCTTACTGAGGCTTTAAATTAATATATATATTTATAAAATTACCTTTGACAATTCACAAGATCTGATTATGTGGCAGGATGCTCTGACAAAGGATTTGATTATATGGTGCACTGAGCTGTGGCTAGTAAATAATAACCTTCTCTGTTCATGCTTCTACTTGTTATTGGTACAAAAGTGGCACAATATTAAAAATTAGTAAGTGCCATAAACAAATCAATTACTGATGCAGGACAGCACATACCATTTGGAAAAGGTAAAGAGAATAAGCCATTTTACTTCTGCATCAAGGAACTTTATAAGTGGTTGCAAGTGAAATGCTGATTCTTATGCATGAGCCGTAAATGGGCCAAAGTGAATAAAGTATACAGGTTACCCTCATCTTAAACAGAATCACCCAAAATTATATATGAGGATTTATTTATTTTTTTTTTAACAGGGAATGAGATGAAAAATATTTTAGGTAAAGTTAGCCAAATAAGTACAGTTTCATTTTCAAATTTATAAAGAACATGTTTTTAAAACAGTGGCAGTACATATTGATACAAAAAAATGTATTTGAAATCACCATTTTTAAGAAAATATTTTTAAGAATTATATAGCTTTTGATTTGATTCTTGCTATTTTTTCAGTCCAAAAACATGGCATAACTGACAAAAATTCCTTAAATATTTTGGTTGCTGAATTTATATTTTGAGGAAAATAAAAGAAGTTTAACAGGTTAGCTAGATCCATCGAGAACTTTTAAAATGTATCTTGTGTCTGTTCCCTGTCTAATCAACAAGTTTGATTACTTCCTCATTTTCCAGAGAGATTGCAGTAGCCTTTTGCAGCGCTACCTAATTTTGTATTTACATTTACAAAGATCTCATACAAAGAAAAGAGTGCACATAGTAGTTGTATGAAAACAAATGTAATATTTTGCATTTGTGGACTAAGTACAAGCGCACCTCTGTAAGACACTAATATAGTGTGATTTATGACTAAAAAAGTTAAGATTATTTCAAGAGATTTATTGGATTTAAAATTAAGGATGCATGATCTACTACATACTCTTCACCAAGACAAGAACAAAGATGTCATAGCTTGGTTTTACTTAGAGTAGAAACATTTGTGGAATACTCCACAGAAAGAACAAGATTACCAATGACCCAAGCAACAGAGATACTAATAATCCTTAAGGACACTGCAAATATTTTAGTGAAAGATCTAGGCCATTGGCAATAGTACATGGATCAACATGTTCAGCAGAGCAGAGACTGGCACACAAGCATCTCCAGGTGCTCTTCCAAAACCTTCTGAGTTCATTGACAGTTATGGGGTAGGTACAGCATGAAAGAGAATTCTTAAATCTACAATGCATTTTTTCAGCTGAAGTGCTTATTTTCTCTTGGAGTGAGACCAGTCAAGAAATCATTTATTAAACTAGCAGAAAAATACATATTTCAAACTGATTTTGTTCATAGTCTTGCCAATTTTTCCATTTACTCTAACTGATATCTCTCTCCCTGTATTCCCATACTCTCTATGCTAAAGATTATTCAGAATTCAGATGTAGGAGTATTACACGAAAGACAGAGCAGAGGATCTTTCAATATTTTCATGGTACTATTGGGAACTAATTTACTTTAAAAAAATAGGTGAGAGAAAGAGATACGCAGACTATGAGCTGCATTGAATAGGTGGATTCTCTTCTCTGCAAAACTAAATCCCTCCAATAAAGTAAGTATTTTGATATTCCTGCTTTGTCCCTAATTTCAGGGGGACTTCCAACACCATAAACTATATGGAAGCTTTGAGAATTTAAAAAATAGCAGACAGTAGAACATGTCAGAGAATAGAACAAGTGAATAACAGTTGAAAGAAGAAGAGGAATATCTAAAAACTCAGGAAAGAGCCAAATGTTATAGTCAGGAAAGCAAAACAGTTGAGGAGACAAAGTAGAAAGATAAGACGAAACAAGAAAAATAAAACAAATCAAGTAAGAGAAACATTAAGTCAATTATGAGCTTGGTTACTTATCCAAGAAGACAGAAGTAGAAAAACAATAAATAATAAGCATTCAGTAAGAACATGAAAGTTGGAGAGATTGACTTAAATACAAACAAGCAATGATGGCTAATTATTGTTATGTGTGTATTCACAGCTCCATGTGTCCATGAGAGATATCTACATAATTTTACATAGTGACTTGAGCCATCTTTCAAAGAGGAAGGTAAGGATTTCTTTGGGGGCTTTAAATCCAGTGTGAGTGAAATACCTCGATCCTCAGTTCACTGCTGTGTACAAATGAACATAGATAAAAACTCTGCATTAAAAAAAAGTGCGCTCTTTCCTGTTTCATAATGCAATAAAGTCTGTCTAATAAGACAGACATGTAAAACTTATTTTCCATGTTTTACATGTTCTCACCTCTTACACTCTCTACACCATCTGTATGTTTTATTGCAGAAGTCATGCTGTGACTGCATCCATGAAAGGCTTGTATTCATATCTTATAAAACTGCAGCGACACTATTACTTCACACACGAAAATGGTTCCAGAAAGTTTTTAGCTCTTAGACTTTGAGAGCCAGCTGCAAAATCCATGCCTGTTACTATTTTACGAAATCTCCTTGTAGGTTTATGTATGTTTAAATAAAGGCTGGTTCTAATCTGAGAACGCGAGCCTACTTATCTTTTGCATACTTACATGTCCAGGTAGCGGATGTTGGGGAAGCACTTGAAAGGAAGAAAAAGCTTTCCATTTTTAACAGAGTGAATTTCAGAACAGTGCAAGCAACACATGGACTTTTAATGATAATGTTTGCCTACAGTAAACAGCACACTTGGTAAATCCTGGTTTTATTTGGGTTGGATATATATAATTTCTAAAGTACATTTTACAAAATGAAGAAAATTCCAGCAAAGTACACTTGTGAATGAGTAAACAGTGTAAGGGATTAGGGAGCAGACAATCCTGCAAGACAGCCCAGTAGTGAGCCATCTAGCTGGATTCAGAACAATTTTAATTTGGTGCGGTAAGCTTCTCCCTTGTTTTCTTAGTGAAAAAGAACACCAGATTTTTTTCCTTTTTTTTTTTTTTTTAACTTTGGAAAGTAGGATTTGAGCTCTAAAGCCAAAGCATGTAGGGATTTGCAATATAGTGATTTAGCCATTATTCTCTTTGTATTCAGCTTAGTTAGAACATCAAATATTCCCAGAACCTGAAGTACTGCAAAGTGAGGACAATATATATATAAATAAAAGAATAAAATAAAAAGGAAAAAAATGTAAGGATAGACAATACAACCCAAACTTTTGAATCACTTACTAGACCCAAAGCTAAAAGGAAGCTAGAGAAGTAAGTGTAATTCATCCATTCAGGCACGAACATCTTTTAACCCTAATTTAATGGACCTTTGCAACCAACAGGAACCCAGGAAATTCTGTGAAACAGCTGGTAATATGATCCTGGTGGAAAAGGTTTCAAGTACAACAAGTTAACAAGAATGAGAAAATATTCCATTTCAGAATAACCTGGTGCTCAAGTGATTCTCCTTTAATGTGAGACCATGTCTCTAGTCTAAAACAATTCGAATTAGAATGTATTATAAAATACTCCAGACTACTCTGTCTCCTCCTAACAACTACCTTAACCAAAGAAACTTTTTCTCATTTTCACTATTCAGGTGGTTCGTATTTCAGGATGAAGATGTCAGAATCAGAATTTTAGCTGGATGAACTAAGAACACTCATCACAGAAAACAAACTACATTTGAAATCAGCTGTTAGTGCACCATTTAATTTTACTCCAAGTTTCAGTAATTTAGTGCTTGAAAGGAAGTCTGAGTTTAGGTAGCATTGTGTAAATTTTTAAATCTTGGTGAAATTATCCCTTGTCTTAAAAAAATAAATCTAAAAGGTTTACATTCAAAGAAACAAAATATTTTTCTCTCTGGTCCTGGTACTTTCTGAGAAACTGCTTTCACCAAACGAAACCCAAAAGCTGGTTTTGCGCATACAAATCTGACCTTGAGATACCGCTCTCTTTGTAAGTATTCCAGGATTGGAGAAGAATTGCATTCATGCATTTCCTTCTCTGTGTACTCCATTGTTACTTCATAGAAATTCTTTACGTACTAAAGACTGATATGATTTCTTTGATTATGATAAATAATACTTTGACGACTCCTAACATAGACAGCAATCTTCATAAGGCAACCAATCCACTTTATTGTAATAGGAGAGCCAGAAGTCCAGTTCAGGCTGATCTCCACTCAGATGAGTACCCTTCAGCAAGTTTTTTCTCATAGCTCTGAGCATTCCTTTACTATCTCTGGCTATTTCTGTTCTAACAAGACCAGACATGAAGAAAAGATCTTCTTACTGGTACTGTGGGCAAAGTATCAACTCAGAGTGAAAAAAAGATCTTTTCTTAGGAGACAAAATATCTCCTTTTGGGAGATATCTCCAAACTATAACTTTTCTAAATAAAACTTTGATACATTTTGGTGCCTCATATTGAAATTGATGTTATAATTTGTCCACATCCTGCAGAAACTTCCGAAATAGAAATACAGTGTTTGTATGTGGACTACCTCACTCACCAAGCAATTTATATTGCATCTTTTACCAGCTGTTAGCTTAGATTTTCTGCTTCTCTCTGAGTGGGGTACAAGTCCCTAACATTTTCACCACTGGTGGCTGACGGCATTTTTTTCTGGCAACAATAGTGCAATGAAGTGCTTGGAAGACAGTGACCACAGGCTATTATGGAATACACTTCAGTAGTCTTCTGGTTTGTATTCATATTTTACATTGAACCGTGAGAAGCACACTCAGCAGAATGTGCTATTCAGCTGGTGATGCAATTTGGCATGGAGAAGTCACTCCAGAGCTTAAAAGTCATGTCTAGTCATGTCTAGCGAAAATTTAGTCTCCTGTTTATCTGTGAGAAGTTCTTAAGACCTTCACCATTTTTGTGTGGTTGCCTACATTGATTGAGACTATCAGGTTTGTCATATTCTGCAGTTCACCAGTCCCACACACTTTCAATTAACTGAGGTATCCAAAATGTGGTCATCAAAAAGATTAGATTTTACCTTTTACCTCCCCCCCCTTTTTCTAAATCAACATTGTTAGGTATTGCTTATGCTTTTGCTATCTAATAAAGCATGGAGCTAAGACTGAGGGAAATCAAGCAAACCTTTTTAATCAGGAAATCTTGACAATCTCATTCTGTAAAGATGGCTCTAGCTCTTCCACTTTTTCTCCAGATGTAGTCAGCTTCTGAGGTAACCAGTATGGCACTTTGTTTGAAGGACTCCCTTGATCTTAAGGTCCCTAGATAATGTCCTCTTGTATATGAAAATACTGAGCAGTTTGTGAAAAAAAAGTGTGGTAAAATTTTTTCTGACCTAGAAGAGACAATCTGAACTTTATGTTTTTGGAACAGAACTGACTGCAAAGGAGTATTTTCAGTTAAAATAAATTTAGTTTTATAAATCAGTCCAAGATTAAATTAGTTTGAAGAACTAACAATCTAGAGCACTACACATTTATTCTCTT
>Ga0181612_103492_pt1 | contig 13517 bp, 8 predicted proteins | sample HoacroProtozoa21_FD_119630 | JGI IMG/M metagenome (GOLD analysis project Ga0181612, IMG submission 119630) | Hoatzin crop microbial communities from Cojedes, Venezuel. Combined Assembly of Gp0051906, Gp0051904, Gp0051908 | reverse complement strand
CTTCCAACCCCTACTATTCTGTGATTCTGTGAAAACAATCTCTCTTGCAGAAATACGTTGTTATGAGAAGTTTTCTCTGCTGTGCAGATGTCCAAAAAATGGCAACAGCATCTGTAAAATAGTTGCTCTCACTTGTGTGAAGCCCTCCATTCTTCCCATCTCCTTTGTACCATAGTTAACACTATATGATGGCCCTTGGTACCTGCTGGTTACTTAATGGTGGCTCAGGTCCTTGTCCCACGGCCTCCCCTTGGTCACTCTTTCATCTTGACATTGCAGCAAATCAGCTGAGCATCCTTCCTCAGCTTGCAGCGAGTGCTTGGACATCCGTCAGGCTCCAAAGGATGGAAAAGTCACCATCACCACCCTTTTTGCTTCCCAGAGCTGTGCAGAGGTTTTGTTTAGGAGAAAGCTAATTTGTCCCCAGCTCTTACACATCTTTGATTTTGCAGAGAAGTGTCAGGTGATGTCCTGCAGCCACCAGACTGGGACATAGCAGCAGCTGCCCCTTCCCTGAGCTTTCCCTCCCCAGGGCTTGGAAAGAGCATTCTCCAAAGCAGCAGCTCCTGCCTGCCCCAAATAGCACAAGAGGCAGGAAATTAAGAGAAATCAAATTCCAGGAACTGCCTACTAGATCCCTGAAGCCAGAGAGCAGAGGGAGCCATCACCAGAACTGAAGCCACAGAACATTTTTTTGAGTCCCCTTGAAAGAGAAAAATGTAAATGTGCAGGTGAAGATTTGGGATGCTATAGCCTGTACTAGGTATGTTGCAACAGCTCTAAAGGTGACCTCAGGATACTACCTTCCCCTGGAGGGGAAGACACTGCTGATAACTACTGTTAACTTGCAAGTGTGACCATCAGGGTGCAGTTTTTGCTGGTATGCTACAGGTGTAACCCTGTTTCCATTTGAGTCAGAGCACAGTTGCTCTATTACTGAGCTTGGATTTGGGCAAGGACCACCAGCAGAGTCTGTGTGCATCAGGTGTGGGCATGGGACTGCAGAAAGTAGTAAGTGTCTGTGATCATCGTGTCTCCGGATGCTTTCATGCTGAATGACTCTTCTGCCTGAGAACAGCACCTGGATGAAAAACTGCCGGAAGAAAATGAACGCAGCCACATTTCTGACACAGTCTGAACTGGCAGAATAGGTCTGTGCTGGGCTGGAGCTCTGCATCAGGTTCATGGAGTTTTTCTGTGGTTGTTCTGAGAGCCCTGAAGCCTCAGACACTCCGCCACCTAAGTACAACCTCACTGATGGTTGTGCTGGTTGCTTGCCTTTCTGCTGCTGTTGGCGCTGGTAGGATCTCTCTTCCACCTGCCTACCTGTTCTCACAAAATTTTTAGGAACTTTAAAGAAACACTCCTCTGTGAAAAGTAGTTGAAATGACACTGTGAATTCCTGAGCTTTTGCTGTAATTCAAAAAATTACAGTGCAGTTCAAACAATTCAAAACAAACTGTGTCATTCAAACAATTACACAGAGAAAATGGTTGTATAAGCATAATTTCTTGTGGATACAAACCAACAAACCACTGTTTTGCGGTGGGCAAATCTCATTTTTGCCTTGGCTTCTGTATTTCTGAAAAGGGAGCCGTGACATTGTTCATGGTGACACTGCCCAGCATGCCCAGAACAGTTGTGTGTTGCTGCAGGGTTGCTGCTACAATACAGAAATTGATGGGTCCTCCGTCCAGGGAGGGTGATTCTCCTCAGAGACAGATCCCCAAAATGCAGATCCCCAAAGCCTATGGTCTGCATTGTTTTCCAGGGGGAGTGGAAGGAGCACTTCTCAGGTGTGAGGCTTCTCTGTAGGTCTGAGGATCCTGTGATGGTCTGCATCACTGGGGAAAAGCACAAAAGCTCGGCGGACATCGCAGGAGCCTCATTCTTCCTGCATTACTTGCATATGTCCAAGGCGGTTAGGTATTAGTGTAAACATTAAGTTTAACAGCAAGATATCTGACCTTTAAACCGACCTTTTATTTTCAGCAGACTTTTTTACCCACTGGACCTAATAGGCAAGATGACAGTTGTTCTTTTTCCTGCTGAGCAGTCCAAGCTGTCATGGATGGCTCAGGACCTGCTGTTGGCCCCTGCTTTGGCAGCTAAGCTCCTAGTTATCTGTGGAGCTGGTGTTGGTGCAAGCCAGAGGAGGACCTGGGCCTATAGGAACTTCCCCTCCTGTCTCTGGTGCGGTGATGTAGGGCAGACGAATTCCAGCCTCATCCCTGCACCGACCAGCTTAATCTAAGCCTGTAACGAGAAACTAGTGATGCTGGGTTTTTCCATAGTGGTCAGAAACGAAACCAGCCCTGCAAGGGGATTTCTTGTAAAAGACCTCTGCACTCTCAATTCAGGTTTCATTTCTTCTTTCAACAATAAATCCTGCGGATACTTGCAGGAAGTTTCAAGGCTGCTCTCTAGTGGCTACCACTGTCAGCATGCTTTTTGGAGGAGGATCTGGGGTTTTCATGTGTCTCAGCAACAGGTAGTTTCAAGAAAATCTGCATAATCCTTCTGGTTACTTCACTTATTTGTAAGGATTTTGGGACAGGTTTTTTCCTCCTTTTTTTCTTTCCCGTCCATTGAACTGTCTTACTTCAAAGACCCACCGTGCCATGGGAAAGGGAAGCTGAATTTAGGTCAGCATTGCTTTCTGCTGTCATAGCTGAGGACCCCTGCACCATACTCCCATGCCCACCACCTGCCACCATCATCATCATTCCTACCACCAGGACGGCGTAGGTGGCTTATCCCGGGATCAGTGCCTGGTGATGAGAAACACAGGCTGTCGTCCCCAGAGGAGCATGGGTTGTCCACCCCCTGAGCTCTCCCGCAGCTCATAGCAGTGGTCTCCTTGCTCTGGCCTGCCTTTTACCCAGCTCTTCAGCTGAGGTCACTGCCTGAAACAGGCTCCCCTGGGTGAAACTGGCTCAGTCAGAGAGCAGCCTGACTTCTTGCCAACTTTCCTCGCACCAGCAGACTACAGGGCACGGTCTGAGTGAGGGGTGTGTGGAACGGAGACCCCATCCTGCTCTGCAGCAGGTCTCCCTCTAAGAACACCCTCTGCGACTTGCAGGAGACAGCTGCAGTGAAGAGTAGCACCAGGGACCAACCCAAAGACACTCACGCTTACAAAGCAGATAACAAACACTGGAAGAAGATAAAAAGCCAGCAGCAAGATTCCTTCTTTGGACATCTGGCACATGGTCCCCAGCGTACAACGATGGCATCCTGTGCATTGTGTAATCCCAGCCAGAAAAAAAAATCATATTGCAGTTTTCCAGAATTTTACCAACATGTCCAGATCACTGAAATGTGTAGTGTAAGAGGGAACGAGGTAATTCAGCCAGATACTACTGTAAATAATAGTAGTGCATTAAATTTGCATTGTATCATTTGGTAATTCTTCTAGGCTTTGTGGAAAGATGTTGTAGTGTTTTCATGCAGTGTTTTTCAGGAAGAGGGAGAATGTTTTAAAACCCCATGACCATTGTGATTTACCAGGTTGTTTCATAAGCTTAATTCCAAACTCTTTCTTCATTCAAACCCTGCTGAAAATGCTTCTCCAACTGTTGTCTTTTGGAAACGACTTGTGAGTCCTTTAGCTTAGAAAGGATTGTTCCTTTTCATGTTGTTGCAGGAAAGATAGAGAAGATCAAGCCTCCTCCATCCCCCACCACAGAAGGCCCCGTCTTGCAATCTGACCCGCCGCCTGAGGAGCCTGCGGGAGCCCAGCGACCCAAGAATCTGATGCAGACCCTCATGGAGGATTACGAAACACACAAAACTAAGAGACGAGAAAGGATGGACGACAGCAGTGTGAGTGCACTTCCCCTTTTCACTTTTTGCTCTGCGATAGAGACCGTGACTTGCAAGAACCAACGTTCAGACAACAAAAATATTTATTTCCCAAGAATCTGCTCAGAACACCTTGCAAGTGTGTAAGGATTTTAACGCATTGTAAGGGCCAGTGTGTTTGAAATGGAAGGATGAGGGACAGTGGAGAGGGAGTGTCACTGCACATATCAAATGCAACTTTTATTAAGTTTCTCTTTAATTAGTTGAGTTGATTAATAATAAGGGCAGTGGGTAGCAGCTCTGAAATTAACGGACTCTGTTAATTCACACATCCCCAAGACCCTCCAGTGGGTTGTTGTAGTGGCTCTTTGAACTTTGTGGATCAAGCATGTATTCATGCCTGTGTTCACAGACTCCCAAAGTCCCATCCCAGTGTGCTTAGGATTCAGTGTAACCAAGTGGATAACTTCCATAGAAACCAACCCTTGCAGAATAGGATTGGGAATGTCTCAGAAATGAACTTGGATCCTTCCACAGGCAGCGTGCTGTTTCCTCCTGGATTTTTTGTCTTTCTTCCACACAAACAGAAAACCGGCCAGAATTTCAGTTTGTGAAATGAGTACCTGCTTTTCAGTCCTTACTGTAGCAGAGTTTAACCCAATTAAGCTGTTCTTTACTGGAGGCGCTAATAAGAAGAGCTATGAATCTCATAGCTGGAAGTACCAATATTCAGGTGCAGCCATTATACAACCTGATTCCCAACAGAGCATGAGGTGTTTCTTTTCAGACTCAGTCTTATTGTGGGCACTGAGTGCAAAAGGTAGTGAGATAAAAGTGCCATATAAAAATGCTTAAATGGAGATGGTTGTTGTTATGTGTTTGCTGAAGCAGCCGCAGTCCTCCAGGCATTTCCCAGAGGTGTCAGAACAATGACCCCGGCACCAAGGAGCTTCATGCTCCAGACAGACTGCTTTCTATAACGTTCATTAAAGGTAGAGTCTCATTAGGTGTATAGAAGTAAGTGAAGATTTGTAACATGAGTACTGTACTAGTCTGGCAGCTTTTAACCATCACTGATGAATATTGCACAGTAGAAGAAGATACTTAAAATCAAAAGGAATGCAATATGGAGGGGTCCCGTTGCATTTCTGCTGGTTAATTAAAACAGAGTAGGAGAACTGACTCAAAATGTTAAGCAGATGAATTTCCAGTGCACACCAGAAGCTTTCTGGTCCCTTCTTCTACTGAAGCTGTTGAAAAACACAATCTCATTGTCCATCAGGCTCCAGCTGCCACGGGGAAGACAGCTGCACACAGGAGTGTGCATTGTTCTGGCAGCAACATCTTGAGGCCACGTCTTGGGAAGGAGCTGCTCTCTGGTTCCCCCTCCCTCCCCACAGCACCCGGTGAAGTGGGGTGGCTCCACCTGCTCTGGTGGGTGCTGTCTTCTGGCATCTTCCCAGAGGGTCTCTTTCCCTGAAGGGTGCTCAGAGGCTTGCAGGAGACTTGCCATACCCTCACGCCCTTTGCAGAGGTCAGGAGGAACTCTAAAAAACCAGAGGGGCATAAAACTCCTGTGCAATCCAGAACCGGTCCTCGGGAGTCCTGCAGTGAGCATCTGTCAGTCTGGTGGCTCGAAACCTCGGCACGGCTGCTGTGCTAACGAGGTGGCACTCAACTGGTACTCACCCTGCGCTTTTCCTCCACCCCCGTGAAGAGTGAAGGTGACTTGCCCGGCCCACAAAGCAGTGGCTTGTGGCTGAAATGTTCTCCCATAGCTGTGATGGTCACAGGCCAGTTGTCGTGCATGTCATAGCACAGAGAAGACATGGAAGATGTCACTGGACCTAACTCCCCCTGCTCCGTCACCTGAGTGCACCTTCTCAGGTGCTTGCCAGAGCTGCACATGCATCCCCTAGAAAGCAGGCTGGCCACGATAGCATGGTCTCGTCCGCAGTTCAAAGTGCGCCCTGAAGTCCTGACTGCAGCGCTGGTCAGGGCGGTGTCTGAGCAGAGAGGTGTGTGCTGGGTGCCAGCTCGGCTTGCCCGCTGCGGCTGAAGCTGCCCAGGCACTGACCGCCCGCAGAAGCACTGCGGGAGCAGTGGTGCCCGTCAGGCAGCTTGTGGGATGGATCCTTTCCTGGGACGAATTGTCAAGACTGCGGTGAATTTACAGAGCCCCAGTGCACACCGAAGTCCTGCAGTGCTGCCGTTTGTTGTCATTCTCCTCTTCTCTTTGCCCGTTGCACACATCCAAACATGATTCGCATTCTTGCTGCTGCCTAACTAAAATCCTGTTAGAGGGCAGTGTCCTGCAGAGCCGAGGGAGAGCTTCCTTGGACCAGCGGGAGTGTTCTGCTTCTCTTCCCTGCCTTTTTCCGCTCTCCTTTTGCAAACAACTCTCAGCGTTGACAGGGGAAAGACAATTCAAATAAGAAGTGCTGCACTTGTACCACTGTTAATTTGAGCCAACAGTTTACGTGCCAGGCTAAGCAGTAATTATTTAAACAACAAATAGCTTTGATTTGTCAGCAGAAGACATTTGTCCCTGTGCTCAGGAAAAAGATTTCTGTAACTAACGAAACATAAGAGCATATCACCAGCCTTTTCTTAAAAAATATATGAAATACAGTGAGGGAACGAGCATAACTGACAATCAGACAGGCAGCTGCCACTTGGGGCATGAAGTCCTGAGAGCTGAACATTGTTCAGCATTGCCGTTTGTGAGTGAGGGAAACCAGAGGCTTCTTCGGGTACTGGGAGCAGTCGGGGTGCTGCGGCACCCAAGGCTGAACACAGCCCATGCTGCTGCAGGGGCAGAGAGCAGCGGCCATGGTCTCCTAAATGGGATTGCAGAGAATGGGAGGTCCATGGAAACTCCTCCTCATACACTGAGCACACCGGCAGTGCTGACGTGTAGAGCTTCAGTTTCTCGCTGCACAAGACACACCAAAAGGCAGGGGGGTGGTTTCAGTAGGACATCTACCCTGCCTCTCCTTTCAACATCACTGCCTCCCGTTTTATCTGTTTTGTGTCTGGCTTCAGTGGCTACAACGTGGCTGCTCTGGCCGGGGCTTGCAGGTTTTGCCTTTCAGAGACAGAGGGCAAATCAAGGGCATCTTGGAAGAATTTCACTGCTCCGACAAGGGGGCAGTTTCTTCCAAAGAGGATGTGCTACAGCAGAGGTTTCAACAGAGAGAAAAAGACAAAAAGCAGCAGCAAGAAAACAGGTCAAGCACTGATGGTAAACAAGACGGAGACTGGCCAAGCAATGTCATTAAAAAAACAGCAAATTGACTAATCTCTTTTTTTTTACATGACACCAAGTTGCTTGAAATCCCATACTCTGGGACGTGCCAGTTCTTGCAGTTTCTTTATTTTGTTCTTGTTTCCTGGTTGTAACATGCTTGTTCAATGTACTAATGCTGGTCTTTTCCCTTCCTACCAGTACACCTGTAAATTACTGTCTAGCAAGGTTACTTCTGAGGTACTCTTCAACTGCTTATTTATTTTTGCTTCCTCTTGCATGGTGATTCTAAGTGCATGTTGCTGCAGTTTGCATTTTCATGCTGTGTGCCAGTGCTGTTCCATATCAAAACCAGGATGCAAATGTGTGTGGGGGATATTCATTCTTATCTCTCATCAACAAATATTTGTGTGACTGATTTTCTAACCCTTGGATTCTAGTTACAATTTCTGCAGTTGGAGGGGTTGTAATTAAGGGATGGGAGCTGTTGCCCAGGACTGGAGCAATCCTGAGGCACAAAATAAGAACTTCTCCTTAATCCCTGTTACCATTTAGATAGCAAAGCTAAATATGCAGTCTAAGCATCCTCAGATGCTGAGTGAAACTGCTGTGGCTTTCCTTTGTCTCCAATTATAGTGTGTTTAGCACTGTCAAAATCTGTAGCATTTTTTTAAAGAATCCACACACCAACCTTTCATCTGTGGAAGAAGATCAGATCCAAGCGCACGGCCTCGGCCTGGTGAATGTTGTGAACCTGTCCTTGTCCCTGTGTGTTGTGATGTGATGACTGATCACGGTCCCACAACTTAGTACCAGTGTTGGTCTCAGAGTAGAAGAAACCCAGACCTGCTAAAGAAAGGGTATTTACAGTGCCATTTGGTATGTTAGCAAGGCAATGGCTTACACAGTCCTTGTCCCTACAAAGCTGGACTCTGCCAAATGCAACTATTGTAAGAGCTGGGAGTTGATACAAACTACACTTTTGCAATGTTTGTTAGGAACAAGGTGCTCAATAATGTGGGCGTTTCAGTTGCCTGTAATTTTCTGTGCAGACTTATGTGTAAATCTGGACTTCTCTTAAGAGACGCACGCAGATTGTGGTAATGACTGGCATTCATACATCCAGCATCAGCATTTTTTTATGAACATGCACTGTTCACTGTTTCCCTATTCCATAATGTATTTGACTACATCAGCTACCTCAAGACAGGTATATGAACACTTTCTGTCCTGGAGAGTAAAGCGAAGTCAAGTCTATGCTATTTCCTATCCATTAAAAAATTTAGTGTGTGTTTTATCTCACTGGTACAAGCCAGTGACTGATCTTTGTGTAGAGCATTTATAGAGTGTTAATCAGTATAAAAGCAGTAGACTTTCAGAGATTGGGTTTTAAACACAGCTTGGGCCTCTTCTCCCCCATAATACCTGCACAATAATCTGAGTTACAATTTATGAACAGTCAGTAATGACCAGAGCGTTTGGTGTTGTGTAAGAGGCAGAAGCTCAGGTGTGGATTTTACATGCCCAGCCCCTGGCCTTCTACTGGGAAGGGTTGTGTGCCTGCCTTGTAAAAGGATAGTGATGCAAGGAGTAATGAGCTGGAAACGAATGTGCGTGGATGGTAAAGGGGTTAGAGATGAAAAAGGCTGTAGGACGCTGCGATTCTGTATGCAGGTATGCCACCTGGCTAATCCCCTGTGTTAAGCCTCAGACTGAAGGAACCGCTTGGTTCTCGCTGGACATGTTTAGCAGAAGCTGGGCAGTTGTTTCAGGAGGACAGCAAGGCTCAAGGCACGATGCCCCCCTACTCTCTGCTGACCCTAGAGCTGAGCTGTGGCTCCGGACCCCTACCGGAGCCCTCCGCAATCCACTGTGGTGCAGGCAGCTGGCTCAGTTTTAACCGTCGTCAGCAGCGCTGGAGCTGACCCGTCTGTGCTTGCACGGGCTGGGAACCGGGGCTTGCATGCAGTGAGCCTGGCAGCTCGGCAGCAAACCCCCAGCAAGGTAGAGTAGCTGCTGAAGTTAAGCCATGTGCAGCAAACCACAGCCTGCTTCTTTACGTTGATGTGGTTTTACCACTTCCAAATTCCAGCAACCTGTGTTGAATGCACATCCGTCTGCTGTTTCAGACTACAGATAACTACATGCCTGCACATATATAGGTTGTTTTTATCCTCAAAATCTTCTGCTTTTGTCCTTACAACTATACATATCTTCAAATTTATGGGACATTAGCCTGAGTTTGCTTAATATCAATCATTGTGTAGGAGATACTGCAGTAAGGTGACATTTATGCAGTACTAAAGGCTACTGCTGAAAATTTGTGATTTACTAAACAGAAACCCAACATATTAGATTTGATGGCAGAGAGTGCACAGTTTGTGTTTTAATATTGACCAGTAGCAGTATTATACTGTTACTGTCTTGCTTCAGGTAGACACATTTTTGTTTCAGATACCCAGCTCTTCACTCTGCTCACTAGAGTCTGGTGTGCTCAGGGAACAGCAAAAAGTAGGTACAGTAAAGAAAATACCATCATACTGGAGACATAGATGGTTTTTGTTCCTCAGTAGTTCTAGTTCTGTGTTAAAGCACTTGGTTTATTGTTCCTGAGAGGGAACGCTCACGTCTGTGAGAGCAGGCAGCCTGGTCCCTGCCTTTGCTCTGCTGGCTCCTTGTGCACAATGTGTTCCAAGGAGGCGTCTTGTGCAGTGACTTTCCTGCGTGGTACTGGTAGATTTTAGATGCCCAGACCTTTGTATTTTCTGCTTTTGTTGCTTTTAGTTCTTCCAAATGGGAAGAATTAATAAAACATTAAGACCCAGAAAAATAATTAATCTTCTACATCAGTTTTGCTGCTACTGTTCAGTAAAAAATAGCCTGTACTGTATAGTAGCCACTTTCATTCAGTGGTGGGGATAAATATACTTTGGACTAAGGCATATCGGTATTTTGCTTTTTCTTCTCTTGTTGCCAGTAAGAGAGCAATTATTGTTACATCTGTTGGAGGGAAGCTCAGGACAGGTTAGTCTCCATCTGTAGGATGGAGAAATAAATTAATGTTACACTTGACAGTGATAGCTGTTTCAATTTTTTTTTCTTTTTTCTTGAAATCCTCAAAAATAAAAGAAATCTGTCAGGAAAGAGCCCTCTGCAATTCTTAGTAAGACCCCAGAGCTGCAATCACAAGATCCACAAAACAATATTTTGCAAAGTGGGTGGAGAAGAACAGTTTTTGCAGCCCTGTGTATCTTGGTACATTTGTCTTTCCCTCACACCTACCCCTGCTCTCCAAATTCTTCCTCTTCTAGTGCAGCTAGTAGTCAAATCGCCTCTCCCAAAGAAGACATATCACATTTTCTTCACTGACGTGGCCTTACCGTTAGGACATAGCCAGCTCAGTTCTTCAGCCTAAGCTTGAGTGAACTGTCTGCTTCATGGTCTTTCTGATTTTTGGTATATGCCTTCTGTGTACAGTTATGTGCTTGGCTGCCTTAGGACACCCTGACCACCCAAGCTTGGCCCTGCCTGGGTTGCCGTGCCTGCACCCGCTGAGCTGATGTGGAGCATCATCAGGGAGGACACTTTAGAAAGCATTGAGGTAGCATTTTGTAACATCGCCAAAATGCGGCGTGTTACAGACCCCTCAAAACGGCCACAACAACAAAAGCAAAAGACTTTCCTGCCTTCGACTTGCAGTGGAGAGCCTCTTGGCACTGGACTTGTGATGGGTCTGCAGACCGCCCTGCTATCTGCCAAGAATATTTTAAAATGGAGATCATTTGCTATTTTAAGCAAGCAGCTTCCTGGGTTGTGAATTCAGTGCTCCATTGAGGAGTCCCGATTCTCCACTCAGTCATTCGAGTTGCATGCTATAATTACCCCATTGTTTCCTCTAGCGGGTGTAAAACTGACACAGCCTAGTGAAAATGGGTGTTATTTTAGGTCAAACACTCTTTTCAGTAGATTAGAAGAATAATTCTGGAGTAACTATTCAAAAGGACCTTTAACTTATTAGTATCCGCTCTAGTATTTAGAGGGCTTGTTTATTAGTACTAAGCCAGACACCAGTACTTGTTTTGCTGCAAAGGCTGAGACCACATTCAGTGCTCTCACGGTACCTCTGACATAACTCTCGAAACAGTTTTGCTTGGAGCAACCAGCAACGTTTGAAGAAGTAGACAAGCTTCTGGGCACGTTTGGAGACAGGTGATAAATGGAAGAAACTTGGCTGCCATTTTTCAAGACAAAGATCAGCTGACTGATCCAAAGCAGAAATCTTCAAAGTTTGAGGGTCCTGACTGTTGCAAGCCGTCACAAGAGACCATCACAACGTTGTGATTTACAGCAAGGAAGATAGTGACTGCAAACTGCTGTAAATTATGTGAAATCAATTTTATATTCGGTTGGCATGAATCTACAGGCCAAATTCAGCAGACCTTAAATATACCGCTACTCTGTGACAGTGGCAGTTTTGGTTTGAAATTTATACTGAATTAGCTGGTTTTTTCAAGTAAATTTTAATATCCTGTGGGAAGAACAGTAATTTTATGTGTTTTGTACAATCGTTATCCCATACTGGTCTTAATAGTCTCCTGTCTAGCAGTATTTGCCTGTTACCATCTAAAAAAAAAAACCCACTGTTTTTTTTTCTGCTTCATTGCTAACTCTGGAGAAGCCACTGCCTTTTCTTATTCTGAGAAGATAATAAGATGATACCCTGACACCCAGTCCCCACTTTTGCCTTTCCATTGTTTTGTTTGGTTGTCTTTACTCGGTTTGGGCACTCAGAATCGCAAACCACAGGTCGTCATCCCTGCAGCACGAGTAGCTCCAGCACGCTGCTTAAAGGCTGATGTCTCAGAAGGATTTTTTTTTACTGATTTCAGGGTGGGGTTTTTTGATGAATTGTTAGGTTTGTGAGCACATTTGCCATCTACTGGGTGAGACAGAAACTGCTCAGCCCTGCTGCCCCATTACAGTGGTTGCTCTGCAAAAAGAGGAAGCATGATTTTGGGGAAAATTTTGCCAAAAAATCCCTCCAGTGGACCTGGACTGGCTTTGTAGCCCTTGTAGCCCTTAGTACCAGGAAGCAGACGGATCTTTATCTCAAAATTGTCTCTGTTGGCTGGATTTTGCCTTTAGTTCTTTGGCTTGTTCATAGCCTTACTCACAAAAAAACTAGGATGGCAAAGAAATAGTAAAGCTGGCCAAACTCCATCCTACCTTCAGCTCCTGAATGGAGGTCTGGGTCTTAGCATAAAATGCAGAAGTTGTGGCCTGTAGTTTCAGCTGATAGTTCACAGTTGATTTCCCAATGTTGCCTGTACAGGAGCCCCTAGTACTTGTGTACTTTTCCAACCACAGCTTGTCACAAGCTGAAAGAACAGTTTCTTTAGTCTTCAAATATTTATTTTTATTCCAGCCAAGACTGAAGTCCTCACTGCATCTGACTTTCTATGCAGAAGAATAAAATACATCGTCCTTTCTCAAAAGGCCAGCTACTCTGCTGCAGTCAAGGAACGTGTGGAGCAGCTTGCAGGAAGCATTAGGGACCAGCGATGGCAGGCATTGTTTCAGTGAACAGTCATGTATTTGTTGGGGTGTTTTTTTTACAATTATTTTAAATATATTTAAAATATTTCAGAAGTTTACTTCTCATGGGCAGGGCTGGTTTAAAACACATTGAGGGCAGTGGACGTTGGCAGCTTTGTTGTTTGGTCATGGAACTGTTATTCAGTGTTGGTCAGAAAATAACATTGCTATGTGCTTCTGTAAGAAGGCCCCGGACCCCTTCATGTCTCACTCTGCTGGGAGGAAAACACCCACTGCCATGCATTATTTGCCGAGGAGCATGTCAGATGCACGTCACAATAACAGCTTCTGGTTTCGTCTGTTGTCGGTTTTTTTAACCTTGTTAAAACATGTAGTAAAACTGTTTCTTAGTTTTTTAGTTAATTGTTTTTGTGTGTGCATGTGTATGTGTGTATGAAAAATACGTCAAGTATCTGGGTCCATCTCGTACCAGACTCTGCAGGCTGTGCAGGTCATTCTTGCCTAAACCTCCCTTCCCATGTGCGTGGAGTGATTATTCACTCCAAGAGCACTTTGATCACAGTGTGTCGACTTTCCCATTGGTGTAGCTGGAAGCCAAAGACCAGGAGAAGAAGATACCGGGAGGGCTGCCGAGTTCTGCCTGCGGGGATGACGTGCTGAAATGAGCAGCAGACCACTTTCCAGGCTGCACATGCAGCTCTACAGCAGCCTTGGGTGGTTGCTGGCTCCTGGTCCTGAAGATGTGCAGCTGCCTCTGGGGAGAGGCCCAAGACCGTGTCCACTGTCTTCCCCAGGCAGGGACGGGGCAATGTGCAGCTGGGCTGGTGAGGGGCAGCTGGGGCTGCCCAAGGAGGTGGTGGTGTCACCATCCCTTGGAAGGTGTTCACAATAACGTGTAGATGTGGCACTT
>Ga0181612_101366_pt1 | contig 13518 bp, 11 predicted proteins | sample HoacroProtozoa21_FD_119630 | JGI IMG/M metagenome (GOLD analysis project Ga0181612, IMG submission 119630) | Hoatzin crop microbial communities from Cojedes, Venezuel. Combined Assembly of Gp0051906, Gp0051904, Gp0051908 | reverse complement strand
TAGCAACCTGCAGTGTCTTCTTGTCAGTGCCTTAAGCTGCCGCTGTTCTGTGTTAACCAGCATTACCCAGCCTGGGGATGTGATCCAGCTCCGTCACTCCATAGCTGCATACCAGAAGCACTGATCGACAGAGGCAGTCACTCAGAGCTTCGAATGACTGTCTTACTAGCACAAGAGAGACTGAAACAACCCGTGTGACATGATGAAATATCTTCCAGTTTGTGTAGTGCTGAGTGAATTTAGCTTCTCCTTCAAGTCAATTCCAACAACCGTGAGGACCAGCCTTGATCCTGCTAAGCTTTACTTAAAAGAGGAATCTGAAGTCAGGCACGTCCCAGTGACTTTGATGGAACTGCTCACATGTGTAAGAGTCTGCAGGATCAGCAACCCTTAACTAACAGAGGAGTTATGCAAAATTGAATGGCATCTGTAAATAAACACAACACTACAGACTCTGGTGTGCTGCTCTGCTCCTTTTTTGGACATGCTGTCCTGTCTTTGCTGAGGCAAAGTCTTCCTGCTTTCTTCGCATCACACAGATGGGATCAAAAAGCTGAAGAACTGCTTCTTCATGACGGGAGTCCATCACAGGAGCATTGCTATTAGTCTTTGCTAGCCATCAATGTCTGGAAATTTCACAGTCAAGTTGCTAGCGATTGTATTGAAAGGGTTTGTGTGTGGGTGGTTGAAAATATGGTGCTTGGCCTCTGGTGCCAAACTCTTAGGCAATATCAGCTGTCTTTATGCAAGCGATGAGGCAGAATATGTTACTTTAAGTTTAATATTCAAAGCTCTGTCTGTCTTGCTGTCAAAAAGCTATACATGTGGAGGGGATAGCTGACTGCAGAAAGTGCATAATTAAATACCTCAGCACAGAAGAAGACGCCATGTAGTTTTCATGGGGTGGTGTGAAGTGGTTCTTTCATTGTTTACATTTAAATTAGTGTGCTCAAATGCTTTTTTTGTTACACATAACAGCAATTTGTTCTTATATAACAGTTAATTTTAGATTCTCCGGAAGTGTTGGTGACTTTCCCGTGTTTTATTATGTGTTCACAGATAGCCACATGCTTGGCTTTTCCCCCCACACATAGTGGTAACTTTCTAATTTGTTTTTTACTCATATTACATAGCATTTCTAAAAACACGGGAGAACTGAAGCTGCCAAATTCTACCTCTGTTTCTCTGGTGCTTCTTTTTCCACTAAAAAATTAAGTCATTTGTAGCTTAAACGTTGAAAAAAAGGGTATAAGGTTTGAAAAAGAGAAAGGGAACCAATGGAGAAAGGAAATCCTGAAGAGAAAGAAAGTGGAAAAGTCCTTGAAATCAATTGAGTGTAGCAGAAGAAGGCTAAGGATGAAAATGTATGATGTATGTGTAAGCACATGGATACTGGTCATAGCAAAAGTGAATGTCAAGGAGAGATGGAGAACAGGGGGAGAAGGTGCTGGGTATTTTGCAAAGTGTTGCCTTTGCATCAATGTACATCTTTAACAATGTGCATTTTGTTATCTTCTTTTCTTTTACAATGCTTGTAAAAGCTGGCGATACCCTGCAAAGGACATTCAACAAATGGTTGGCAGGACAACCTCTTTTGGGCCACCATTTAATGTTAGAAAGAGGTAAAATGGTGATTGTTGGTGTTTCTCCAGGAAGGGCTTGTGTCTTATTCTACCTGTGAATATCTATTGCTGAATATTTATCATTTTTATTAATTTTTAGTTGAGAATGCTCCTTTCCCCTTGCTCTCCAACATGCTTGTTTGCATGCCCATGCTTTGCAATAATGGCACCTAAGCGGCTTGAACAATCAAAACAGACAATTTTCTTCATTTTTCTTAACTATTCTAGTTTATTTTCATGAAGTGGCAGAAAAAAAGTCACTAAAAGCCATAGATGTGTCCATTCAGGATTTAGTGTTAGCCTACAAAAAATTTAGCAGTGGGTAGCTTGGAAAAACAATAATATATATGTATTTAAAGATAAACTGTTCTTTATTTCTCTCTGCAGCAAACCATATTGCTGATTAACCACTGCTTTCATAAACTACACGTGGGCCATTTAAGCTGTTTCACTGCTGGTTAATGTACTGTATTGTGCTCCCTCTTTCTACAGTACCTAGGTAGTGTTTTGTTTTTATTAGAAATTCACCTATCCTTGTCTACTGCGGAGAAAAGAAATTACACTACAGAGCCCTACAGCCCATAAAATGGCAGAGATTCCTAAATAAGACTGGCCCAAAACTGAAACCTCTGTCTGCCTGCACTATAATGAAATGCATGACTACAGGAGATAATAATAATTGCAGCAATAGCTCGTTACAGCTCCCAGATGATTTGGTGCTGTCAGGAGTGCACTGTCCTCTGACATCCCAGGAGGCGAGCAGCATCACTGACTGCAGGCCCTGATTGGTGTAGTGAAATATTGCTGGCAAAAATTAAAAGGTCTTGGTGTCAAAATAATTCATGATATGCATATCTTCCATTCTGATGAAACGGCTGATATCCGGATTAGCAAGATAATAAAACTGATCAGGCTACAGTTAAACAATTTAAGCTGGAGAGCTGTTCATTTTGTAGGTGTCACTTGTCAGATCAAGGGGTCAGAGCAGGATGAAAGGCTCTCCCCAGTAACCTTCTGGTGATTTGGATCTGGAATGTTCTTCATGATTTGTCCAAAGTTTTCATCACTGTGCTGCCGAGTAGCATTACCGCGGCAGGCTCTGTTCTGACATTCAAATCCTGGGAATGACAGGTTATTAGGAGAAGAGAACTGGCTGTACATACATTAAGCTCTGTATCTTTGACCTGTAATTTGAACTGATAGTGATATTGTAATTGAGTGAGTAAAAAAAGGAATTTTTTATTAAAACACAGGAAGATGAAGAAAACATTTATTTTCAGGAGATTTATGGGTTCATAAAAGAAGCTTTTTTGATGACGATTTATTTTATGACTCTTGAAATGCTGAGCTGTGTGCTTAGTATTTATTTTATGGAACAGTTATTTAAAATAACACAGCTTCCCATGTATTTCCAGCCTGTTCGCCAGTACCCAAGCCTGTGCAGATGGAGAGATATCCGTTTCATATGGGAGTTCATGTATTTGAATAGTTCAAGGATTATCCCAATAAAATGGACCTAGGAAAATGCACCCAGTTAATGCTCATTGCTTCAGAGATCCCTAATGTCCTTTCTTGACACCTTATTGCAGGCTATTACTATACAATGGATCTTCAGTCATATGGTTATAGGGAGTGGGGCAGAGCTGGGCTATCAGGGTAATTGACTCCCGTGTGCGGTGGTGTTACACACTTGAGTAACTAATTTAATGGAATGTGTTGTCGTGTTCTCCCACACAGCCCTGCCCCAGCATAATTCTTCTCCTGGGGCCCCAGCAACGCGGGACAGGTGAAGAGCGGCACAAGGGCTCTTGATTTCTCAAAGATGGGGCCAGAGGCTCAAACAGAGCCAGCTCCCATGGTAAATCTGCTGCCAGCAAAACAGCTGCCTCTGAACCCAGTAAATTAATTGGGGTTACAGAGAATTCACTGCTCCTGATGAAACCGGACCTCCAATGCTTATATGACAAGTTTTGTTGTTAGCAGTTGTTTGTGACTGTTGCTTTTTGTTAAACAGTACAGCGGTAGTGGTTTGGCGTAGGCAAAGCACTTAAATGACCCACCGACGGCAGGAATCAGGCTGGACATCTATTTGGTGCAGAGCTCTGCACCTATGTGAAAAATCCCACTCCCTGGAAACTCAAAGGCGTCTTGCACTATTTCAGTGTGAGCTGGTCCTTGCATAGATTCAGGCAGAGGCTTTAATTTTTTTTCTGGCATTTGGGAAAATGCAGAGAAGCACTCTAAACAAGGCAGCTGAATTCTTAAAAACCAATCACAAAGGACAGTGATGGTTTGTTGATGCCATTTTTTGCTTCCTACAGGTCCGGTGAAATGAAGATCAAACATCACTGTGAACAAATATTTTTGTTTCCCATTTACTATGGTACAATTGTTATCTGAATGCTTGGTCATATCACAGACATTAATAGAGTATACTTGATTGCTGTGGGTTTATTCTCTGTTAATTTTCACAAGCAAGATTACCGATCACCGAAAAATTATGCGTTCCCTGTATTTACATGATGGCTCCTTCTACATAAAGGGTACCAGGTCTTGTATTCACATACGAGACTTACTTTAAATCAGAAGCCGAATCCCGCAGACTTGTACAATATTTTTGCTTGAGAATCATTCTCCTGACTTCATTTAATATTTAGATATTTGAGTAGATTCAAAAGAAAATACTTCACAGAAGACTTTTACTTAATTAGTACCCCCAAGCACAACTACCACTTCTTTTACTTGTAATTACATCACAGTTTTCAAGTGAATATTGATGCTTATATAATTAAAGAATTGATCCTTAAAGCATAATATTGTTATAGTAATATTTGCATAATTGTATTAAAAAAGGTTTCCAGAATGTAAATTTTATGGCCCATCTCTCAGAGGGATTTGTATATGCTTGCCCTTACAGTCGGGTCAAGTACAACAGAAATTTGTGGGCTTACTCTCATGAGTAAAGTTAAATAAGTAAGCATATATTTTCAGGACTAAACCTATAGACTTTCCCCAGTGCAGTCTCCCTAGAATACAGTGAATGATATAATGGTCTTTAGCCATAAACCCTTTTGTAGTTTTGGAAGGACACAGAGTTTAGACCTTGTAAGTAGTTTTGCTTTGCTCTGTGCCGTTCAGATCTATGCACAGTTTGCTTTTATGATGTTTGCTGTCATTTAATTACTGATGCATCAAGATGTTCATCCCAATTCAATTAAGTTAAACTTAGTGGTTAATTTGAGTTTTTTTCAAGTCAGCTAAAAATTTCAGGATATTGCCTTCTCCATGCACTAAGTATGCTCATCATCTAAACTGAAGGATCGTGTGCTTGAGGACAGTTTGATGGACTGCCGGATGTAGCCCTTCTTTACTTGTTGGATTAAAAATCGTAACTGGTGGAAATTAGCATAGAGTTTTGTTATCTGCCATATAAACCAGTATGGTTTAGGAAGATCTTTAACGAAGCTCAGGAGTGGTTCTACCTGCTCTTTTTCTCAGGTGCTGAAAGTCATCTTTGTATAGGTCACCATTGGTAGGCCATTTACTTTTATGGGAGGTTTTGGTGGAGATAGTCAGAGTTAACCATTGTGAATGTCTTTCTAATTGTGGTACAAAAACAATATCAGTCTTTCTTTCTCTTAGTTTTTCTCCCTGTTAAGAATCAGGACACAAAGAACTCGGATTTTTCATTATATAACACAGTTATATTCAAAAATATATGCCATGTCATTCTCTGATTTTTTGCACTTTCATAGGGAAAGCCTAGTGGCTGGCTTTCCATAACTTTTAACATAATCAGTAAAAGAGAAAGGCAAATTGCTTTTGAGGAAAGGCTGTTGAAAATCTTCAAATTTGTGTAACAAGCAATGGGATATTTTCCCTATTAGTTTATCACAGATCTGCGCAGAAGTTCAGGTGCATTCCTGATGGAGGCTAGATGAAGGGAGAGGCTAGGAAAGGACTGGACTTTGTGGTAATTCCACTTTAAAATATAGCACAATCTGGATTTCATCTCTTAGATTCCAATTAAATCCAAAGTGCTTGATTTCAATAAGCATATGTTTGATTCAAATTTATATCTCATACACAGTGTGTAAACATAGGTATCAACCTAGTCAGAAAAGAGTAGATACTCAGTGAATTTTATGTACAATATGTATATTGGTTGGGAATAGATATTTATATTTGACTCTACTTTGATATGCAATTCAACCATCTTGTAATGAGGACAGATCATTTTTTCCCTTCATTATATTTGCTATGTCACAGGCATGTATGTGAATCTACACACACCAGTTATAAAGACGCAAGCAGATATGAAAAACAGGGGGAGATCAGTTGATTACATACATAAAAAGATATGAATTTATTGTTTCTACATCAGCTGTACATTTTGGGGGGTACCTAAGAAATGGCTCAGTAGCTTATTTCATTCCCTTACAGGTTTTATGTCTTTACCCTATTTGAATTTTTCATTAGAATATAATAATAGCCACAGGAAAAAATGATTTGGTCTGTGATCTATTTCATTATGTTCTCATCATAAGGGAAGAATCTGAAGTGGGAGAGCATCACTAATTTTTCGGCACAGTAATTTATTCTACAGTATTTAAATGTTGTAATTTTCACACTTAGGCACATGCTGCCACATCTATCGTCCCCTGGACCAGTCTCTGTCTTGCTCTTTCCTTTTCATCTGTTTTGTTTTTGCATTTTTTTTCATAAATTCGACAGATGGCCTCTTGATGAATCCTTGATAATACTGTCATGTAAAGCAGCTAAGACTAGAAATCATCTCACAACAATTTTTCATTGCAAAGAGAAAATTGAAGGCAGACAAACATCTCTAAGTCCATAACAACAGCAACAAAATATCCACTTCATGTAAATAAAGAGGACAAGCTTTCCTTATAATGCTCAAACACTAATGCCAATATCCTTTAAAGCCTCTGGATTTGTTTATGCTACATTTAATTCATCTTTCAAGCCTTTGGTTTGTTTAGTATTTTGTTGGCTTCATATTCAGAAACATTTTCCCGGCTTTTAATGTGTTCTCCCGCCTCCTCAGTCCCCCTTCTTTTAGGTCTTTATAATTGTGGATCAGGTGAAGTTTGCTTCCCCTCATTTCAAGGTCATGCACCACTAGGACCATTTTCCTGACTCAGAGGGCACGTAATTTCACAGCCGTGTACTCCTCATTAATCCACCCTGAGTGGGTGCTCAGGAAGTTCCAGATCACAGATTTGTTTTTGTCTTGTTCTCTGACTCAGTGCTTCACAAAAGGATTAGATTAACCCCTTTTGATTGTATTTATATCTTACTGCATCGTGATAGAAATAAAGTGATTTCTTCTTCTCCCCACGTAACCTTCCCTCCCCTTCCACCTCCGCACTGGGGACCCAAAGCATTTCTTTTCAAATAGGCTTCAGTTAGTTAAAGTGAAGCTTGTGACAGACAGAGAGAATGATTTGTTTTCTCTTTCTTCTCTTAATGCAGCTTTAATGCATGAATTTCTTTCTGCCCATTTGCAGAGACTTGTTTATTAACTTTGAACGGTTTCTGTTTAACTGGAAACTGCTGCAGTCCACTGGCTTTGAACCTGGTCTCATCTGGACCTGAATTGTCCCAGATTCAAACAAAGAAGAAAAGAAAAAGATGGCACAGTGACTACTGGAGGATGTCCATCCTTGACCCCTTGGTATAGTGCCCCAGCCAACTGCATCAACCAGACCCCTTCTCCCGCAGCTATTTTCTGCCTCCATTTGTTGGCCAACTTCTCCTTGGCACTTGCTGGTGGAAGGGATAGCCCGCTTGCTGCTCTGGGTGAGCGCTGACCCCCCAAGTGGGGTCTGCATTCACTGGTGTGCCCTCAGGAGTGGGGGCTTGGCCTGCTGGGGGGCTCTGGAGTGTCTGGCGTCCCTGTGCCTCAGCTGCTCTATGGCAAAATGCAAAGCATGTGGGAGCTATGAGAAGTATTTTTAAGTGGAGTTGAGCTGCTGCATTTAGCATCTTAAGGCAGCAAGGTTTGGTGTTCAGAGCAACCCACTGGGAGACCCTGAGCTGGCACAAACCTTAGTGTAATTACTTAATATTTGTCCATCTTTCCTCTGTCTGTAGTAGGAAATGAAGCTTGTGAGTTGTGTAAACCTGTGTTTGAATCCTCCAGGTAGGGTTTGATTTGGGATTAAAATGCATAAATCCAGGTGTCTACGTGTAAGCTTTGTGTCTCAGATGCCATCACAGTCAGCAGAGCCTGAAGGGTTATTGACTGGACTGGCTGTAGGTGGGCACTCACAATCTTAACTACATCTCCATTTTTTTGTGATGGGAGTTTTTATCAGTGATGCACTTGTAAACACCTAAATTCAGGTTCCTTATTCTCAATGTGAGTCCATCCTTGGTGTCCTTGTATATTAGGAACACATACATACATTTAGTTTGTGATATCTCTTGTTATTATTATGAATAATTGTATTTCCTATGGAGATGGCCATCAGCGAATCAGGAATGGAGCCCCCTAACTCTAGCTATTGGTAAAATTGAAATGTCTAGCGGTCCCAGATCCACCCAGACGATCACTGAAATGGATTCGATTCACACTGGGTGTTGGGGTAAGGGGATGCTGACAATTACCACGGGAATTACCATGGAAACTCCAGAGTTTCGGGATGGAAGATGGGAGAGGAAGGACGAAGAACAGGTTTGGCCGAGAGGAATAGAGAACTGAAAGGCAATGCAGAAAATGGTAAGAGAAGACAGGGAGACAAAATTAAAATTAATTTGCATTCCTTGGTCAGATAAACAAAACTGACAAGCTTGAAAGTTAATGGGCTTTACCCATCAGCTAACTGGTGTGACCTGCAGTGTGCAGGTTCCTGACTGGCCACAGCTAGGCCATGCCAGGGAGAGCTGAATCATAATGCTTCATTTTGCATCTGGGACACGTGAGGTGTGTACATGCCATTGGTCACTGTGATAGCCAGAAAGGGATATAGCTTATTATGTCCAGAGGGTGCAATCACTTGTTATTTCATACCCAAACCTGTAAAACAGGGTGGGGAAATGCCTGATCAAAACTGTAGAGAATTCTCAGAGTGCCTCACTGCTTTGGCTCCTTCTGGCCTTCCTTGCGGGTTCATTGATGCATCCAGTTTTAGACTCCCCAATACAAGGGAGACATAAATATACTGGAAAAAATTCAGCAGAGGGCCATTGAGATGTTCAGGTGCTGGAGGACTTGTTCTGTGAAGGGAGGCTGAGGGAACTGGACTTATTCAGCCTTGAGTGGAGATGGCTTCAGGGGGGCCTAACTAAAGAATGCCAGGACTAGTGAGGAGATTATCAAGAAGATGGAGACAGGCTTTTACAGCAGTGTATGGTGGAAGGACAAGAGAAAATGGACAGAAATAGAAACAAGGAAAGATGTGTCCAGGAGGATACAAGGAAAAACTTTTTCACCCTGAGAACAGTGAAGCACAAGAAGACAGTGCACAGTGAGGATGTGCTACCTCTTTGCCTGGATCTTTACAGGATCTGTCAGGATTGGAGTAACACCATCTGATCTCATAGCTGAGCCTGCTTTAAGAAGGAAGACTTGTCCAACCTGAACTACCTGATTCATGCTGGATGGAGGGGGATGCCTACCTTGTTCTGATCTCCCTAAAGCAGCAGAGAGCAGCTTTCCTTTTCTGCAGCTCTGAGTCCAGGATGGCACAGACAGAAGGTATGACTGCAGCTGGATCTCCTTTTTCCTTTTACCCTTGGGAGAGTCTTTCTTAGTACTGGTCCTGCAGGATGATGTTCTAAGGAAGCACAGCAGAATTTGCCCCCATAAAGGGATGTACCCCCAGATGCTGCAAGCTGTTCTGCACAAAGAGCACAAAAGAAGATCTATCTGGATATAAAGCTATGGAAATTTGAGAATATTTTTTGATGGCTTCTCTGGGTTTTTTTAAGGGAAAAGGGGAAAGTCTCAGACGATATTGAGAGGAAGACTTGCTCCCAGCTGGGACATGTGTCATGCAGAGTGCCATTCACTGTGGTGCAGATAGCTGTTGACTTCTTTCCATGAGGCAGGATAATTTTGGACTACCTGTAGGGTACACAAGCTTACGAAAAATTTACAGCACAGAGTCACTTGTTTTGCAGTTACTCTGCAGCCGAGCTGATTGCAGTACATGCAGATGCATCCCAGCTAGATGTAAAGTATCTTGCCTGAATGCTTCCGGTGGCGTAAAAGAGAGAGCCCCAAGCAGGCTGTAAAGCCTCTCTGAGGAACTCGGCAAACACTGGGGCATTTAGTCTCACTGATCTCTGTGCCACAAGACCTGCCATGTCCCCAGGACCTACAAAGTAAGTACAGTTTTCTGTGCCCAAACTGCAGCAAATGTCATGTGGTTGTACTCTAAAATACTGTTTCTTTTAAAATGTGATTTGACAGAATTCCCTTTGCTATAGGAATGTTTTTTTCTCCTCACTTCTCCCTCCTGATCAGAAGCCCCAGTTTGTTTCTTTGGAATCAGAGAGAGAAAAAACCATGGCAAGAACATGTCCGACACTTACAAGACGCAATGAGAGAAAGGAGCAAAGGAGCAGAGCTGTGTGAAGCAGTCAGCATTCTCTCTTCCATGAGGCAGCTTCTCAGAACACTGAAATTTTCTTGGAGATACTGAAATTGGGACTGTTGCTTGCATTGCCTGTTCTGGGTGCTTTTAGTGCTACAACATTTGATAGGGTTTTTCCCTATGAACAGAGTTTGCTTTCCTGATGGTAAGAAATACCAGGAACTGTAGGTTCTGGAGATATTCAAGACCCGCCTGGACAAGGTCCTGTGCAGCCTGCTGTAGGTGACCCTGCTTCGGCAGGGGAGTTGGACGAGATGACCCACAGAGGTCCCTTCCAACCCCTACCATTCTGTGATTCTGTGAAATCTCTGCATAATTGAAACTTTGGGGTAGACTGGATCACTGGAATAAGGCCCAATGCTGCGCTGATTTCTTTATGGCTTTGTGTCGGTCTCCAGGGAAGCAGTGCCTGACCTACATAAAATATTTTCATCTGTAACAGATTGTAGTGTGCAAGGTAGCATAGTGTATGCTGCCTCATCTAACTTTGTCCTGATTTGGATCTGTGTTCCTGGCTATATCAAAACAAATTATGGAGCTGTAATGTAAGATTTTTCAGTAGTTTATTACGAACTCTTCTTACGATACTCAGCGTATCCCAGATAATACCAGGGTGAATATAAATGCAGAGTGCAATATTAGAGCTTTTGGGAAGCACAGTATTATTTCTACAGATGTTGAGCTTGAAAAGCAAGCTCCTTCCCTCAGCCACCTGCTTCTGGCACACATCTGGGGCCATACACCATGTGTTGGCAAAGTACAGGTGGCTGCTTCAAATGTGCTCTCGTGTTATGGTGGGCAGCCATGTCATTCAGGTGCATCCTAAACACTTGGCCCTAGAGGTGCAGCTCCAGGGGCTGCCTTTAGTTGCTTTCAGTAGGGCTATGTGGAAAACTGTAGTTGGCAGGTGATTTCAGGCTGGATGGTCTGTCTCTGCTACTGAACTACATTTTCATCTCTGCAGCACCAAATAGTCATCTCTAGATTGCTTGTGTTGCTTTCAGCTGCAAGGTCTACGATGAATCACTTAATAAAGACAGTAATTGTTCTACAAAAACTACATTATAATTACAATATCAGTGCAATAAATAATGTTTCCATGTTAAAATTATGCTCCCTAATCCATGACTACAGATTGCTCACTGTGCTTCATCTTTCATTGCCATTTTTCTTTTTTAAGATGTATCTCATCTACTATTCTACTGTGTGATATGCATGATCAGGTAGGGGTGGAGAAGCAGACACTGTGCCCAAACTGGCCTGGTGTCCAGGCTAGCCAAGAAGTAGGATGTTGTCTATCACATTCTCTGATATGATGATGTTGACAACTAGTGAAACTTCCTTAATTTTTGTCATGGCTTGAGTTTCTTAGCAAATTTCACACAGGCTGTTCCCATTCTTTGCAGTGTTTAGGCACTGGGAGTTAGTTCTTTCACTGGGAAATTTTATGTATAAGGCTGTAAGAGCGAACATCTACAGGAACAAGAGAGGTAACTTTCAGCTACAGAAATAGCAGCAAGAGTTACGATCATTTGAGCTACCTGTTTATCTTAAACACACTAAGCAGAACATGGTCCTCTGTCCTTATATTACAAGTTTTGTTCCAGAGGATGTAAAACTGCTGTGAGGCAAACTCATATGCAGACCCCCTGCAGCATCACGTGATGACAGGACTGGGTAAAACACTATCTCTGTGCCTATGCACAGAATCAAAGCCTTATTCTCCATTTGCTTTGTTAGCAGCTGCATCTTCAGTGATGTGAGAGAAGATTTTATCTCCCAGCTGAGATGCTTCTGAGACACAAAGTCTACCTGTGTAGATTTCCTTATAAAGGAGAAACCACTTACTATGTGTTCTCACATCTTGAAATGGTTTGTTTTCAGCTGAATTGATGGAGTTTTCACTGTGCAGGGACAGGAATTAGACCCTGACAAAATGGAGACTTATCCCAGTATCCGCTCCCAGGAGGTATTTTTGTCACCTCATGATCTGCACAAATATCTAGTTACTTGTGTTACATCAGTGCAAGAAAATCCCCATCTACTGGAAACTGTATCAGAAGTATCCATTGTTGATAAACTGTAAGAAGGCAGAGAAAAACAGGTCTTTGATTGGAGGAGTATGCTCTTACTCTGATGAATTAGTTTTGCTACTTAGCTCTAGTCGTATCTAATTTGGTGTGTTGTTTGAACTTCTGAGATTTTTACCCTGGTCTGTGGCTTTGTAATAACATTTATAAAATATTCAACATATATTATTAAATAAATATTAATAGAGTTATGTTGCCTTGAGCTAGAACCTGACAGATGAGTTCAAAATATGAATGCATTTTGAATCTTGGAAGCAACAGTGTATTTCCTCTTCGAGCAAATATTTTCTTGCAAAGCTATTTATTTGCCCCATAAGAAACTAAAGGCAGGCTGGTTGATGCAAGACTTGACAACGTCTTTTTTGAGCAACTTGGTCACTTTGTCTGGAATTTTTGAAAGATTCATTTACTGTGCCCCAGAATCATATTCTTAAATTCACATTAGGGTGAGTAATGCTTCTTTTTGGCTTAGGTTCAGTCATTCCCAACTGAATGTACTCAAGTGCATTTTAAGGGACCAGATTGCATTTGAAGGGCAAACTGGAATTACATTGCTTATCCAAGAGACCAAGTAGGAACTATGTTGGTAACTGCCTTATAGTGAAAACAAAATGTGAGTGTAAGGCTGGCGTTTCTCACCATTATTTAGGCTCTGCTTCAGGGTTGTGCTTGCACGAGCAGTACTTGTAGTTATGGAAGCCCCTGCAAATCCATTGCGATCAAGTAGATGCAATCAATTAGATCCTGTAGTAGATGGTTCAAGTTGTAGGCTTCTTAAAGGCCTCTTCCAATTTCTGCTGAAGTCAGCAGAAAATTGTCATTCAAGAGCAAGCCTGTAGCAATCATTTTGTCTTTTACAGCAGCCTACATGTTTGATAAGGCTTCCAAATACCTGTTACAACAAAGTTGTTTGTACCACTTTTAGGGATGTCTGAACAAATGTTCAGTGATGTACCTCAGGTCACAGACAAAGTCATCATCATAAGACCCCCCCCAGAGTCCTGCATCCAGCTCTGGAACCCTCAGCCCAGGAAAGACATGGACCTGTTGGAACGGGTCCAGAGGAGGGCCACAAAGATGATTAGAGGGCTGGAGTACCTCTCCTGTGAGGAAAGGCTGGGAGAATTGGGGCTGTTCAGCCTGGAGAAGAGAAGGCTCCAGGGAGACCTTACAGCAGCCTTC
>Ga0181612_178806_pt1 | contig 13519 bp, 12 predicted proteins | sample HoacroProtozoa21_FD_119630 | JGI IMG/M metagenome (GOLD analysis project Ga0181612, IMG submission 119630) | Hoatzin crop microbial communities from Cojedes, Venezuel. Combined Assembly of Gp0051906, Gp0051904, Gp0051908 | reverse complement strand
TGCCGCTCCGTCTGCCGCGCTCGCCCCGTCCTCAGCGACACCCTTGGGCTCCCAGTCCCTTCTTCCCGCTGCTCGCTGCTGCTTCTCCGTCTCTGGCTCATCGCCTGCGCCGCTTTCTCGCTCTCCTGTTGTCTCTTTAGCGGGGGGTTTCACTGCAGTAAAGGTTGAGGCAGATAAAGTGCATGTTTGTTTCTACAACCTGATCGGTAGAGGCAGTAGCCAAGAATCTTAGCAAATTATTAATTTCATTTTTAAATACTGTTTTGAAAATGATGCTAAAAAGTTGAGAATTGAACTAGCTAAACACTCACCGTTGTTGCCTTTTTTGTTTCACTGTGCATGATCATCTTCTCAGTTTCAGGTCTGGTTTTCTCTGGGTGCTGCCACGTGTGTGGATCAGCAAGCGCCGCTTCTGTTACCCCGTGTGGGTTTTCTTACAGATATTTCAGTGATGCTTTTACTTTGCAAGTCATTGCAGACCTGAGTGGATACTTTGCCAGTGATATGTCAGTCATCAGTTGACATCTCTGGAACATACTAAACTGTGTGAAAAGGTAAAGCAGAGCATTGTTATCTTCCTTTGTATTTCACAAAAATATTTTCCCACTATTTTTCATCAAGTTTTCTGTATTACATACATAGAATCTGCATATATATTGAATGATTTTTAATAAAATTCACACTTTGGGGGAAGGAAGAAATTAACAGGTGTATTTCACTTCAGTAATTAATGTATGATAAATCACCAGTTGGATTTGTAAGCAAGGTTTTATCATCTCTCAGCTAAGACAGGCCAGCAAATTGTCTCACTTAAAGCAGCATGTTTCTTGAATGTCTTATTTAAGTTTCAATTTAAATTGAACTGCCCAGCTTTACATGGAGTTTTGTGTCCTCAGCAGATCAATAGTAGTTTGTGCTTAGTGGTGACTAATTGGAAATCGTATAATCAGTATTGCAGAGAAAGAAAACATGGCAGCCGTTGCTGTTGCAAAGCAAGAAGTCACTAGAGATCTAGATCATTGTGATATCCCATTCTATGTTTCTGAATTTGTGGAAAGAGAAGTTGGAAATGACTATGATTCTCTGAGGAAGCTAGACAACCTTATTGATAAGCTGTCTGCAAATAAAAAGCAGTTAGAAGAACAGGTAAGCATTTTTTTTTTTTTTTTCTTCTTCTGAATATGCTGCATGACTGGTTAAGTATATTTAATTTAAAGCAATGTATTAGTATCTAAAAGGGTAATACTCTACATAGTTCAGGGTTTTTATACCAGACTTAATACTTCTCTGTGAATGTAGGTACTTACAGTTTCATCAGAAGTCCCTAAAAAAATTCAGAATGCCTTAAAGAATGCAGAAGATTCGAAGAAGGCTCTGAGTCGGCTTCTGGAGGAAGAAGCTCTTCTATCTGATTCAATCAATAGCCACTTACTGAAAGCTCAGCCATGGATGGAGGATCTCGATGTACTGATTAGTCAAGTAGAAGAGATTGAACGACACCTGGCCTACCTTAAATGGATTTCACGAATAGAAGAGTTAAGGTAAAGTTTCTGAGTGCTGCATATATGTTCAGAGACTGGTAACCTAGTTTATCCCATCATTAAAATATTTTAGATTTGATAAAGTTCTATCTTCATTTTTTCAATATACAAAAGATTATTTTCTGTTATCTTTAATCAATTTTTGGCCTTGACTCTTCTTGTATTTTGTAGTGATAGCATTCAGCAATATCTGATGACCAACAATGTTGCAGAGGCAGCCAGTACTCTCGCGTTCATGGCAGAACTGGATATTAAACTTCAGGAGTCGTCTTGCTCTCATCTGCTTGCTTTTGTGAGATCCACTGTTAAATTCTGGCATAAAATTCTTAAGGACAAATTGTCGAGGTAAGGGATGTACTGTCACTCCCTCATCTCTGCGTTGTGTTGTACGTTTGTGTTAAAGTCCTTGTTTTGCCTTGCAGTGACTTTGAAGAGGTACTAACCCAGCTCCGCTGGCCGTTTGTGGGGCCGCCCCAGTCGCAGGCATTTGGCCTTGCTGCCCCAGCCAGTGGTCCTGAGGTATGCAGCAATCTGGAGATGTTGTTTTGTCAGCTTCTGAAATTGCAAACCTCGTATCCTTTTAGATAGCTGTGGTGTATTTTGATAAAAATAATAATGTCGTAGACGCGTGTTCTCAAGGACAATTATTTAAATTTTGTTCTCCCTAAAGACAGAAAATAATTTGAATTTATGTTCATTTGTATTAACATTAGAATGTATTTTTTTGTTTGTTTAGAAAATGCCAGGTGCCGAAGTTGTCCTTTTGGCAGTAGCAACATTGCAACTCCAGGTCATCAGATCTAGTGATATCATGGTAGCTAACAGTTCAGTTTTCATGAGGATCAGGCCTTATACACCTCGGCAAGGTTACTCACGTTAATAAAGAAATGGTGATGTATATTTTATTTTACACAGTTAATGATTTTCCTTTCATAGCCTTATTTGAAATCAGCCTTAATCATTTTAGTGTGTCCAATCCCAGAAGGAGAGAACTAAAGATAACATGTCTCAGGAGGAGACTTTGCATAAAGGGGAGACTACAGAGGATTTTCATTGTGTAGCCATAGTCGTCTGCCTCTGAGGTTAATTGGAAGGCACCGCTGCTCATTCTGCTTTTTTTGTGAATGAAGTAAAGCACAGGAAAAATTGCTTGGTTGAGGTGATTGTGGCTGCCTGTTTTTGTTTCCCTTTTTTTAAAAAAAAAAAAAAAATTATGGAGTGGGAAGATAACATTCTACACAACCCTGAGTTGGTAACGGTGTTGGTCTGGCAGACTGGGCCACTCAAATCAGTTATGTGAAAATGGGAAATCACGTATTGCATTTATTAATCTCATGAGTCTTTTATTCTCCTTTAATAAATACAAAGAAGCATGTTTCTTAGACAGCCCCTGTGTTTGGTCCTGATAATAGTGGTTTTCTTGTGTTCTTTTTTTTTGATTATATGAGTTCGTTAAGTCAAACTGACTTCAGTGACTTGTATTATCATGGAATAAATAATCCTTAGCAGCCTGAGTTGTATTAAATATTAGATAAACTGAAATATTTTGAGTATCCTTCATATTTGAGGCATAATACTGTCTTCAGCCAATGAGGTAGAGTAAGAAATGTTCATTTTTATAAACCCATTCTATTGAAATGATCATATTGGGAGAATTCGACACTTAAATTTGTCCTTGACCGTCAAACTTAGAGATGAACTGTTAACCAAACCTAAACAATTGCCAGAAAAGTACTCTTTACCCCCATCACCACCCATTATCCTTCCGATGCAGATCATGCTGACTCCTCTGCAGAAAAGATTCAAATATCATTTCACTGGAAATAAACAAACCAATGTTTTAAACAAGGTATGGGAGAAAGCAGTTTTGGTTTTTTTTTTCAGTTGTTTTTAAGCAACAGATAGATTGTTGTTTTTAAATTGTATAGCTGTAACACTTTCCTTCCTGAAGTTACAATTCTTCAAAACTGTGCAGTTCTTGTGCCTACTTACGTGTGGACAGACATCAAGATAGCACTTGGAGACCTTTCAGAGGCACAGGCATTTTCTGTGGGCCAGGCAGTGTTTCTGTCTTGCCCCAATCCTTTCAAAGCGTTACTACAGTCTTAGATTGACTCCCATAGTTTCAGAAGCTTTGATTAATTTCCTCTGTCTCCTTGCAGATGGTTTTGCACTGTTTCTTACTGCTCTTGCTCAAAGGCTGTACAAAGCTGTGACTTTGATTTTTGGCATTGTCTCTTGCTACCTTCGTGTAACTGAAAATGTTGGATTCTGCTGGTAGGATATGAAATGTGATTAGTCTGCAGGCACTGTTATACAATGAAGTTTTCTGGGTTAGTTTTTTTAACTGACATACAGCAAGAGATGTCCAGCTTACCAGTTGGAAACTGGCTCACTCTTTTGTATGAATTCTCTTCAAAGACTGAGGATTTTTATCTGAGAATTATTACTGGCACAGGTTTCAATGTGTTAGTGCTGCTGTAAAACATCTGGAGCAGAGTTTGAGAGTTGTTTTGTAGCAGTTTAGTTGCACAAGTCTGTGATCTTGTGTTGACAGTCTTGGGTAAATGTAAACATAGTTGCAATCTTGATAGTTGCTACTACGGAGCTTTTTAAAATAATGTCACGTATACTAGTGGGGAAGAGGTTTTTTAAATATGAACAAAATTATTTCATAAGCAAACAGGAAAATTATGTTTAAGAGATGAAGTTTGTGAGCAACAATAGGTGGACAACTACTTTTCTAAAAAACTTGTGAAGAAAAGTTTACAGGTAATCTAGTGTCAGATCAGAAAGATACTCCAACAGGGCCTTGCTCAAATTTGGGTTGTTTTTTTTTTTTTTTTTGTTTTTTAATAACAACTTGGAGTGAAGAGAATACCCACGTAAAATATTTGAAAGACATCAACCTGGAAGGGATTACAGGTATTTCAGAGGACAGGCTCAGAGTTCACAATGATCTTGGCAGGCTGGGGAGGGAGTATCAAAGGAGAAAAAAAAAAAAAGTGATGAAATTCAGTAGACAAGTGAAAATACAGAAATGAGAAACAAACACACAGAATATGGAGAATGTGAGTGCAGTTCAACAGAAGGTTCTTTGGCTATTGCGAATGAGGAGGACAGGAACTGCTTCTGCTTGCACTAGCATGGAAAGAAGCGTTCGTCAAAAACTACAAGCCGCTGTTTTTAGGTGTGGGAACTGAAAAAGCTTAAAGGCGTTATACTGTGAGAACCCACTTCCAGTGTGGGTTGAGGTTGGGTACAATGACAGTAAGAACGGAGTGACTGGGAACGGTTTTCTGAGGAGTTCATCCTTTTTGCTGTATCAAGAAATAAAAGACCACAGAGAAGAACAGGAGGAAGTATGTGAAGCAGAAAAGAGGACCTCATGAGTGAGAAAGCAGTAGAGAAGGGGGAGATAAAAAATGGAGCTTTTGCTTGAGAACAGAATAATTGGTGCATTTAAGTCAATTCAAATCCAGAAATACTTCTCTGATACTGGTTCTATGAAAATCAACGCTAAGTAAAACACAGTGAAAGACTTGTGTGATGCGAGATCAAGAGAAGGCCGGGGAAGAGACTGATAGTTTTAGAAGTTTGTCTTAAATTATTAGTAGCACTTGAATAAATGTTGTTTGGATACATTTTAATATTTTATTTTCTTTTTTAAATAAGCCTGAGTGGTATTTAACACAAGTACTTATGTGGATTGGAAATCATGCAAAGTTCCTTGATGACAAAATCCAGCCAATACTGGACAAGGCAGGATCTTCAGTGAATGCTGGGGTAAGCACTTCCATGGTTTTATATATAAGAATATGTAAGTCAGCAACTGATAGATATTTGTACAAGGCCACTTCCACTGATTTCACCAAGTGTGTGGTGAGCCTTAACTCAGTCTAGTAGCAGTTTGTTATGTACATGTTTGCACATGTTAATACTTTCTATCTCTGACATTTTATTCACTTTTTTTCTTTCAAAAGCTTGAATTCTCTCGTGCTCTAGTAATGCTGATTTTGGAGAAGCTGGCTGCTGATATTCCATGCCTGTTGTATGATGATACACTCTTTTGTCACCTGGTGGATGAGGTACTTCTATTCGAGAGAGAGCTATACAGCGTTCATGGTTATCTGAGCAGCTTTCCCAGTTGCATGCATATTCTGTCAGAAGAATCCTGCTTCCAAAGGTGGCTAACAGTGGAAAAAAAATGTAAGACTTCAGTGGATTTTGTTGGCTTTGATGTTGCACAATTGGAAAGTATGTGTATACTTACACGAACAGCCTTCTCAAATAGGATAAGCTACTTGGACAGGATTACTACAGAATACATACTTTTTTTCATACTCTGTGATTATTTTGACTAAAAATTGGTTGAACTCTATCAGTAGTTCTGTCATTTGTAGGACTCTTGCCCCTAAGCTGTATGGAATCCAGTAGGCTTATTTTAGACAAATGTTATATTTGTGTATGTGCAGACAAGGATAAACTTTAAATTGAAATGCGGGAAGGGTATTCACTTTTGAGAAATGAAGAGGAAATATATTGGAAAGGAGCAAGCCAACTATTAAAAAACCCTCCAGTCAACTCTGACGTAGTTGTTAACAGTATTGCAAACACAGATACATTGAAGCTGGTTTTGTATGACACCAGTCATCGGTAGTTTTATAAAATGTAAAATTTAACTTACTAGAGATAAGGGGTTTATGTTTCTGTATTTTGGAGGGGGGTTGTTAGGGTTTGGGGGTTTTTTTATTAAAAACTTATACAATTTACAAATTTTGTGCGTCTCAGTTGCTCTTCAGAAAATGGACTCCATGCTTTCATCTGAGGCTGCGTGGATATCGCAATATAAAGATATCACTGATGTAGATGAAATGAAAGTCCCAGACTGCGCTGAAACTTTTATGACTCTGTTGTTAGTTATAACAGGTAATTACTAATCTGTAGGTGTTGCTCTTGTTTGTAATGACTAGTAAAAAAACTTCAGCTAACAGATGCTTTACTAAGTAACCATTGTCAGCAGTAGTTGTCAAATAACGTTGCTAAGTTGTGATGTTTGGAATTTAATAAAAGCTTTCCTGTTCTTTTTGTATTTTGGACACTAACTCAAGCTTGAATAATCTTGAGCTAGTGACATGTTTACAAAATAATAATTAAAAAAATACATTTGATATTTCACATGTTAAAACCTCTGTACTTGTTACAATGCAGTAATAAAAAAATCCTTTTGATTCTGTGACAGTTTAGAATATATTAAGTAACATCTGCTTTCTTGGAACAGCGCATAAGAGCAAGTAAATTTTCAGGAGACATTTAATTGCATTTTCAGTGGAGTTGAATTGAATGCATATTCAATTTTACGCTATGTGAGCACACGCTGGGGGCCACACTGGACGGTGTGGTACAATCACATACTGCTTTAAGTACTAGAATACAAAACGCTAGTGGAATCAGGAGGGGGAAGAAAGTAATTTCTTTATGTGTTTGGCTTTTGCATTGAGTAGTTTCCCTGAAATCGTTAATCAGCTGTTTTAAATACTGTATGATGTTCTCACAGGCGTAAGGTTTTGTAGTAACATGACTGTAATGCTTTGTTTTGAAAAGCTTTTATTCAGTGTTGGAAAACCTAAAAACATTTTATTCATGTCTTTCCAGACAGGTATAAGAATCTTCCAACAGCTTCCAGAAAACTACAGTTCCTTGGCCTACAGAAGGAGTTAGTTGATGATTTCAGGATACGATTAACTCAAGTAATGAAGGAAGAGACTAGAGCTTCCTTAGGCTTCAGATACTGTGCGATCCTTAATGCTGTTAACTATATAGCAACAGTGTTGGCAGACTGGGCTGACAACGTCGTAAGTAATTACTTTAAAAGAAAAAAAAAAAATTGAAAATGGTCTTTGGCTGTTTGTTTCATAACAAACATTTTATTTTCAGCACTGTTGATCTAAGTGTATTCAGAATAATTAATTACTGAAAAATTAGAATGAGTTGTCAATTCAGATTTGATAAAAGATGAATAAATAAGGACAGATTATTGTTTGCAATCTAAGCTGTATTGATTATAAACTTTCTAGAGAAATGTGAAGAGAGTCTGGGGAAAGGAAGTAATCTGAAGGGACAAAAAAGTAGTCTTTTACATGCTTTGTATCATAAAAAAATTAGTGAGTTTATTTTGGAGATCTCAGTACTGATGTTGAAGTGCGAGCAGTAGCATCTGCACGATGCTTGAACTACTCCCATGGCAGGTTAGCTTAAATGGGTTCAGCACGGGTAGCTGAGTTGCAGCGCAGTGTAGATGTCGCTCAGAAAAGCCGCTCGCTGATAACTGGGAATTGGAAATGAATTATTTCACTATATAGTAGCCTGGCGGCAGCATGGCTATGCTGTAACATTGCAGCTTTTCTACGGTTATTGCTGCAAGAGGTCAAAAAAACCTGTTACATGTGAAGTGTGTAGAAGTAGGTATTGTGTGCGAGATGGGCAGCCTCCACATCCTTTTGTCTTCACAGGGAAGTGGGGCTCTAGCAGAGGATAATCCTGACTTGATAGGACGGCAGCCTTCACATTGCATAGCTGCGTCTTGATCTGCTTAACAGAAAAACCAGCAAGTTGTTACCACTGTCTCACATTAAGCTCGATCCATTTTCTTGCTGTTGTCAGCCCAGCAAATTTATGATTTCATGAACGGTTATTTGTAGAATGAATTACAGTTAAAGTTTCTAATTCACTTTTGCAAGCACTGAAAAGGTCAAAATCAGGGTTCTTTTAAGCACTCTGCTGTCAGCCTTCAAATATCTTCTGAGTGTTTCTCTAGATCTGTTCCCATTACCTATCTGCTGTTGTATCTGAAACCCAGATCAGTCGCATCACTAGGATTACACCACCGCGTTCTGTTTTTCACTAAATCAGGACCACAGGGAAAGATTAGAAAGTGTTTTTAAAGTCTTAAAATTTTAAGTTTCTAAATGTGTCAGGAGCGAGTTTTCTAGAACTGTGCCTATTAAAGCACCAATGAAAAGTTCAAATGGTAAGATTATTTTCTGTAGCACTCATACCTGGTTTTTCTTCTCTAGTTCTTCTTGCAGCTACAGCAGGCGGAACTGGAGGTTCGTGCAGAAAGTAGTGCTGTCAGTAAACTACAGCTAGGGCAGCTGGCTTCGATGGAGAGTTCTGTCTTTGATGAAATGATTAACCTCCTGGAGCGCCTCAAGCATGACATGCTGACTCGTCAAGTGGAGCATGTCTTCAGAGAGGTCAAAGACGCTGCAAAGCTGTACAAAAAAGAGAGGTGATTCTGTCTGTTGACTCTCCTCCCATATGACAGTATTATTTCGTGTTAAGAATATTGAGGTAAATAAAGGCAGGAATAGCTAATAGGCAAAATTATTTTCCTGAATGGGAATGGTGCAGGGTAGGAAGTTTTGGACAATTCTCTTAACACTTATTTCAAGACTATTTTAATGGTATGTTTTCTGAAGTAGTTCCACAGTTAGTGGGTGCATTATCTTAAAAACCTTAGGGAGAATTCTGGATCGCTCTAGTTGGGACAAGAATTACTTTCTTTGTAGTAGTATTAAAGAGTTACTACGAAATGGCCTGTAGTGACTGTTCTGTCTTCACAGACTCATAGGGCTTCTTGAATGTTTGCTCCTGAGCAGAATTTCTGAAGTGTTTCATAAAAGGAGTACAACTGCTGGATGATTTTCTAGATTAGATGGGGTTTCTCTGAATGGTACGGCCAGAGATTTATAACTAAAGCATGAGTTTAATATTAAAATGAAATTTAAACATAGCATTAGACTGTGATTACTTTCAGATTTGAAATAGGAATGGAGAACTCTCTCTGAACCATTGTAAATGGATAAGATTTTTTTTTGAAGGATGATTTTAAAATAATTTCATTATAATGACTTCAGTGCGATAATTTCTTTCAGGTGGTTATCTTTACCATCTCAGGCAGAGCAAGCAGTAATGTCTGTATCGAGCACAGCTTGCCCGATGTTGTTGACGCTACGAGACCGCTTGCTACAACTAGAAGAGCAGCTCTGTCACTCCCTTTTCAAAATTTTCTGGCAAATGCTTGCAGAGAAAGTGGATCTGTACATATATCAGGAGGTAGGTGTCCACAAAACATGGCCTGTGCAGTACTGTGTAGGTGTGACTGCCTTAAACAGCAGCTGTACCCCTTTGTGCTCGTAGATAATTATGGCAAATCATTTCAATGAAGGAGGAGCAGCACAACTGCAGTTTGACATGAGTAGAAATCTGTTCCCTTTGTTTTCACACTACTGCAAGAGGCCAGAAAACTACTTCAAGCAGTAAGTAGGCAAACTTCTGATCTGTCAGTGTTTCAGAGATGAATGTCCAGGTGAATGCGTGTGTTTTACATATCACCAAGATTCTTTCACAGTTAGTTTTGATCCACACTTAAAATAGGTGGAACATTTCTGCTTCCAGTGTTTACAACTAGTGAAGTTTTGATTCTGCAGCATGTACTCAGGCAGCAGTGGACTGTGGCGTGTGTTCTGCGCAGGCAGGATGTCTAGCTAAGTTAACTCACGGAAGGGATGTAAGTAGCACAGACTTCCAGAACTGGGGCCAAAGGAGATACTCAAAGACATAGTTAGAACACAACTTTATTGTTAGAAGAAAGACTATTTTAAACTATGTTTCTGCTCAGAATTGCCTTGCCTAGCAGTCTAGTTGCTTTCATTGATGAGAAGCTACTTCATGGTTAGTCTTTTTTAAACAGCCCACAGTCTTCTGAAGAATCCAGCGCTAAACTCCGAGGCTAATTGGGCAGAAATCTTACTTAATATTTTTGAATCAGTATGGAACATGGCATTCAGTCTTGAACAAAGATTATATATTGGCATTTTTTAAATTGGAATATTCACATGGCATCTTCAGGTTTAAGGGTTTTTTGAGCACATCACTTTCATAAAGGTAATTGATACATACCTATTATTCCCAACGTAAGAGGACACAAATGGACAGAGGAACTGAAAAATAATGGATAATGGGTACATGGCTAGTTACCATATTTAGACTAAAAGAAATATGACAAAGACAGGGTATCTCTTTGCTCCCTAATCATATTAATTAAATGTTCAGGTTCTAGCAACTGTCTGTTAAACTGTGCTTTTAAAATAGACTGAATAAGTTTCTAATTATCTTAAGAGAAAACGAAGTTAGGGAAAGCTAGGCAGAGTAAGTGGTAAATTCTGTTCTGTATTTTTAATACTGGTGGAAAAACTTAAGGAACCAAAAACCAGGCTGAGCACTCGGAGGCAAAATACTGATGGTTGTGAAATACACACACATAACAGACAAAGCTGGGACTGCAAGAACAAATACACTTGATCTAAGCTCTACTTTTCAGTTCCATTCTTCTGGTCCTTTTCAGAAGTTCATGGAGGCTTCTTTTGTTAATCATTGTGTGTACAAAATTAAGTGTATCATCTCATGGGTGCTTCTCATATTAATCCATATAACTCTTTCCTCTAGCATAAAAGAAGCCTGCATTATCCTGAACCTGAATATTGGCTCTGCCTTGCTTCTGAAGGATGTACTGCAGTCAGCTGCAGAAGATAAAACACTGGTGCCAAACCAGCCGTCTGCAACAGCAGCACTAAATGAACTTGGAGTTTATAAATTAGCTCAAAAGGATGTTGAGATTCTTCTCAATTTGAGAGCTAGTTGGCCAAATACAGGAAAATAAAGACTTCGTCAGAAGTGGTTAATAACTCGGTCTAGATTACTTATTTCAAACAAAGGCAAAGCAAGTATGTTGTAATATACTTGTGTTATTTTTTTTTCAGTACTGTATGCTGAACGATTGGTGTAATCTAATCTTATGCCTTCTTGTATAGTTTTAAAAAAATTTCAGAATGCTTCGTGATGCGGTTCTGAACTGTGCAGATCTTCTTTTTCATAGCCACCTTGCACTTGCTAGAACTGCCTTCATATCGTCTGCCGTGTTGGTGTGGTGTGCTGTGACATCACTCGAAGGAGTACAGACTGTTTGTTGCAGTGTAAATACACCTGTGTGCACCATGGACAACTCTTCCCTGTGCACGGGTCCACCTTCACTTAAACGCAGATGTTTTGCATCCGAAATCCCAGGTAATGGATGTTCTGTATTAAAATGGGTATGAACAGAACACGGAAGGAAGGAAGATGTCACTTTGTTTTCTTTATTCATGCTAAATCAATTTTTTTGTTGTCTTCCTGTACCAGAGTCTCTCCTATTTTAAATTTCAAAGTTTCTCCTTAAAAAATGCATAAATGCTGTTGCTGTAAGTTTGAAAATAGCATTTTACTTGGAAGTGCTACATTTCTTTAACTGTGGACGTTTGTCATAACTTGCTGAAGTTGGTCTTTCATTTAAAAAAAACCAAAACAAACATAGCACAAGCCCAGAAAACAGCTTAAGAAACAGCTCAAGTCTTGAAGTTAATTTTATTCAATGGTAATGAGCCAACCAGTAACAACGCCTTACTGTGAGCTACAGCCTCGAGGAGGAAACTCCAAAACACTGTTTTAGTTGTGTAAAAGAGATCTCTGTTTTTTCTTTTTTTCAACCATCTAGTTGTATTAAGAAAAGCAATTCCCCAGCGCTACCCCTCCAGTGCCTGGTACACATGAACAAGGTTTTGTCATTTGTCCTTTTCAGCTGATTGCTCAAACGGGGGTGGGAAACAAGAAGAGAGCACATCCGCAGCTGTCAGACCAGAAGAATTCAGCAAGATGCCTATTTTTAATACACATAGCAGACCACTGCTCAAACTAATAGTCAGCCCAGCTCTCCAGCATCTTCTTCTTCCTAAGACAGAAAATAAAAAGAATTCCAGTTAGATAACAATGAGGATAATTAGTTCCAGTTACCTTCCAGTGATTGCAACAGCTGCCAAACAGTTGCCCCTAGAACCATTCCTCGACCATGAGAAATTACGACAGCTCTGAGCTGCTTTCAGCTACAGCTGCATTGCTGCCTTTCAAAGATGACACCACCGCTTCACTACCTCACATTTCTAGGTCAGGACTGGAGCCCCCGGGCTCCCCGATGAGGGTCTGCCTGATCCGAGGGCTCGGTAGCGTGAGAGCTCTGCTGCTAGAGGGGCCGGGAGCCGAGGCGGCGGCAGAGGACAGGGCCGAGGCTGGTGCAGCTTGCAGCAAGCCAAGCGCGGTTGGGCAGTAACTGACCTTTTTAAATCTCGCAGCGCAAAGTAAAGGGGGTGAGCTTAAGCTTTAATAATGTAGTTTTGTAAATAAAAAATAAATCTCAGTAAAGTATCTCTTGTGCATATTCCCCCCACCAAAAAACACCCCTTTCAGTTAAACTTACACTTCCTCTTTGAATACGTCCAGGGTGATGTTCACATCGTCTCCAAGCTGCAGATCCTCAGTGCTCAGTCCCAGCGTTTTAAGGGCTGAAGTTAAGGAGAGAGAAGTTCCTATGCAAGTCTTGGAAGGCTTAATTTAACCTCTTACAGTGACCTAGATATAATGAACGCAGGTAACTTAACCACGGGTCACTGTGTCGACTTCCCAAGCTCCAGGCTGGGTGGTGGCAGATGTGCGGGTGTTTTTAGCGCCCGCACGCGGAGCCGTGACGCGTTTCAGTCACTCCGTGCCCACACCGACGCTGGCCCCGCGAGACGCACCTTCGCTGTACTGCGCTGCCGTTATGCGCCCTTGGCCCAGCACGTCCAGCAAGCTGAACATGGCGGCCAGGTTGCCCTCGTCCATCAGCTGAGGGTACTCCCCCTCCCCGCGCCTCGCCGCCTGCACCCGCTCCAGCGCCTGGATCAGGAACTCCCGCGGCCTTTCTGCAACGAAACGAGAACGCCCGCAGGCGGGGGTCACTCAGCGGGTGCCCCCTCCCCGCTCCCCGCGGGGTCCCCGGGGCCGGCGGCGCACCGGGCCGCTGGTGCAGCAGCAGCGCGCCCAGCCGCTGCACCTTCCCCCGCAGC
>Ga0181612_154826_pt1 | contig 13519 bp, 4 predicted proteins | sample HoacroProtozoa21_FD_119630 | JGI IMG/M metagenome (GOLD analysis project Ga0181612, IMG submission 119630) | Hoatzin crop microbial communities from Cojedes, Venezuel. Combined Assembly of Gp0051906, Gp0051904, Gp0051908 | reverse complement strand
GGGGGTTGGACTAGATGACCTCTAGGGGTCCTTTCCGACCCAAAACTTTCTATGATTCTACGATTCAGGTCTTTTTAACTGTTCCTGCTAAAAGCAAAAATTCACATGTAAATGTGATAGTTTGTATAGGTAACAAATATAGCAAATACATATATAGTAAATATAAAATATTTGTACAATTAAATATAATGCACTGGCAGTTATGAGTTTTCTTCCTGAACCTGTGATTTTTGGCATATTTCATTGTCATAGTGGTTTTCCTAACTCTTGAGAGTTTCCCCTCTTGTTTCCCAACTCCTGTTAGAGAGGAGGTGAGCTTTATTTTTGCAAAGATCAAATATCTAATTTTCCGTGCAAGGTAATTTCAAGCTTCCTTTGCAATTACACAATTCATCTACTAGTCTTTCCTGCCAAACCCATAGCAGTAAATGCAAGCAGAAGAAGCACGGAATATATGAAGAGTATTTTCTATTATGTTTATGGAGCAAAGTATGTTAGGGTATCCTGTGGCTGTGAGCAGAATGTGCTTGGAAAATAATAGGTTATCAGTAAGTTTGCAATTAATTTTGAAATGGATTTCTTTTCCTTCCTGCTGTCACGTACTGGGGACACTTGGGGACAGGCTGCAACCATGATTGAATAGAGCCTAGAAATTTTCTAGCACATTTTTTTTCCAGAAGCTCTCTAAATGCATGTACTTGCAAGGTAACAATACCGGTTATCCATCTGTCTGTGTCCTTCTAACATGTTCCATCATGTTGGGCTCCAGACGCAATGTAGATGTTAGAAAATGAGTATTGTAATACATTTTCATGTAGAATTTTAAACCCACAATGAATACTGTTTTCTAATCGCCTGAAATTTGAATGTATACCTCCACAAGACCCCTTGCTCTTAAAGTAAGGTTGACATCTGAGATTTGTAATGCAAGGATTCTACCTAAAGGAACTGAGGGAAAGTAATGGTGAAGAGGACCTATGGTTTTGTACATCAGCTGGCTGCAAAAGCACCTCAAAAGTACATGTTCTCCACCACAGGGCACACTACCAGAAGTTTCCAACTTGGATGCATTAGGCATGTGCATATTTGAAAATTAATTCTATGTGTATTTAACGTACCCTGATGAGCAATTAATAGGAGGAGACTAATACTTCTGTCTTACATTTTCTATTTACATATAGCAAAGCAAAAGAGGCTTTGCTAAAAATGCAGAAAGAACGTGACTTCCATCGGATGCATCACAAACGAGTGGTCCAGGAGAAAAATAGGCTTATCTGTGACATTAAAAGGTAAAAAAAAGATTTTGATTACCATACGTGTAACATTAAAGATCACATCTTCAGTTGTTGCCTGGTAATGAGATAACATTGTGGAATTTAAAGTGCTAAAGTAAAGCTAGTGGCATTTAGTTAGTGTCCTGGTATATAGCAGTTCCATCTGACCATTCTGCCATGTTGCTTAAACAATGTCTAATGATTTTTTTTTTAATATATATTTTCTATGGTATGTTGTGACATTAATAAATACATAGCATTTCTGACAGTACAAAGTGTAAATGAGAATTTCTTTTACCCAGACCTTTCTTCATAGACATGTAGTGATTTCTGGGCTTAGATTCTTTGTCCATTTAGAGGGTAGCTGGTATCACACTGAGTTCCAAACCTCTGCATTCGTGATTCCCATAGCTAGTATTTTCTATCCTTTTACATCTTGAACTTCCTATATGAAATCTGCTATGTTGCTTTGGTTGCAAATAAGCCCAAACTAGTCCATTGGTACTAAGTTATAGTAGTTTATTTTATAATATTTAATTCTGTAATTTTGTCATTCTGGAGTTCTGTAAGTTTTCTTTTAATGGTTATGCTTCTTTCCCTCCACGAGTAGAACCTTTATACTGTTTCTCTGAAGATCACTGGGCCGGGTGAAAGAGTTGAGTTTAGAATCTCTTCTTTGCACGTGTTCGTACCAGCAGTTGTTTTAAAATAACATTGGAGAGTGGTTTATGTCTGCAGCTCTAAACAAGTCGCAGAAATTTGGCTTGTCAATATTATTATCAATAAACACATGTAATAGCAACTACCTGTTCCACATCTTTAACCTTGAAATCCATACATTCTAATGCAAGAGAGCACTATTCACTGGCTTGCCCTCTGTGTCAGCTTTTTTTAAAATGCAGTATTTTCGAAGCTTAGTGTCCTGTGTTTCTTTTGAGAGATGATATATCTAACTTTTAGTTGTTCTGAAGAATTGAAGTGGTTAAGTGTTCTAAATAATGTGCAGTGAAGAAAGAAATAGTAATCGCATTATGACTGTTTTATCTAAATTAGGATCTAGCTGGTAGTCAGATAATAGCTGTGGTGCTCTTTCTTCCAATGAAATATCATCCATCTGCAAGAAAACAGAAATTAACAAAAATTATTGTGAACATGTGTATGAGGAATTAAGAACAGGTGAAAACTGGATGGATTATTTTAAAAGATATGACTAAACAAACTGAAATCTCTTATTGATCGGACTTCTTTTTTTGTGTTTTTTCTTGTGGTATTCCAGTTGGGTGGTTACGTACTAGATACTTTTGTCTCCACTGTGTTGACCTTTTGGCACTTTTATTCTTTTATTTGGGGAGGAAGAAAGTTGCATGGAGATAAATCTCTGATTTAACTGGTCTTTGAGGAATTGTTTGTCCTCCTCTTGTTTGCAGGCTGAAGGCACATTATGCATCATATGAACCAGTGCTGAAGCAATTGACTGAAAAATACCAGACTACACTGAGACACAAAATGTTAACTAGTTTGGAGAGAGACAGAGCAGTTGGACAGGTAAAACTGTGGTGAACACTACTTGCAAAGCTGTAAGGAATGCTTTTGGTTTTTATGTTGGTAAATACATAGGATATTTCTGTTTGAAGCAGAATGTTTTAGTGGGTTTCATGTTATTTCGTGAAATGTTGATATTGAAAGTATGTGAAACTTTGTGCCACAAGGTTGTAGTTTAGGAAAAAGTACATTATGACGTCAGACAGTTTTTCTGTCTTGTGAATGGAATAATAGCGTAATATTTTATTCTTATAATCTTATCTGATGTATAGGTCGGTATACATGATATTCTGCCACTTTAGCAGGAACTACTATAAGCATAGATAGGATGGATGAAGAACAGAGAATTCTTGTATGTGTTTAACTGAAAGGTTGTCTGGTCAAAAGGAATGGGGGGGGGAAGAAGAGGAGATCCCAAAATGCATTGCATTTCAGCAGTAGCATCAACTATATGTGGGTAACATAGAAGAGAGTGCAAGCATGGTAAATTCCATTTAATAGTCTGCATTTCTAGTTTCCTCTATTTCTCTGTCTCTAATTTTTCCCAGCTCACCTGAGGACTTACTGTTAAAAGGCTGTGGATTATATGTTTGAAATTTCAATAAGAAAATGTCCTAGAGAAAAAGAAAGGTTGCTGTCCATATACAGTTATGTGGAATTGGGAGTGCAAAACATAGAACAGTTCCAATGCTATGAAATTTCAGGAACATATGTAAGACCTATCTGGTTATGAACTGTAAGCGTTCTGGAGTGATGGCTTTTTTGTAACGCAGAACACCATATTTTGTGGAATTTTCTTGTGACAAAGCTGTACGTCATATTGTGTCTTTAACTTAAAGATCAGTGCGGTGACAGTAGTGGTTAAAAGTTGATGGAGTAAGATCCCTAGTATTCTATATGTCTGTGTTGTTTTAATACAGCTGTAAAAATATTTTGAGATGTTCTGAATAGCTTGTATTTTATTGCGCTGTTTCACTGGGCCTTTCCAAAATGTCAAATTAGGAGTAAGGTTTATAACTTAGAGGCAATAATCAGAAAAGTAAAAAATTATAAATGGAATTTATTACTTAAATAGGCAGACATAAATGCTCTGTGTTGTGAACAGACGGTTCAAAAGCAATGTTTTAATATTATCTCTTCTTGTTCTCTCCTCTTTTTAAAATTAGGTTACAGGTTTGCAAGCCACATTACAAAATTTAGAGTCTGGATGTGCTATTCAGCTTCCTGTGACAAAAGGTGAAATATTCCCATCACCAAGCTCAGACTGGTTATGGGATTTTTGTTGTGTTGCATTTCAAAATCTGGTGTAACAGTAAATCAAAAATACTTGCACTGTAAACATTTTATCAGCTGTCTTGGTGATAGAGCAGCAATTTTATCATTTGAATATTTATTTCAAAATGTATCCACTAAGGACAGCGAGACTGCTCATGGCAGTATGGAATATGTGAGTAACTGTGGAAGGACTTAGTCCTACAAGTCTACTTTGTGTCTGATTTTATTTTATCCACTAACACTTTTTTTCATGCCAGTGTTCTTGTTCAACTCACTACAAGAAGGTATAGATAGTCATCTAGAAACATTTTGAAAGTACTGGTGTTATGAAATCCAGCCTCTTATTTCAGCATGTCTCATTTTTACAGGAGATTGCTAAGGTTATATAATACCTGCTGGAATAATATCTTTATCTGTATGGTACTACACTACTTCCCTGGTGTTTTGAATAAATGCATAATCATTAAATTATTTTTCTAACTCCACCAGAAAAAAACCTAGCACCTCTGGTTTCCTAAGTAAATGAAGCCCATGCTAGCACATTCTTTTATCACACTTGAGCAGCTCTCCCACTAATAATTTTGAACCTATTTTCCAATTTCACTTACATTTGATAGTCTCAAATAAACCAGGTTTCTAAAAGACTCTTGAAAATAGTTGAAATGGTGAAAAAGGGAAACAGTGAGCTCTACCTCCTTTGACAACAGAGTATTCACATGAGAAGGGGATGTTGCATCTACCTTAGTCATGAGCAAAACTCCAATCAGAGATTGCAGTTTATTTGACCTTGGAGAACCCCGAATTTCTCAGCCACATAGCTGACCAGGTATCACATATTATGCAACTTCCAGGTGAAGCATTTGTTGTGATTAGGACTTTTTTTTTTTTAAATCTGTTTCTTTTGTGCTTTTTTTTTTTTTTCTCCAGTGTGTTAAAGGATTGAACTTCCTTTTTCACTGGTAATATACCCCAGGTAGAAAGCCACTGAGTTACCCCAGCTGCTGACAATCAAACTTCATTAGTTCCCACACTCATGGAGTTAATTTCCGTAGAAAGGTTAAGGCTGAGAAGAATAGTAGCTGCATAAACTTTTTTGTTTCTTTTTGGATTTGTAGTTGAGTGAAGAGGATAACAAGCATTTCCTTGACTATTAAGATGGTGTATTTACTATTAATGTAGACATTTCAACTACTGTCCAGATCTTTGCTACTGCCTGCCTATTATGAGCGTAGCACATTCGGTTTAGGTTTTTTCCTTCAAATTCTGTCTAATGTAGGTTGAAGCAGTTGGTCTCCTAAATTGTCTTGAATTTCTGTGAGCACTGGACTGAGATCTAATTATCTGAAAGATGCCCCTCATCCTACTTCAGGTCTTGGTTCTATGAAGATGTGGGAGGCTTATATACCTGGGGAGTCCCTTGGAGCACACAGTACTCCTTTTCTAAACTACTATTTAGTTAAGAGAGTAGCTGCTTTCATTTCTGGAGTTACCAGGAAGGGTTCTATAGTCTTACCCAGTATAAACTAAGCTATGTTTTTAATTCTGTATACAAGCAAATAGCTTGTATACTAAACTAATAGATTCTGTAAATAAAGAATTCAGATGTGTTAATACAGTGGAATAGTGAAGTACTGGCAGTAAGCCTCTTCAGTGTTCACAGTATCTTTGTGGTTTTGGGTTCTGATGCCTTTTTTGTATGAATTAGTGTTGTATTCCTCACCAAGGTACATTTCAGGCCCCCAAAATACTGTTCTGTGGCTGTACATACTGGATATGCTCTGCCGTAGTCTTAAAGTCTTGTTACAACTCAAAGTATAAGCCTTTGCCCCACTGAAGAGCACAGAGCTCATTCTCATCCCACTTCATATAGGGAGGTAGAGAACAGCTTTTCATTTTATGTTAGTGTAGGGCATATAGCATTCAACTTCTCAAGTCTGAGCACAATGAAATATAATGTGGGTTCTTCCCCCATGCTAGTGTTTTACAGTGTAGATGCCCCATCTGTCTCTTTTTCATATTTCACATACTTTCATTTGTTGTTTGAGCGATTCTAAAAACCACTTTCCGGCTGTTCACAGTACTTGTTTATTCTCAGAAAATCTTGAGAGCAATTTATAATACCAAAAAGTGACAAGCAGGGAAGCACTTTATAAATAATAATATTAAAAAAAAAAGTCTCCAACACAAATTATTAAGCTCATCAGCCACCCACGTGCCTGTACAAGCCTTAATTTGCTTCATACCCTGTGCATCATAAATTAAACAATATTTCAGTTCATTTCTTTACAGTGCTTTGTCCTTTAATACTACGTAATTTTTATTGCCCTCTGTAGGTCATACCCGTGTCTCAGTGGGTGATATTGTCTCCTTTCAGATACTTTCTGCTATGTCTTGAAAGATGGTCATGTTCTTTTGCCTCTTGAATTCTTACTCATGAGACAGTATAATCAAAATCTTGAGAAGTAAGCAGTGCATAGATACTGGAGAAAGGTTTGCTGCATTTTTCTCTAAATTTAAGTTCTTAGTTTGGAAGGAACCAGCTCTGCTGGACTTGCGAATCTCTGCTGTAAGGACACCTACAGCTACGTTTTTTTCTGTTGCTGTCTCTTCAGGGCTGACTTTTATGCTTTATTACATTGTAATTATAAGATACTCAGCATTCATATTGGCAAGTTATCATTTGCCAAGGTAAGATGCCTTTTCCGGACAGCTGACTGCTTTCACTGCAGTGCACAGCGTGAAGGAACAAGAATGGCTCTCGCCAGCAGCAGGAGATTGCTGGTCACTGCTCCTGATGCTGCTTCTGTCCCACAATCTGACTTGACCGCAGTACACCTGGAATGCTGGCTTTGGCTAGAGGGCACTGAGAATGGCTTTTGATTAGTTTTGGGTTTGCCAAAGTGTTTGAAGTTTTGAGTAGTGTCAGTGAGGTCCTGTACATCCAGTCCACTGTGGATTTGGGTTTTTTGTTTGGTTTTTTTTTTTTTTTGAGGGTGTCATACAGTGCATAATAAAAGAACAAAGGGAAACTTTGTAGCATGCACAATGAGTTTGCATTGTAAATTTGTATCTGGTGCCTATGTAGAGAAAAAATTAAGTGGCTAATGTTAATTTTAGGACAACGATTCTGGACTTACTACTTAGGCATTCGATGTAGCAGCTTTCAGCCTGATGCATTTCAAACAATTGAAGAGGATAGCAGCCACAGTATAGAGCATGTAATTTATTGACTCTGTTTTTTTGATGTCCCACTGCCAGACTGCTGTTTAGCTTTGTGAACAGTGCTTTGTAGACAAAACCTTCAAGAGAAAATTCATTTTAAGTGTCTTAAAATTTATTAGAAGTTTAAGTATTTATTCCCTATTTAATTACCTGTTGAAAGTTGATATGAAGGACATTTAATATTTGGAGAGTAACTAGTTAACAGTTAGGATTAGGACTCAGTCATCTTGTAGACTCTTTCTCTGTCCCAGCTATGCTCACTCAAAAGCCAGCTCTGAAAGAAAAGTTGTATTTTGAGTTCAGGTTATTTTTAAAAAGGATTAGATGTTTTGTGCAAGAAGATTTGCACTAAAAACTTTTTGGTTTTGTTTTAAATCTGGTCTTTCCTGATGTGGTAGCAAAATCATACATATAGGGATCTAATTATCACTGATTTTTTTATTTAGATTATTGGTGTATTTTAACAGAGTGCTCGAACCCTTACTTACGGATCAAAACACAGTGTTAAGTGGTGCTCTGAAAAAAGGCCACTTTTGTGTGAAGGAATTAAGCTATGTTGATTGTGACTTGCTTATAAACCTAAGTGAACACTGCTGTAACAGCTGGTTCTAAAAACATGTTATAAAACCATTACTTGCTCAATAGGTTTCTTGTATTTTCTAAAAACAACAGCTGCTTATTTATTACCCAATTATATTCAAAGTTGAACTCAAGGAGTTTCTTTTCTCATGGTTGAATTAACTCATTGCTAAGACTGTTAACTGTGCTTTTCCTTTATCTGATGTAATTGCTGTTAGAAGGTCATGCAAAAATAAATTTAAAATGCACCAGTTGAAGTACTTAAACTTGCTTGTCCCCATTCCATCTACAATGCAATCAGAATAGAAAATCTCTAAACACAAGCTATTGACTTCTTAGTGCATTTGCAACAGTTCTTAGAATTTGTTCTTCCTTTTTTTTTTTTTAACGGATACTGGCATTTTAAGCACTTTGACTGTCATAACTCTGTTGGTTTATCAGTCTGTGTATTTCAAAAGCACCAACAAACCAAATACTCTGTGAGCAACATGCTAGTGGGTAGCAGTTAGTGAGCTGAGTAGAAAGTGTTTGACACACAAACTGATTTTCCCAAATACTGTTCCTCAGAGAAAGTTGTTATTCAGCGTATCTGTGACAGTAGCTTTAACTTTTAAAGCAGTGAGGATGCAGACATTTTGTTAGATCAAACACAGTTCTTTTTATCAGTTACAGTTTTACTCAGGTTGGGTATACAGGAAGGTTTTGTGTTTACTTGGTCTGCTTTTTTTGCCTCAAGAGTGGAGAGGGTGGTTCTTTTGCCCTTTAAGTCAGAAAGTTTGCATTTTGTTGTCAAGGCCTTAATAAAACTATGTTACAAGAGCAAGCATTTAGAAATGCATAGTGTGCAGTACATCTGTTTCAGTCTGGATTTTAGCTGTATAATGTGATTTTCAAACAGATTTTTTCCAAAGAACTGAGGGAATGTAGGTACCCAAATTCTGCTGGAATTCAGTATTCCATTCTTTTTTGTGTGGACCCACGTGCATACTACAGAGCATTGCAACAAGGTACAGGTATCACAAGGGACTGTATTCGGTTATGTGTGAGCTGCCGATGCAAAGACTGTCAGGCAGTAGTATCCTGTCTGCCAGGTCATGGCAGATGTGCTGTACCGTAGTCCCCATGTGTTATACTGTTCCTCATATTCCTTTCAGCCTATTCTGATGATTTACAGCTATGCTACCTGCTTAGGATTTCTTTGAGTCACCTATTCATAAGTAATTCCTTGTTTGAAAGGTGGGTTGGGAGGAAGCGCAGGAAAGCAAAAGGGAATGCAGGCTGTAAATCAGAATAATGCATTGGTGGTAGATATTGGATAGGATGCGGTGAGATGATGTTTCTTCTGGCTCTGAGGGAAAAGACAACTTGCATCCGTTTTACTGTGACTATCCTGTGCTGCAAGATTCAAAATCATTGTTGCGTTTTGGAGGCAAAATCTAGGGTACCATAAGCTGAGCTGAAACAGATCATGCCAAAATAATTTGTGGAGCAGAGTTACGTGTAGTCTTTATATGGATGACACAGTAACCCGAGTATCTTTTTATTAAAGTGGTGCTGCTTTTAGAATTTCACATGTCTAGCTAATATGAAGTTGAGATACTCTTCTGGAAGAGTAAGTGGAAAATGCATTCTGATGATATTTTTGTTGGTTTTATTTTATAGCCAGCCATGGATGTCAAAGGAAGAACAGGTTCGAAGGCCCCACCCAGAAGGCTCTTCAGGAAGCCAGGCAGCAAAACATCCTGGGTGCTGAAAGCTCTTCATACGATCCAGTCAAAGATGCAGAGAAGAAGATAGGCAGGAGGTATCCAAAGGTATGCAGCATTCTTTCCAGTTGCTCAGTATCTAATTCAAAGCACACTTGAAGCTTTTACTAAGCTGTGGTGGAATATACTTGTCCAACATGACTGAAGGAAGTCTGTTTTGTAGTGACAAATGCTTAGTAAAAGTATATAGGACAGGTAGGTAACAGGTATTTTATTTGTAATAAGAGTTTCTATTGCAACTAATTTTTCAGGGAACAGTAGGACCTCTGATTAGTTGAAGCTAGCAAGCTACTTTTCAAGAGCCTGATGTAATCACCCTGTAGACAAGGAGCACTGGCTGTAAATGCTATGTTTCTTTTGTAACTGGAGAAATCATGACCTATTCCATAGCGCTTGCTACCTTTTCAGGCATTTCAACCTGCCTCTGTCAGCTGTGTCTAAAACATATAACATCTGGAAGACTAAGGGCAAAAAATTGGTGATTTCTTAATAGCCAATGAATGTGTCTAAACTTGAGTATACCAAAGGTGTGTTGCTGTTTCAGTCTGCAGGTTGTGCAAAATCAGAATTAATTCCCGATTGAGGTATTTTATTGTTAAAAGGAATTTTTTTTTTAACTCACTTTAATCTACTTGGTTCATTTATTGAGGTTGCATTTTGAGACTGTATAACAGTGCTTTTTGTTTTTCCAAATCAAGGTAAACATCCTAATATCTAAACTTTCTTAAGCTCTTAAAACTGTTACACTGGCCTATTTTTGTTCGAGAATCACAGAGTTTAAACTGTGTTTTTTTTGAGAAGAATAAAATGCTTTAGTTTTCATTGATGTAGTCAGAATCAGCTTCTGTCTTGCCTTTCCCTATGTCCACAAGAATACATCCATGGTAATTTATTTTTTGTATGTTTCTTTCTGTTTTTGCAAGGGCATTTCTTCTGTCTGACACTGGCAGTGCACCTCTCCTCTGACATACATTTTTTTCTGTTTCATTCTCCAAATAAACAAAAGTTACTTTCTGAAACAGTTCTCACCACATATTGGAAATAATTCTCTGTACTGTCTCACCACCTCTGACTATCGAACTATTACTGAGGCACCTGCCAGTAAGGCTGTCACCACTTTCCCTGTTCTTCATTCAGTGGTTAAAAACTTCCATCTTGGACTCTTGTAGGTATCTCTTCTTTTAATTTTGACTTGTGAACGGAAAAGTATTTCTTGGCTTATGATATCTTATTTTTTGTTCCTATGTCTGCTGAAGTCATCAAGATTTTTATAGTAAACTTCAGTGGAGTGATGTTTCACCCCCAGAATACATAAACTCTACATAGGTAGTATGCCTGTCTGGCTCTTTCATGTTCTTTGAAATTCATGAGCTCTGTTAGTTGACTGGTTCTGGCAAGCATCTGTGTTTCTGCAGATCTTATGTTTCCCAGATGAGTCCTACCAGAGGCTCTGATGTCTTTATTTAATCAATGGATTAGAAAACTGGAGTAGCTCCAGAAATAAGACGTCAGAGAATATAGGTATGTTTAAACATACTAGATTTTACCATGGCTAAGCGATACTCTAAAACTTTAGGTGTGAAACTAACATCTCTTCCAACAATGGAACAATACCTTTTTTCACTTCAAATTTCCTGGATCTATGATTCCTAAATATTTCCTTTCCTCTAACAAAGGATACTACCTTAGATACCGCGTGTGAATTGTCTTATTTCTTAGGCTGTTAGAAATAAGCGGCATAGGGAATGATGAGTCTGTAGGGGGCGAAAGGGTGAGTTAAAATTGTGTTTAAAACAAAGATACTCTCAGAACTCTGTCCTGTAGTGCACATTATTGAACTACAGTTCTAATCTATTTTTTTTTTCAATAGTACATTCTTACTCAACAGTTTAGTTTTCTGAATATTTGTTCCAATCAAAAGGTTTAGGTATAAAGGAGTGCCTTGCCTTCCTCAGATCATTTTGTGATATTTGAAATCAAACTTCTGTGTGGTGCCTCATCTGTTTTGACCTATATCAAAAGGTCTCTTACATTCTGCCATGTCTTATGTGACTTGTATTGTTTCTTACAATGATTCAACATGGTAATGTCTTTATTGAAGAGTGGACCCTAAATAATAGTCTTGTTCTCATTTACAATAATCAAAATAACACTTTAAATGTTTTTGCGGAGGTAGAATTGACTTACCCGTATTCAGATTAAGACTACAGTTCATTTAAGTTCTTTTTATACCACGAAGGAAGAAAAAATCAGAGTATAAATTAGTTGGTTCCATGGAGTTCAGGTGAGGAATATATAGAAGAAATAAAGGCAATTAAAAATCATGTATTCAAACATAGTGTTTATGACAAAATAGAGAAAAAGAAAACAGAAAGCATGGGAAATCTAGGTAAAATTCACTGTCAAATATTGTTTAGCTCTTTTCTTGAAATGTAAGTGAACATCTAAAGCTTACAAAAGTTCAGAGTGAACAGTTTACCCAATTTTATAATTCAGGTGTTTGGATTATATCACGTTCATAAAGCAAATATATTGTCATGAAATTGTATCCTTGAGATAAAATTATAAATGTTTGTATTAACTGTACTGTTACAGAGGAGTGAAGTATGGAGATGAAAATGATTTAAAAATCTGATGTCTTGTAGCTAAATAGTGAGGTAACTAGTGTCTTTATTTTGAAGTAGATGCAAATATGACTCATAGCTGAGCCAGAACATTTACTTCAAGGACAGACATATATTGTGGCATTGTAATATCCTGTAAAAGCAGACACGTAATTTAAAACCTCAGGTCCCTTTGATATGAAGTTTATCACTGAAACAGTGGAAAAGCAACTGGAATTTTTGAGAGAGATTGTATTCTCCTGATTTTAAAATCTTTGTTGCAAGACTTGATTAAATTATACAGTAACAGGCAATTAGGCTAAACTGTTTACATATCTAGCCCTTAATAAGCCGGTATCAATAGCATAAATATTCTTAGATGAAGAATTTACATAAAGTACTGCTTTAAACATTTAAATTAATTAAAATGCACTCACAGGTCACTAAAATTGTAGAGAACCTTTGATAATGTGGTTTTGATTATCCTGTTGAAATATACTTTAAGTATTTTTATATTTTTATTCTCTCAGGTTCCTCAGAGTACATTCTATGTTTGATTGCTTTTATTAGTTATTAGCAGGGTAATTGCAGCTTCTTTGTTTGGTAAATTCTATTTCCACATATATATTACAGAGTAATTTCATTTTCTGAAGTTTTATTTGGTGCAAAACTTTCTCAAAAGGTGCATTGGACATTTCTGGAGTTGACACATCTGTTTCTGTGGAACGAATTTTGAAATTATGGTCAATGGTATACTAAAAAAAACACAAAAGTAAAATCCAATGGTCATACACACTTAACGGATTTTGTAATTAGTAAGACTTTGGGTTGAAATATCACATGTATACATGTATAAAAGTTTCTTCTCAGTTATATGGAAGAAAGCGTACAAAATTTAGAAGAACTACGGGTTCTGTGCTCTCACAGAATGGGAGCTAAAGCCAAATGATTACTTAATCAGAGTATTGAGCTTGAATATAAATGAGCACAGGCATATTGGGACAGAATTGGAAAGATGAGTTCCCAAAATAGTTAGGAAGTGTTGTAAATGAAATAGGCAATCATTCTGTGTGTGTTATAGGGTTACTAAGAAAGCACTGATGAGACATTCAGTAGAGAGACAATGACGGACAGATAATACTTGGAATATTTATTTCTGCAGCACTTCACTGGTATAGTAAAACTCCAGACAGATAGCTGAGAAAATTAATACCAGTTACAAAGATATAAGACCGCAGTCTAGAGAAGAGAAGAAAAT
>Ga0181612_115890_pt1 | contig 13519 bp, 6 predicted proteins | sample HoacroProtozoa21_FD_119630 | JGI IMG/M metagenome (GOLD analysis project Ga0181612, IMG submission 119630) | Hoatzin crop microbial communities from Cojedes, Venezuel. Combined Assembly of Gp0051906, Gp0051904, Gp0051908 | reverse complement strand
TTCAGATCACTTAAGCGATCCCTCATGCAGTCCTCCTTGACCAAGGGAAAGTCATCCCCTCTGTGGGCTTCTTCTCTTACCTCCAGGGCCTGGGATTCCTGAGGGCCTGCCTTGGCACTGAAGACTGAAGCAAAGAAGGCATTCAGTAGCTCTGCCTTCTCTGCATCCTCTGACACCAGGACACCTGCCTCATTCAGCAGTGGCCCCACATTGTCCCTAGCCTTCCTTTTGCTGCTGATATAGTTGAAGAAGCCCTTCTTGTTGTATTTGACATCCCTTGCCAGCTTCAATTCCAGGTGGGCTTTGGCTTTCCTCGTCGCATCCCTGCATTAATTAATGTATAGCATTAACTGCATTAAAGCATTAACATTTAAAATTAATGTATAGCATTAACTGATCCAAAATACAAGTTTATTGATGAGATTGATATTTAATAATGACAAATGTTGAGGAGAGGAGTGGAGCATATTTTTTGTACAATTTTCACTGTATCCTAAAGGTTTTGTCACCTGAAATATGTGGTTCGTATCCTGTTTCTCTGCGTGATCCAGGAAAGTTCTGTTCTGATGAAACTCTTACCAATTCTGATGCTCTGTTATGATTATAGTAATCAAATTCCAATTAAAAATAAATGTTTTAAAAAATTATGAGTAAACAATGTAATGAATCACTTGAAGCCAGAGCACAACGAAGAAATATGGGTAGAAGTATCTGTCTCCTCCGTACCTCTCACTGTGTGATCACACTTGTAGTAATCTTCTCTGCTTTATAAATATTTAGACGCAAGAGTCATAGTTCTCTAGTTCAAGTTCCCTAAAATGATATAAACAAATTTCATAAAATTAGAACAGAAAGAACTTGAAGAGAAATACCAGGAATGCCAAAACCTCACAAGTAAATAATTTATATATTTTTTTCAAATATTAGTTTTTTTTTTTTCTCAACCAGTGCAACTTCTGGCAATATAACAGATTATAAAAACTTATGTTACTATAGATCTTTTCTATTGTTTTAAAGGTTTAAATTTAGATTAAGTTCCAGAATTAGACTTGTAAAAATAAGCAACAACTGACATAATATAGCATCTTCCCGGAGAAGAAGTGGATACAAGAACTGTTTGAAACCTTCTGAGCCCCATAAAGGCACCATTTTAGGATTCTTGTTGGATTTTAAATTCTCAAAAGCAGGTCCATAAGATATAGATATTATAAGTACCCTCATTATCTAATACTCCAAAATGGTATAACGAGTTAAACAATCTTGTCAGCATATATTTAAAATATAAAAACTGAACAATGGATATGATAAAATACAAAGATATATGTGTTCTGTTTTCAAGAAACCTGTGATTAACAGAGAAAAATCTGTGTCATATATTGTTGACAACATTAAACAAAAATGAATAAATTTTATTAATATATAGATCAGATATTCTCTTCCATACATTCTTTTTAGATAATAATATACTTCAGCAATGAAAAAAAATTGTAGATGATCTACAGTGTAGTTTTCTTGATGTACTTTATATCCGCAAAACAATAAAAAAATTAAATCTCAAATAAGAAGGAAAAAAAAAGAGAGGGAAAGAGACTAGACGCATAGCAACAAACCAGTTATTAAACAGAGCCTTTTTTGCTGTTTTTGAGCCAAAACTAATTTTACTCAGTGTGCAAGAACAGAGGAACTGTTATATGTGGATCTCTCATAGGTTGTTTCCTTAAAATTTAACTTGTGTCAGTACTTGAAATAAAAATAAGTCAAGTCCCTGTTGGCACTTGGTGAACAGTAATGCGAAGCGCTGAGATAGCCCTAGAACATCCTGAAAGAGAGAAGTTTGTCTTTATACATGTGACTGAGATTTGTCATCTGATATTAAATAATCTATAGTATCGTCTTAGTAGTCGACATGTTTGCTATTAATATGTAGGTGCATTATGCATCATGTTACATAATAACACCGAAATTGGAGCATTAATGAACATGGCATTAGCAAGTATCACATTAGATTTACACCATCCTCCCTACTGCATGTTTTTGTCCTGTAGGTGCAGATAGACCAGCTGTGGAAAGATGTATCAAAGTAAATAAAAGTGGTCTCTAACATCAGTAACCTTTTTAGCTAGATCATTTTAAGTTAATTATTTGCCATGAAATGGGACATGAGGAAGTAAAGGTAGCAAACTTCTTCAATTGTTCCAATTAAATTCACAAATATGTGGCGTAGTATACTGGTGTTCTTAGATTGGAAAATAAAATCAGAAAGTTGGAATAAAAGGAAAAGAATTTTGGAATACCAGCTCACTCCAGCACCAGGTTACTAAGAAATGGCTCCTGTCTGCATGGTGGCATTTTTCTGATCTTAAGCCAGGAAAAAAAAAAAAAAAAAAAAAAAATATTGATTTTAACCCTAACCCCCATGTTGTCCAGATACACAAAGTAACTCATGTCTCAGGCTTTGACTGCAAATCTATTTGTAAAATGCAGTGTTGTTTTGTTGAAACAGCTGCATATTTTCCAAAGAAAGGAAAATCAGGAGAGATATTACTGTGAGTCTGGATGGAGAAAAGAAAAGGCAGAAGAGGTGCAAAACTGTGTCTGCAATACAATATTTGTCACTATCCTCTGTCAAGTACAGCCACAACAGGACAGCTCCAGTATGGCCCTCTCTGTTTGAAAAGCTCTTTGAAGTTCAAACATACTTTGTAAATGCTAAGTCCTATTATTAAAATTAATTGATACAGTGACAGTTCTGTGCAGCTGCCTGCTAGTTTAGGTTGAGTTAAACCTCAGGATATTGTTTGTGTTGTATTGAAGAGGACAGTAGTAATACTGTATGACTGCCTCTCCTCTGGGAACTCTCCCAAAAGCAAAATGTGCATCTGATACATGTATCCCAGTGAACAACATTTTAAATGCATAAATGAAATGGTTAGAGATGAGGAACATGTGTGGGAGGTAATTTGAGGGCTTCATAAACACTAGTCTTTAGTTTGCATAAAAATTGTCTTTGGTTTTCATTTTGGAGGTAATGAGTGATCCAAAGTTGACTCCAATATGGAAAAAGAAGTCTTGACAGAACCTTTCTGCCTGTTCTGAGATTGGTTTCAGACTCAGATATCTCCCGTCCACTATCCTTGTTTGATTTGTTTTGACTATTGGCTGAAATTGCAGTCAATTTACCTTTTCAAGGCATCTAAGAGAGTTATCTAGTTCAGCAACCCCATTGACCTGGACTTCCATTGCAGTCAGTAAAGAGAGAAGGTGGCAGGAGAGAGGAAAGTTCAGATGGCTCAAGATGGTTCTTAAGTGGGCTGTGTCTTCTTCTATTGACTGGACAAGGAGCCTGCAGAAGCTGATCGTAAGTGCCTTTGCAAAAGTATGTGTCTGGATGGGTGTAGTTTGTCTCTCCACAGAAGCAAATCTTACCTAAAAGGGCCCTTGGTGGAATGAACTGTCCCTGCTACCCACTTTCAGAGTACTTGCCTTCTCCTTTTTATTTTTTTTTCTTTCTTTGAGTGTGAATTCCTTGAATCCTTTATTTGTTGTTCCTGCTTTCCAGTGCTAAGTCTCCCATGCAAAAAACCCCACTAGAATGCAGCAGTCTCATTTTGCATAGCAGACTCAAAACACAGCTCTCACCAGTCCGTGTTATGCTAACTTATCATTGAAACATTCAGATGTGAACCCCTGGAATTTTCCATCTGCTTCTCATCTGTTGCGCTGACGCTAAAAGGGCAGCCACTGCTAGAAACCCTGCAGGGCAAGTTTTACTAGTGGGTGTAATTGAGAAACAGTAGCTAACACGTTCAGATACAGGGCTAGGGGATGGTTAATGAAAGAAAATATAGATCAAAAAGGTATAAACACACATCACAGCATGATCCAGATCAGTATTGTTGATAGGTTGTGGTTTTGTGGTTTTTAGGGGGGTTTTTAATACATACATGCTCGCACGTTCTCAAGACTTTGTGTGTTAGCTTGTCTCATTGGAGAATGTAAGAAATCTGAGATTCATGGAACACCACCCAGCATCTAAATGTAGGGAAAGGTCTTACTGAGATTCTGAACAGGGAGGAGGGAAAACTGAGATCCAATTCCCAACCAATAGCATCACCGAGTTCTTGAGCAAATCTAGTGAAAAAAAAATCTGATGATTTTAAATGCTTGACACAACACGCCTTTAAAGTCCCAAACATACAAACCTAAGTCTGTAGTCTGCTGGGCACTGCTGAGGACCCTGAGTCCTTGTTTCAACCTTGCAAAATGAGTGTAGCAATAACAAGTTAGCCACCTGTGGTAAAAGGAGAAGCGTTATATACTACTTTTGATATTAGGGGACAAGTAGCACTAAGACTTAAGCTTGGTCGCACCCTTGTTCTCTGTAAACTGGGTAGAGAAAGGGTTTGCAATGAGTACTGACCAGGAAGCTACGCTGGGAACAGTGCACAGAACAAAGACAGTGACCAAGATGTGTCTTAAACTATCTTTAATTTCCATTATTAATGGATTTTTTTTTTCTTTTTTTTATAGAAAACAAAAATAAATAACAAAATCGAATCAAAGGAAATATACACAAAAACACACACACACAGAGGTACACACAGAGTAATCATTATAGATATCATTACGTAAAATGACCAATATATATCATTATACACAATGACCAAGACAAATCAAGAAAAATAATTATTACAGCTGATGGAGCAGAAACCCCATTATGGCTAAATGCTAGTTCACAATGTACAGTCCTAGAGGTTGAGAGCTAAATGCATTTTTCAGCTTCTTTTCCACAATTTATTAAATTAAGTTTTAAAATGAATCACATTTCTTCCCCACTATTTTTTGCCTCCTCCTTGCCCTGTGTTCAGGGCTTGTTTTGTTGGTTATAATTTGTAGTCGGTATTTATCACTGTTGTAGTTTGGTTTTCTTCCTGTCATTTTCAGGCCTGATACTGGAGTGGGAAACTGTCTTTACATTTGTGAGGGATATATATTATTCATACAGATAGTAAACTCTAGCAACAGTCTGTGAAGTGAGGACAAAGAGATAAATATCTAGAACACCTTTTGGTGCCTTCTGATGAAAACCTGAGGTGCCTCAACCCAGGACCAAATTAAAGCTTCAAGATGCAGCAATGTCTCCTGGTAAATTGGTGGTATGGTTGAAACAGGGCAGATATCTGTAAGTCAAATATCTTCCAAAAGTGGAAATCTAAGGGGAAAAACGGTAAATGCACTTCTTAAAGGCTGTATGGATGTTGTTGACATTCATCTTTTCCTAGGAGTTTCCAACACTGGAACAGCTGAATTTCTAAGTTTTAGACATACACTCACACCAGTTTCAGAAGCAGTCAGAAGTAAAACTGATAAGGTCTTTCTCAGGTGTAATCCTTTGGCTATGCAGCTGGGTAATCCCAAAACTCTTTAGATGCAGCTAGTGAGTCTGTAGAGAAATTACGCTGCAGGTATCTTTCAAATAGAGAAAAACTGTTCAAAATTGTGTAGCATACGGCACATATGTTTAGGATAATATTTACCCGAGTTTCATCTTTTTTTCTTTAGAACTTAATATAAGCTAAAAACCAATTTTAATTCCCATGAGATCTGAGTCTTACACCTCCTAAATCTTAACTCACTTGAGTTATTCTCTTTTTAATTCCTCCCCATTGATACTGGCTCTGTATTTTCAAAGAGGCATTCATCACAGTTAGTCTCCAACTCTTGTGGAAATAGGAAAAAAAGTAACCACTTTGTAGGTCAAGGAAAGAATGGACAGAAGAGAAGTGACAAACATCACAAACAGTGGCAGTTGCAAAACGGAAACATGGAAGCAGTAATACACATCATGGAGACACTTCTTATAGATAAACACTACCACAGGACTGGAAGAGATGACAAGGTCCTTCTCTTTTCCAGCAATTCTGTTGTATGGGGATACTGCAGAATGACTCACAGGTTCAAGAAATGATCATAAGGAAATAATCTCAACTTTGGGTTTTTGAGAAGGAATTGAAAACAAGGAAATGAGAAAAAGGCAAAGCCAGAAATATCTAGCAATATCTTCCTCTGTTTATAAGGTATGAGAAATGAATTCAGGATGTAGTCACTGACGTGGATTTTACCACAGTGTCTGTTCACGTATGCGTAACGTGAGTAGCTCCAAGTATAACCTGGTTGAAAAGTGATTTAATTAATAACACTCGAACTATAAGATTTCATTTGTAGTAAGGCCCTCTGGGGCTTATTGCTTTACATCACTGCTGGAAAACAAAGGAGACTTAAAACTAGTGTAAATTACTACGCGGTAAGGTGTACAAAGTAATATGTATGGGAGTTTCATGAAGATGCACATAAATATATTTGTGTGTGCATATGAGGTGCTCATATAAAGTATAGCTGTTTGAAGAACAGATTTTTAAAGATCTTTTTTCTTGTTTGTTAGTTGTTTTTTTCTTTCTCCTTTTTAGAAAAAAAGAGCACGGCAAGATTATCTTTTGCTGTTATTAGCAAAGATCTATTTATACAGATGCCTTTCTAAATTATGAATTCAATCATCATCCCACAGATAAATGTTGAGTCATAAATGCACATGTTGATTTAATATCTGAGAATGAAACTTTTGAGTCAAAGGACTGAATCACATTAGAAGTGCTGGGTTAGAAATGGTTAGGCTTTGAAACTTAATACTGCAGCAAATAAATCTGACAATGCATTTTAAAATAGAGAAGAGGAAAATAAAAGATAAATGGCAGCCATGAAAGTATCATCAGTGTATTTTTCAACCAAACTGCTGCATATTTCAAAGGTATATTATCAAGATAGTTTACTCTTTGAGGGTCAAATGAATAACTTGTTCATCAGTGTAATAAAGCGTATTTTATTCCTTGTGAGCATATATGCTTTAGACAGAAATCAATAATTACCACCAATTTAGCAAGCTCTAAAATTTACTCAAAGCGTAACAGGAATATGAATTATCAGAGGAAATTTAGATAAAATAAATATAGGAAGTTTTTTTCCCGAAGTGAAGTGTATTGAATCCCTATAGAAGTGTGACTGAAATTGTATCTACTTCCTACATTCAGGGACAATTTTCAGAACAAGATAACAATACTTTTGCATTTAAAATTTCCTTCATACAAAGTTTTAAATGCAAACATACCCATAAGGATAACACCCAAACTGCGTAATGGATAGTGGGACACGTAAACCCGATCACTGTGAACTTATTAACTATGTCTATCCCATACAAATCCACATGTAAAGAATTGTGCCATATGTAAAGACTATATAATTCCCTAAGGATGCTATGCCTTTTTCTCACCACTCTCTGTAGCTGAGATGAAATCTAAATCTCAAATCGCAGCCCAGACTGTCTATTTACTTAATTGCCTAACCTGCAGGTTTGTTAATCCATAGGTGTTTCAGTAATCAACCTTTGAGTTCCTTAGGTGTTCAGATCCAGATGCTTAAACATTCTCAGAAATGCACATCTGAAACAATGGGTGGTATTCCTTTTCTTGAAGCTTCACTACAATACAACGTACAGTGTACAGGCACCAGCATCTAATTAATTCCTCAATGAGTTCAAAAATTCAGCCCTTCCCTAAAGGTGTTTTGCCCCATCTTCTGAATCATGGAACTCTTACTGAAGAAACTGCAGAGCCAGATACTCTTCAGCATGAAAGCAACTGAATTAGCATCACCCATATAATGGCAAAGAATTGTAAATGGAGATTGTGGCAGAGCTTCAAAGAAATGGCTGTGATGGGAAAGGTTAACACTTAATGTGAGCTGAAAGAATCACGCTGTGAAGGAAAACCATCTCCTTCGTAGTCAGTGTAGTCAAAGAGGAGCTACAATAGGTAGACCATAAGCCTGTGATGGATTTCAAAGGCATTTTCTTCTCATCACTTGATATTTACGGGGCTTTAAGTACTCTGGATTAATGAGACACTAATGTTTCCATGAGGCAAGGTCTAAGCTAATCACATAAATTAGTTGGATTGGGCTCCACTGTGAAAGAATATGAACTAAACAGTTCCACCTTTCTATCTGTTTTCTCTTTCGTCTCCCTCTCAAAGAAGAGATCTGATCAAGAACTTTTCACTCTCACACTGCAAATGGATTAGAAAATTACTGAAATCTACCCACATGAGATTTTTCTTGTCTTACTACGTAACACTGGGTCTACAGGTGATATATATCCTCAGTTGGTAATGGATGGATTCCAATAATGAAAACCTGTGTAAAAGTGGATTTATTTGACAGAGGTTCTGGAAAAAAATTTGAATAACTTTTTCTATAATGGTAGCAATTTTGATGATTCAAAGTTTGCAGTGACTGGGTCCAATTTCCAAGGAATTAAACATCAAATGTGTTGATGAATCTCCTATTATCTCCAGGATGCACTAGTTGTAAAATTTTATAATCTGCTGTGTTAAAATGAACATCTAGGCCTGTGTTGTCAGTCATATTTTTTTGGAAGCTTCTCACTTAAAAGTCACATTTATCAATGGGTCTTGTCATCTCAATAGCCATTTGTGAGTGAAAAAGGTGATCACATTTTCTTTTAAGAGAGAGCAGATTTCTTCAAAAAAATCTTCAGATCAGTTATCCTTCCTTTTCTTGCCTTCATTCATAGAGAAAGGCACTGACCATAGCTTCCTTTAAAATACAAACAAAATGTAATAGTTTGTGGGGACTAAAAAAGAAAGAAAAAACATCTGATCCTAACCAAACTCAGTATTGTGAAGTTTATTCTCTCTTCAATGTGGAGAAATAGCTGGTTGTCTTAGTTTTGTTCAGAGCTTTGGATTACCTTCATTAAGCATAAGAAGTAAAACCATGCATTTGCTTTTCAAGAAACACTAGAAATTGCTCTAGAAAGGCCTTCTTCATTCTGCTTTTCCAATTCTCAACAGTGTGACATTATGAGCAATGATAGGTTTTACAGACTTAGTAAAATGTGTTACTGTCCTTGCTGACAAGCCCTGGCAAGCTGCTGTCTATATGTTTTTACACACTGCAATGTCAAAACTTTCCTATAGAAAGCTTGAGAACCCGTATAAAATAAGGTACAACAGGCAGAGATTAACTAATTCCCACCATAGCTGTTTACAGATTTCCAACTTGTATATTCACTTGTGGGGCGTCATAGTTGTGTATCGAGCATCCATAAATCACAAAGCTCTCCGGCCTTGTTACGGGAATATGACAATTCTGCTTGGCACCTGCTCCACCCTCTATTTCTGTCACTTGCCAGAATGACAGAGGGCTATAAATGTCTCCACATACTAGGGCCCCAGCTCTGATTCGATGGAATTAAATGACCTTGGCCAAGATGATATTTTTGACGTGGAGAGCATATCCCATTCTTCATGCAAAAGGAACAGGGCTCTAAACCTGAGTGACAGAAGTCAAATCTTGAAGAAAAAAAGTAAAACAACAGTTTATTTTAATATCTCTTTTCCAATACACTGAAGTTTTACCAGGTAATTGCCCGACACAAATATTTATGAATGTCAGAACACTGAGTTCTATAGCATTTGCTCAGAGAATAACATCATTAAATGAATTCTACCATGCACATGGGACTCAGGTCTGTAATGAATAGGTCACTGTGATTTCTAGAGATGGCTGTCACTTTGAGATATGAGAATCATTTCTCTTTAGTGAAGAGGAGTTTGGATATGTGCATATTTAGGGGTTCTATTTCCCACAACTTTAGACCTCTCAACAATGATGCAGAGCCAGGGCTAAGATTTAGGAGGTTTCAGGTGTCGTATCACTGACATTCTCAAAGATAAGGAGAATACATACACACACACACAGAGAGACAAAAATAAAGCACATTTACCCCCACAAAATCGTTGCATCTGTGTTACTGCCTGAGTTCTGAATCATCAGATATGCAGTAACTTTTTTGTGCGTTTTCCTTCCTGACTCACTGTTTGTTTGTTCGTTTTGCAGGTTTCACCCTTTGCCAAAATTTCATGCAATGATACAGAAGCATTACCATGTAATATAAATTTTGAAATGTAGCTCCATCTTTCACCTTCAGGTTGTTCTTTCTAACCCCATATGGCATGAGAAAAGTGACAATCATTACCATGTATGGAAGAAAGTGATCTTGGTTTTCCAGTAACAATCTCGTCTGTAGATAGGTACCCACAAATATCCAAAGAAAATTAACATTTCAAAAAAATTAATGTCATATCAGAATGAGTTTTACTTGCTTCAGCAGAGAGAACTGAGTTTCTGATTCAGTGGAGTATTGCTATAGTTCTCTTAACTCAGCAGTGGGAGGCAGTGTAGAGGCAGACTATTGCTTTTTGTGACTCTGCTCTTGGGGAGCAGACAAAGACTTCAATCCTGATGTTAACAGTCCGTTTTTTCTGGGTTTTTTTTGTTTTATTTTGCTTTGTTTTAACAGAAAACACAAAAAAGCGTAAAGCAATAAATAAACGTATTTCTCAAATTTAATTCAATAGACAGATACATTTACTGCAAAAAGGGAAACAGTTTCTCTGCATACGATGGAGACGAAAATGCCATAATCTACAGAACAGACTATTTTAATAGGAAAAAAAAAAAAGATAAGCACTACAACGTATGGGACATCACAGGATATAGAAAAGAAGTAAGCAACATCAAGGATTTTGAAGTCAGCCTGAAAGAAAAATTGGTTTTTCTTTTCACTTATTATTTTTAATGGTGATGTCTTTGTTCCTGCCGAATTAAAGATACTGCAATATAACTGCAATGCAACAAAAACTCCAATCCATTGTCCAAAATTCAAATGTTTGTGTTTGTATGAAAGTCTTGCAGAATGTGTTTGAAACAAGGGCTCGTTTCACATTGAAGAATTTTATTCCAGAAACATCATCTCAATCTCTCATCAGAAAGGTGCTTGCAGAGTCTTACCGTCCTTTATTAATTTCGAGGCTTTCTTCTTTGCATTCTGCATATCTCCACCTATTTTAAGGTGACCAGCCCCAGACGGAAAGTTCTACTGCATGATCCTGCTCTACAGTATTAAAATTACAAATATTTCTGTGACAACTTTGCTTTCTAGCAAGAAAGCCTTTCTAACAGAAACACAACACATGCAAAACCTGTATCAGGACCACCCATAGGTCTTTTACTTAATATTCCCTCCTGTCTGCTAGACTTTCCCATTTGGATTTCTTAGGGAGGTTAATGGAGAAATGCAATCATGGGGCCTGAAGCTGATCAAAAGATTTCTGAAGTTTAGAGTTAATTAATGAGGCTAATTGAGTTTTTTTTTAGAAAATGCAGAAAGTTTGCAGAATTTAACTATTATATCTTTTTGTGGGTTTCACAACAGTTTAAAAATTTACATTAAACACACTGCTTACTGTGAGACTGCTCCGCCATTTTTTCACTGTTAATATATCATACCCTAGATTTTAGGTACCTCCAATTTAAGTACCTGCAATAGGTATTTAGTCAGATAAATCCTAAATATCAACTTATCTGTGTGAAAATAATGGAAAAACTAATCAAACAATACATAAACCCATGCAAAGAAACACAATTTTGAAACACATTTTCAAAGCAAAATATTTAGAATAATTAGACTGTTGTGAGAAAATGCTCTTAGTTTCAGCAATCAGTGGAAAAATTGTGATTGCAATAAAACACACAACACAAACTTGTGCGTGGATTTTTATTCAGGAAATACCTGTGGAAAAAACCCAATTACTTTAATCCCAACAGGTTTTCTTCACAGCTAACGTGAAAGGCAGGGACAGCAGCCGATTATAATCTTAGTCAAACAGCAATTCAAATAAATACAGAACTGGAAGATGGAACAGCCTATTTTGTCCTTAAATAATTCACTTCTTGCTATTCACTAAACAGTCCCATGCAAATCTTGGAATGACCCATAGTAGACTTTCCAGTGAGGAAAATCTCCCACTGGTCAATATGACTGGTAGCACTGCACAGGACTCATTCTCCTGGCCATTAATATGCATAATGGGTTTGACTACGACGAGACCACATCCTTTCATTTCTGCAGAGGCAAGAGTGGATTGCAGCAAATTCCTCGGGTAACTTGCTGTACTAAATCATTCCCTTTCCCATGAAGAATACTATTCAGCTTCTGCCTCCTTTTAGGAAAGAGCTCACATTTTGAAAAAGAGCTTTTTATTCAAATACACACCAAACAATAAACTGGCTTTCCAAAAAAGATGCTCTCTTAAAGTGGCAGTGACATCCTCTGCCTTAATCCACTCCCCTGACTCAAGCAATAAAGTGACAAATGAAATCAGTGACTGCTGAGAAAGAACCATGTTCACTTCAACTGGATACACACACACACTTCACTTAAAGATATCTATCCTTTAAACAAGTATTCTTTAAAGTTACAGTGTCAGACTGCAAGCTGTAAAACAAAACAACAAAAGTCCCAGAAAAAAACCAACTCTTTAAATGTATGGCTAGAGAGCAAATAATAGATAAATCTGACAGTTCATCAGTGGATATACCAGGTTAGTTGACAGAAGCAGCCTAAGAAGTGTTTCTGAGCATGTCATTTGTGCTCACAAAATCCACTACAATATTCTATGGTAATGGTTCTAAATGCTGTTGGAAGCCAACTTATTATATCTATTACCGTGGAATACTGCAGTATTTGTTTTTAATAGACATTGTGTCTAGACTTCCCTCCAGCCTGTTTGTGTTCTCAAAAGCTAATCAATAATTATTTTGCCTAACCTATGGCATTTCAGCACATTAATTAATGTATCTCAGTAATCATGACAGACCTCATCACTGAATCAAAGGGAAGATTTTGAAATTGGTTTTGTTAACAATGAAGCCATTTCTCCTTTCTTGCTTATGACCTTATCCAAGAAGAACCGAAGTGTAAAATGCTCCTGGGTCAGATCAGTAGTTTCATAAATTCAGGTAAAAGTCTCTATCACTCCTGATCTTTGCTTTACACTTCATATCAACAGATAAAATCATAATCTTTGAAAATGGTCTAATCCAAAGGGAATGGAACTTATTCTCTCATCTTCAAAAAATTTGGGATTAAACTTGAGGTTTTTTAATTTTTTTTTTTATTTACTTATTAAAGATTGCATGGTGTGTTTTTTTGTTTTAGTACTAACAATACTACAGAATAGCACACATCAGGCTGAAGTTTAATGCTTATGCGGTTTAGTTCAACACATGGATGATTTCTAAAATTTCCATTTCCTGAATTATTGTTTTACTACTTAAAACACTATTTCTTGACTACACACATACAATGTGACAGCTGAAGTCATCACTACAGGTTCATGAACTGGGACGTAGTAGTAAATCAATATTGAAAATCATGGCAGTTTGCCACGTTAATTTAGATTTCTGAGTGCCAGACAGGAGTTGCTGTCTCTCAAAGCAGTTTCCTCCTTGATTCCCTGAAAAAAAAAAAAAGAAAAAAAGAAACAGAAAAGAAAAAAAAGAGAGGAAGAGCATTTTTCTTCTTTGGTGACCTTTAGTGCGA